>JAEEGJ010023713.1_pt1 | contig 12832 bp, 11 predicted proteins | sample 8958761 | NCBI WGS metagenome assembly JAEEGJ01 (sample SAMN16246546, study PRJNA631951) | gut metagenome | biome: gut microbiome; feature: rumen; material: RS-attached | host: Bos | place: Iran: Karaj | collected 2018-10
GTGATCCTCAATGGCGATAATGTATTCCAATTATTGCAATGTCATCTTTATTGATTTTTATCAATGCAAAGATAGTAATTATTGTATTGACTCATAAAAACGACCCAAATATTTTTGTCGCTGTTTTTCAAAATCGACAGAAAATGAAGAAATGGAACACCACTATCCGATATGCCGGCTTCTCGTTGACGGGCGTTGCCATGCTTATGTTCCTATCAGCATTCATTGCTTACAAGGACGACATGGACGACAGCTTCTACCCTTTGGTTTTCGCCGCCATGACCACTTTTCTTTGTGGTTTCTTTGCCATTATCACCACAGAGCCTAAAGAGAACATGAGCGTTGAAGAGGGGTTTTGCATCGTTACGGGATGCTGGATTGCCGCGTGTGTTTTTGGTGCGATACCTTTTTGGGCTTTTGGCGGTGAGTTTACGCCTATCAACGCCCTTTTCGAGAGTGTCTCTGGCTTTACCACCACAGGAGCTTCCATCCTCAACAACATTGAGGCGTTGCCCGATGGCTTGCAGTTTTGGCGCATCGCCACGGCTTGGATGGGCGGCATCGGCATCGTTACGCTCGTTTCCATACTCATTTCAGGAGAACACGACCGCCATTCCGTTTTGGCCAGTGCAGAATTATCGGACCTTGCCAAATCGTATTATGGCGGACGAAAAAAGTTTTTTGTCTATAGGATGATTACTGTCTATCTTATCATTACCTCCATATCCGCCATCGCACTTCGACTCACGGAGATGCCTTGGTTTGATGCCGTTACTTTGGCGATGTCTGCATGCAGCACCTGTGGTTTCTGCACCAAAAACCTCAGCGTGGGTTTCTACAACAATTGGGTCGTTGAAGCCATCCTCATCATCGCCATGCTGCTGGGAGCCACCAATTTCAGCTTGTTGTTCTCGACAGTTTGGCCCGACAAGCGTACCCATAAGAACCTTTTCAACACACAAATCGTCCGATGGTTTCTCGCTCTCGTCACGATGGCCATTCTCATCGTCACGGCCAACCTCTATTTCAGTGGATATTATTCTTCATTCCCGAAGGCTTTGCGCATGGCCGCTTTCCAGGTTTGCTCGCTTTCGACGACAACTGGTTTTGCCACCGCCGACACCAACCTTTGGCCCACGGGGAGCATGGGAATCCTATTGCTTTGTTCCTTGATTTGCGGTTGTTCAGGTTCCACTTCGGGCGGCATCAAAATGGACCGTTTTGTCATCTTCATCAAAAGCTTGAGAGGGATGGCGGACTCACTCGTCGGAGCCAACAACGTGAACCGTACCAAAATAGACGGCCAGACAAAGACCGAAGAAAACATCTCCTCCGTGCTGACTTTCATGGGCATTTATCTCCTCATTATCGCCACCGGCACCGTCATTTTTGCCGTCAGCATGGACTTCAGGACCTCGCTGACGGCTTCCATCGCTTGCATGGGTAGTGTCGGCCCTGGCTTCGGTGAGGTTGGCTCAATGGGAAACTACGCAAGTTTTCTTGGTTTCCAAAAAGTCGTCGCCATGGTCATCATGCTCTTGGGGCGCGTCGAGATTTACCCCATGTTAATCGCCGTTAGATGCATTTTCCGCCAATGATTCTTGCGCAATTCAACTTTTTTGCCGTTTTTTGCACATCAAATTTGATTGAAATGAAAAGAGTACTCAGATACCTCAAAGCCCTAATTTACTTCTCCAACGAAATCGACTACGAGAACGCCAGCACCAGCATCCGCAAAAACATCGCCTTCCGTGGCACCAACGTCTTCATCCTGGCCTGCGCCATCATCATCGCTTCGGTGGGCCTTAATGTCAACTCCATCCCTGTCATCATCGGCGCGATGTTGGTATCGCCCGTGATGGGTCCCATCTTGGGCTTTGGATTGGGCCTCGGCACCGAGAACGCCCGACTGCTGAAAGACTCGCTGAAAAACCTCGGCGTGATGGTGGGTATCAGCATCATCGCCTCGTCGTTGTTTTTCCTGCTCAGTCCCTTGAGCCTCGCCAACCCTTCGGAGCTTTTGGCCCGTACCAACCCCACCATTTATGATGTGCTCATCGCCCTATTTGGTGGTTTGGCAGGTATCATTGAAATCTCGCGCAAGGACAAAGGCACTGTCATTTCGGGTGTCGCCATCGCCACTGCTCTCATGCCACCTCTTTGCACCGTCGGATATGGTCTCTCCATCTGGAATTGGAGCTATGTGCTGGGGGCGCTCTACCTATTCACCATCAACAGCATTTTCATCGCTTTGGCCACTTTCATCGCTGTGAAGTATTTCAGGTTCCCTGCCGTGGAATCAGACGAACAAAGGATTCGTCTGCCCAAAAGCGCGGTGTACATCATCCTGCTTATTGTCATCGTGCCCAGTATCATTTCCGCTGTCAGCGTCATCAAGGAGAACAATTTCAAAATCCATTCCGAAAAGGTAGTAACCGAAAACAAAAACCTAGGCAAATGCTTCATCTATGACTACAAAGCCACCTACTCGCGCAAGTCGCCGACCCTGGAGCTGTTCCTCGCCGGCGAAACGCTGACCGCTGAAGCCAAGAAAAAAATCTACAAAAGCGCCGAGGAATATGGCATCACACGCAGCCAAATCATCTTCCACGAGGACGCGACCAGTACGCAACAGGTATTTTCTGAGGCTGAAATTGTCAGAGGCATTTATGAACAAACCGACAAACAAATCAAGCGGCTAAACGACAGTATCGCCCAACTCAACCAACAGCTCACCGACTACCAAAACAAGGAACTACCCGTCGCAGCGGTGTCGAAGGAACTGTTTGCACAATACCCCACCGTCAAAAGCTTGAGCCTGACACGCGGCTCGAACGTCGACACGGAAGGCAATGAAAACGAACAGATTGTGGCCTTTGTCACCACCATCGAACCACTTGATGCCGAGCACCACGACCGTATAGAACGTTGGCTCAAGGTGCGGCTGAATAACGAAAATGTGATTTTGATGAATGAAACAGCGGAGTCAGAATGATCTACCCGACCAATTTTGAACAGAAAATCGGCTTCAAAGGCATCCGTGAGATGCTGACAGGCCATTGCATTAGTCCGATGGGACTGGAACGAGCCGATGAGATGACTTTCTCGACCGACAAAGAGCTTATTATCAAGAGTTTGGAACAGACCGAGGAATTCCTCCACCTGATGCAAACCGGCCTTCCCTTCCCCATGCGCGACTTCCACGACTTGCGCGAGGCCTTCCACCGCATCCAAATTGAAGGCACCAGCCTTACCGTCGAGGACCTGTTCGCCCTCAAGCCCTCGCTCAACGCCCTCGAAGGCATCCTGCGCTTCGGCCATAGCGACAGCTCCAACGACTTCCCACAACTCAAGTCACTGATAGAGAACATTTTCATCGACAGAAGCGTGTTCACTGAAGCCAACCGCCTCGTCGACGACAAGGGCGAAATCCCCGACAACGCCTCCACCGAGCTGCTGGAAATACGACAGAGTATCCGGCGCAAACAAGGCGGCATCGAGAAACGTATCCGGCAGATTATGGGCGACGCCAAGACGGCGGGCTGGGTCGACCCGAAGTCAGAAATCACCATTCGCGACGGCAGGCTGGTCATCCCCGTGAAAGCCGCTGACAAACGCTCCATCAGAGGATTCATCCACGATGAATCGGCCACGGGGCAGACCGTCTATATCGAACCTGCCGAAATCTTCGACACTTCCAACGAAATCAAGGAGTTGGAATACGCCGAACGTCGTGAAATACATCGGATTCTGACAGCTTTCACGAGACTTTTGAGACCGTATCTGTCAGAACTGCGTAAGGCCTGGACCATGCTCGGCGAGCTTGATTTCATCCGCGCCAAGGCGCTGTTGGCACAAGACATAGGCGGTGTGAAACCCTTGCTGCTCGACACACCTTATATTAATTGGCAACAGGCACGACACCCCATCTTGGAGCAGAAGCTGAAAGCCCAAGGCAAACAAGTTGTTCCGTTAGACTTGAAGCTGGACGAAACCGACCGGATTTTGGTCATTTCAGGCCCCAATGCGGGTGGCAAGTCGGTGTGTTTGAAAACTACCGGACTGTTGCAATACCTGTTGCAATGCGGCCTCATGCCACCCATGCGCGTCGACTCGGAATGTGGGCTTTTCGACAGCCTCTTCATCGACATCGGTGACGAGCAGTCGATTTTGGACGACCTCTCCACCTATAGTTCACACCTTATTAACATGAAGGCTCTCATGGAACACGCCGATGGAAAGACTTTGTTCCTCATTGACGAGTTCGGGACAGGTACAGAGCCCCAACTGGGCGGTGCCATCGCCGAGGCCATCCTCTTGGAGCTCAACAAGAAACACGCCTTCGGCATGGTCACCACACACTATGCCAATCTTAAACTATTGGCTGACAACCACGAGGGCATCGTCAATGGCGCCATGCTGTTCGACACCAAGTTCATGCAACCCATGTATATCATGGTGACCGGCAAACCTGGCTCATCATTCGCTTTCGAAATCGCCAAGAAAATCGGTTTCCCGAGACAGATTCTCGACGATGCGGCCCACATCACTGGCGACCAGCACCTCAAGTTCGAGAAACAACTGCAACAGCTTGAAGTCGATAAAAAAGCCATCCGCAAAAAGGAGCAGGACCTTCGCATCGCCGACCAACTGCTAACCGAGGTGGTGGAGAAATACAAGAGGCTTTTAACCGAACTCGAAAGCAAGAAGAAGCAATACCTACGCGATGCCGCCGCCGAAGCTCAAGAACTAATACAGAAGGCCAACAGCCAAATCGAGCGCACCATCAAGGAAATCAAGGAGGCACAAGCAGAAAAGACCAAAACCAAAGAGATACGACAGAACCTCGAAAAAACCAAGGAGGAGATTGCGCAGAAAGCCAAAGAAGCGGCCGAAGCCAAGAAAAAGGAAGAGGCTGAAGTCGTGTTGAAAGTGGGCGACACCGTCTGCATCGAGGAAATGCAAGTGATGGGCGAAATTTTGGCCATCAGCGACACCGACGCCACCATCCTATTCGACAGTGTGCGGTTGCGCACCAGCCCCGACAAGCTCCGTAAGGTGAGCCGAGCCGAAGCCCGCAAGACACAACGCCGCTGGCAGGCCGGTCTCATTGCCGACGACCTGACCGAAAAAGCCGAACACTTCAATCTTACCTTGGACATACGCGGCAAACGTGCCGAAGAAGCCTTGGACATCGTCGACAAGTATTTGGACGAAGCCAAACTCCTCAGCATCAAAGAAGTGAGTATCCTTCACGGCAAAGGCAACGGCATCTTGCGGCGACTTATCCGCGAGAAGCTCAACCATAACCGCGACGTGGAACGCTTCTGCGACGCCTCGTTGGAAACGGGAGGATCAGGGATTACTAAAGTCTATTTTAGGTAATAAAGTGCCTCCTTTGTGGAGTTGCCTCTATTTTTCTTTTCACTCCATTGATTCTCTGCTTATTTCTTCTTAAACAGAGAAAGCACCCAAAGCAGTGCTACAGATCCTACAACACCAACCAGAAGCTGACCCCAGAAAGAAGTACTGGCGGAAAGACCGATGATGCTGAAAAGCCAGCTGCCCAAGAAGCCGCCGACGATACCAACAAGAATGCAGATTAACAGGCCCATACCCTTGTTCATGATTTTGCCAGCGATGAAACCGGCAATCGCACCTATGAGTACTGATAAAAGAATACCTACCATAATGATTAAGAATTTAAGATTAGTTGTTTATGATACTATTTCTTGTTCATCAAACCAGCTACCACTTCATTCTGCTGCTCGATATAGTCGAGCACCTCATCGCGGCCCATGCGGTTTTCCGATGAAGTAATGAAGATAGGTGGCAGCTCCTCCCAGTCCTCCAAAAGCTTTGTTTTCATGGCCTCAACGTTCCTTTCCAACTCAGCTTTCGACACCTTGTCAGCCTTGGTGAAGACGATACAGAACGGCACCTGACTGTCGGCGAGCCATTCCATGAAGCCGATGTCGTTGTTTTGAGGCTCATGGCGTGCATCGACGAGAACGAAGGTGCAGACCAAGTTGCGCCGCCGTGTGATGTAATTGTTGATCATCACGCGCCACTGCTCACGCTGTTTCTTGGAATGTTGCGCGTAGCCGTAGCCTGGCAGGTCGACGAGATACCACGCATTGTTGACCATAAAATGGTTGATGGCCACAGTCTTGCCTGGCACAGAGCTGGTCTTGGCTAGGCCGCGCCGTTGTACGAGCATATTAATCAGCGAGGACTTGCCCACATTGGAGCGGCCGATGAAAGCGTATTCCGGGTAGTCTTCCTTGGGCAAACGCTCAATGATGGTGTTGCTCATCAGGAATTCAGCTTTGGTGATGTTCATGGTTTGTGTTTTTACGTTAGACTGCGAGACTCCGAGGATGTTATTTCAAATGCATTGGGATTTCGTTCTTGTCGTAAATGAGATGGCGCTGCACCTTGTCCTCAAACAAATCGCCAATGGTGAGCAACAAACCAGTTTCCTCCACCTTGCCGAAGCCTGGGTTGAGGGCGGTACCGAAAGAACGCATCGTGGGGGTCAGACTCATGTAAGCGTTCACCAAAGGCGGTACGGCGGCACCCCGCTCACGCACATATTTAACCAACAGCTTATAGTCATCATGATAACTTTCAAAGGTGAATTTTTGTTGCAGTTCATCTAAATCGGTGAGGATGGGCAAATCAAGCTCGGGCTTCACGCTGACCAAATGGTCGGGGTCGGGGAAGTGCTTACCGATAAAGTAAAGAATCATGTCACGCGAGGCGCGGTCGAGCTGCGGATACATCGTCACTTTGCCAAAATAATACTTCGCTTCTGGATAAATGTCAATCAACGAGCCAAGGCCGTCCCACAGGTTATCCAAGGAATACAAGCCTTTCGCCAGGCTTTTTGAAGGCTGGTAATTGGGTTGCACAAACGAACGACCCAACTCTATTGTATAGGGCAGATACTCCTTTACGAACCTTTCAGAATAGTGGAACAACTCGCTGGTAGGCGTGTCTACCTGACCTTCGGCATCGATGGGCAGGTGGTCGCATAGCAGGAAACGGTAGCCTCCCACGATGGCGTGGTCGACGGGATTCCACACGATGAGCTGATAGAAAAAGTTCTCGTCGCGGGTGTCGAACACGTCAATGTCGCAGTCGAGGCCCGTGCCACCGCCCGAGTCGCGGAAGCTGATTTCTCGTAAACGGCCGATTTCCCGCATCGTGTTGGGCGATTCGTGCGCTGTCAGCACATAAATCTCATTTCCACCATTGTTGGTCTTGCGGAAGAATGTCTCGTGCGTCAATTCTTCCATAATCGCCTCAACTGGGACCGGAGCAATAATATCTTTCATCATACAGTGTATTCTTTTTGGGGGTCAAAAACGAGATTTTCGTCGTTGCCGAGCTGGTAGGAAAACGTGCGGAGCTTTTCGGCCCATTGCGCATCGGTGAAACGACGGTCGAAAGTCTGGTAAGGAATCGGCTTACCGAAAGAGATGGTGAGTTTCTTGTTGCGCTGGTTGAAGAACTCGTTGACAAGGAAAGCCATCTCGATGTTCACCTTGATTTTCAGCTTCTTGCGCCAGCGGGCAAGATTGTAGAAGAAATTGGAGTTGCGTCCTTCGATGTGAACAGGAACGATGTCGCGACGGTAGGCTCTCGATTTGGTGATGAAGGTCTTTTTCCAGTCGAGGTCCTGGATCTTGCCGTCATCGGTCTTGCGTGAGCACAGGCCGAAAGGAAAGTAGCAAATCGTAGCATCGCCCTCGAAGGTTTCGTTGAAGAGTCGGATGTTCTCTTCACGGTTGGCGGTGGCACTGCCCACCTTGTTGACAGGAATGAAGATAGGCTCAAGGGGTTTCACGAACATGAGGAAGTCGTTGACGGGCGTGAGCGTCAGCCCGCGATGGTTGCTCACTGCGGCGATGAGCGCGATGCCGTCCAAACCGCCCAGCGGGTGGTTGGAGGCCGCAAGCACACGGTCGGAGGCCATCAAGTTGTCGATGCCTTTCAGTTCCAACTCAAGGTTGAAGTCGGCGATAAGCGCGTTGATAAAGTCGGCGCCTTTCAGGTGGCCGTATTTGGTCAGAATCTCATTGATGTCAGCCTCATGCAACAGTTTCTGAATCTTTCGGAAGAGCCAGTTGGGCATCCATTTCATCAGTTTGGGCACCTTGGCGGTGAAGATCTTGCGAAGGTCGATGAGGTTGGTTTCTTCTGTTTCCATAATCGAAAGTCATTCAATAGACTGCAAAATTACTAAAAAGTAAAATGTGACTGTCAAAAATATGTGAAAAAGGGTAAAAACCGCTGCAATTTCGCCCATAATTAACAATTGTATTGCTTTGTTTTTTAGCTAATTAACCTATGATTCACAACATATCAACAAAGTTATTAACAACAGCTGTTGAAAATTAAAGTGGGGGAAGGTGTAGAAAAGTGGTATAAAATGTTTAATTTTGCCGCAGAAAACAACAACGACACAACCATGAGTTACCCGGTGGGACATTTCAACTGCAAATTGGACGCGAAAGGCCGCTTGATGCTGCCTGCCGAGTTCAAGGAACAGATGGGCGAGCAAGCGGAGGAAGGCTTCGTGATGCGCCCCACGCTGTTCGAGCACAGTGTTTGTCTCGACCTTTTCACACGCAGGGACTGGGACGAACAGCAGGAAAAGCTGAAAGGCTTTTTCAGCATCTACAACGAAGAGGACAATGCCGCGCTGCATTTTTTGAACGATGGCGTGCGTTTCGCCAAGTTGGATGCCAGCGGTCGCCTGCAAATCCCCAAAGAACTCATGGAACGCGGCGGTTTGGAAAAAGAAGTGGTGGTGGCAGCCCTGGCCAACAAGATGGAGATTTGGGACAAAGACCGCTACGCACAATCGATTGCCACGGTCGACAAGAAGAAAATCCTCGAGATTCTTAAAAACATCAAATAAGGAAAGGGGACGCGATGTATCACAATCCAGTCATGTTGAGCGAGTGCATCGAGGGTCTCAACCTGAACCCCGAGGGCATATATGCCGATGTCACATTTGGCGGCGGAGGCCACTCGAGGGCTATCTTGGAGCGGCTCACGACAGGGCATCTTTATGCCTTTGACCAAGATGAAGATGCGGCTCAAAACGCCTTCGACGACGAACATTTCACCTTCATCCCGCAGAATTTTAGGTACTTCAAGAATTTCATCCAACTCTATACGGGCGGAAAGCAAATTGATGGCATTATCGCCGACCTGGGCGTCTCATCGCACCAGTTCGACACGCCTGAAAAAGGATTCTCGACCCGATTCGACGGCGAGCTTGACATGCGCATGAGCCAAACCACGCCCAACGACGCGGCCACGGTGGTCAACACATACGAGCAAGCCGAATTGACACGCATCCTCGCCCTTTACGGCGAAGTGCAACAAGCCCATCTCGTGGCTGCAGACATTGTCATGGCCCGCAACGCAGAGCCAATCGAGACCACAATGCAACTCAAAACCGCCGTGCAGCGCCGTTTGCCCCGCGGCAAGGAAAACAAGGTCCTGGCGCAAATCTTCCAAGCCCTGCGCATCGAAGTCAACCAAGAGATGGAAGCCCTCACCGCCTTCCTCGCGCAATGTCCCGACGTGCTGAAAACCGGCGGTCGCCTGGTCGTGATGTCCTATCATTCGTTGGAGGATCGCCTGGTGAAGAACTTTATGAAAACAGGCAACGCAGAAGGCAAAGAAGTGAAAGACTTCTTCGGCAACCTACTGACACCCTATACCATAATCACGCGCAAACCCATCGTGCCAACCGATGAGGAAATTGAAAGCAACGGCAGGGCAAGAAGCGCGAAACTCAGAATCGCTGAAAGGAGATAAGTCATGGGCAAGAAAGCAAGAAAAGAACGCAGACAGCGCAGGGAACGCAAAAAAAGCGGCGACAATAGTGTTAAACGAGTGATGAACGTGTTGGGCGGCAGTTTCCTTGTAAGGGAGAACTTCGTCAAGCAATTCCCCTTCATGGTAACAGTGACTGTGCTCCTCATGGTGCTAATTACCAATACCTACATCGCCGAGTCGCGCACCCGTGAAATAGCCGATAACACAAAGACGCTCAACGACTTGCACGTAACCTACATTCAGCTGAAATCAGAAATCATGCAAGCCTCGAAGCAGTCGGTGCTGACAAAAAAACTATCGGACATCGGCATCAAGCCCCCAATGGAACCCGTCAAGAGAATCAATGTCGTTGAGAACCAAGAAATTGAGCAGGAGGAAAAGAAATGAAGCTTGAGCCCAAGAACGAATCATTGTTGAAGACTTATTTGGTGTATTTCCTGTCACTCGTTTTCGGCATCGCCATCATCGTAAAGATTGCCCTCGTAATGGCCAAAGAGAGCAAGGAACTGGTGCCACTGGCCGAGCAACGCGAATACCGCATCCGCCAATTGGAGGCCTCGCGAGGCAACATTTTCAGTGCTGACGGCAACCTGATGGCAACCTCGGTACCCGTATTCGACATCTTTTTCGACACCAAGACCGTAGATGAGACGATCTTTGCCACTTATGTTGACTCGTTAAGTCAGCAATTAGCCGCATTGAGACCCATCCGCAATGCCAGCGCATGGCAGAAATACTTGCTTGACGCCCGCGCCGAAGGTAAACGTTACCTGCCCATCGCGAAAAACATCCCCTTGAAGGAGTACCGCCAAATGCAGCAGTTCCCCATCTTCAGGCTCGGACCCAACAAGGGTGGCATCATTGCCGAAAAGAAAATCCGCCGCGAGCTGCCCTACAAGGAATTGGCAGGCCGCATGATTGGATATGTGAGGGAAAACGAAAATCTCTATGTGGGCATTGAAGGAGCCTACAACGAACAATTACGTGGCGTGAATGGTCAGGAACTGGTGCGACGCATCCATCACGGAGGCTGGATTCCCGAAAATTCGGAGAACAACGTGGATCCCCAAGACGGCGATGATGTCATCACCACTTTTGACATCAAGCTGCAGGACATTGTGGAGAACGCCCTCAACAACACCTTGACGACCAACAAAGCCGAGCAAGGTTGCGCCATTCTGATGGACGTGGAGACCGGTTATATACGTGCCATGGCCAACCTGAAACTCAACCACGAGACCAACCAATACGAGGAATCGTACAACTTCGCCCTCGCCGAGCGTTACGAACCCGGGTCGGTCTTCAAAATCGCCTCTATGGTGGTGCTGCTCAACAACTTCCCCGATATGAAGCTTACCGACAAAGTGAACATCGGTACGGGTCCCATCAAGTTCTCGAACCGCGTCATGAAAGACGACCACAGCTTCGCAAAAAACGGCATTTGCACTGTGCAGGAAGTCATCGAGCAGTCGTCGAACAAAGGCACCGCCGTGCTTGTAACGAAAAACTTCATGGCACACCCTGAAAAATACGTCGACGGATTGTATGCCTTGGGGCTCAACAAGAAATGCGGCACGGGCATTAAAGGCGAGGCTCAACCCCTCATTAAGCACCCAAGCGACAAGACCCGCGATGGACGCAAGATTTGGTCGAATGTATCATTACCTTGGATGTCAATTGGTTACGAAGTCAACGTAACCCCCATGCAACTCATCACGCTCTACAATGCCATCGCCAACGGAGGCCGTATGATGAAACCCCAGTTTGTGACCGAAATCCGTCACGGCAACCAAACCGTCGAGAAGTTCGACCCCATTGTGCTGAACGAACACATTGCCTCGCCTGAAGCCATCGAAATGTTGCAGACCATGCTTGAGGGCGTGGTGCTTCGTGGAACAGCCAAGCGACAACTTGCCGACTGCGCATTCCGGACGGCAGGCAAGACCGGCACGGCGCAATACTGCGACCCACGCATGGGCTACAAATACAGAGAGCCTGGTGTCGGGCACAAACTTTACAATACTACCTTCGTGGGCTATTTCCCCGCCGACAAGCCAAAATACAGCTGCATCGTCGTGGTAAGTCGCGCCCGAGGCCGTTTCTGGGCGGCTGGCAGTGTTTCGGCACCTGGATTCCGTGAAATTGCGGAAAACGTGTACGCCTTGCGTCTCGGCATCGAAGATGACCAAAGTAGCCAGCCTGCCATCGACACAGCCAGCAGTCCTGCCATCACCAGACGCGACCAAACCCTCGCCTATCTCAACGGTATCAATGCCGACTATACCGATTACAGCCTTGACGGCGAATGGGTTACGATAGAGGAAGGCAAAGACGGCAGCAAGAGAGTCCGTAATACATCGCTGACCGAAGCCATCGTGCCCAACGTCGTCGGGATGAACGTCAGTGATGCCGTCTATCTACTAGAAGGCATGGGCATCACCACCACCTTCAGCGGACATGGTACTGTCAAGGAGCAATCGCTGCACGCTGGCGACACCCTGAAACAAAACAGCGTGATGAACCTCAAATTGGCAATGAAATGAAACTCAAAGACATCATAAGAAACTGCAACCCAATTGAAGTTATCGGTGAGCAAAACCGCGACCTCACGGGCATCACTTTCGACTCGCGAAAAGCTACGGAAGGCACGGCGTTTTTCGCTGTGAGAGGCACTCAAGTCGACGGACACGACTACATCGGGAAGGCGGTTGAAAACGGCGCATCGGTGATTGTATGCGAAACCACACCGGCAGATTTGGCCGAAAACGTCACCTACATCAAAGTCAAAAACTCGGCCTTCGTACTCGGTGTGGCCGCATCCAACTTTTTTGGCAACCCGTCGGAAAAGCTCAAACTCGTGGGCGTGACTGGAACCAACGGCAAGACCACCATCGCCACCTTGTTATATAGACTCTTCACCGACGCAGGCTACACTTGCGGCCTGCTTTCGACGATTGAAAACATTATTGAT
>JAEEGJ010023718.1_pt1 | contig 12830 bp, 13 predicted proteins | sample 8958761 | NCBI WGS metagenome assembly JAEEGJ01 (sample SAMN16246546, study PRJNA631951) | gut metagenome | biome: gut microbiome; feature: rumen; material: RS-attached | host: Bos | place: Iran: Karaj | collected 2018-10
TTATTGTCCATTGTTCCTCACCACCCTATTTTTGTAGTAACATTCTAACTAAATAATATCACAATTTTGTTTAAAATCAACAAAAAAAACACTATCCACACTGTTATCCACAGTATAGATTTTATAAATATATTGATTTTATTATAAAAAATATAGTTTTCCACACTTTCCACAAATTTCATTATCCACATGAGATTTATACACAATTCCCCTATTTTAAGCCAATTGTGGATATTTGTGGATAATTTTATTAGTTATATATTTTAAGAAAAAAATGATACTTTGTCCACAATAAACTGTTAAAAACTTTTTATTTTTTAAAAATGTTCTAAATTTGTTGACATTACACATAAAAATAAGTATAATTTTATATGTTTTATGGACCTGGGAGGTGTAATATATGAAAAGAACATTTCAACCAAATAATAGAAAAATGAAAAAAGCACATGGATTTTTCTCTAGAATTAAAGGTAACGTTTTAAATAGTAGAAGAAAAAAAGGAAGAAAAAGATTATCTAAATAATTATCCACAACATGTGGTTTTTTTTGTATAAGGGGACCAAAATATGAAAAAATTAAATATAATTAAGAAAGAATCAGAGATTAATGATATAATTCAGACTGGTCATAGAATCTATAATAAATACTACTATATATATAATAAGGAAAACAAAGATAATAAATATTATAGATTTTGTATATGTGTATCTAAAAAATTAGGTAATGCTGTTGTTAGAAATAAGAATAAAAGGCAAATTAAAGATATTATAGATAAGAGCAATTTATCATTTAAAAGAGAAAGTGATTATGTTATAATATTAAGGAAAGACATTACATCTCTTACATATGATCAAAAAAGAGATGAATTGTTAAAAATATTAAAATAGGAGACAAATATGAAAAAGAACATTAAAAAGATTTTAGTATTATTCTTTGCTTTATTCTTATTAACTGGATGTACTAAAGTATTAAAAGACGGTAAGAAAGCAGTTATATATGAAAATAATTCAGTTAAAATGACTATGTATGAAAATATATTATGTCAACCCGAATCTAAAGGATTAATCAACGAATATAACAAATATAAAAAGAAAATTGATATTTCTAAATTACCAAAGTGTGAAAAATTTAAGATTAAAGATAGTAAATACGAAGGACTATGGGAAAACTTATTAGTTAAACCATTAGCGTGGGTTATAGTAAGAGCTAATAAGTTCATTGGAAACTATGGTGTAACAATCGTATTACTTGGAGTTTTAATTAGATTATTACTTGCACCATTCTCATTCAAAACTATGGAACAATCAGAAAACATGAAGAAAATGCAACCAGAACTTGATAGATTAAACAAGAAGTATGAAGGTAAAGATGATGCTGAATCACAACAAAAGAAATCTCAAGAAATGATGGTTTTATATAAGAAATATAAGATTAATCCACTATCTAGTTGTTTATTTGCATTTATTCAATTACCATTAGTATTAGCATTTTATGAAGCAATAAATAGAGTTCCAGTAATATTTGAAGGAAAACTATTTAGTTTAGTTTTAGGAACAACTCCAATGAAAGCTATTTCTGGTGGACATTGGGCTTATATAATTATTGTAATTTTAATTGCAGGATCAACATTCCTTTCATTCTTTATGAATAAGAATAGTCAACCACAACAAGATGGAATGAATCAAAATGTTATGAGTATAATGATGACTGGTATGATTACATTTATGTCATTAAGCTTACCAGTAGCTTTATCATTATACTGGATCGCAAGTACAGTATTTACAATACTTCAAAATTTAGTTATTATATTAATTAAAAAAAGAAAGGCAAACTAAAATGAAAATATATACATACGAGGGTAAAAATTTAGAAGAATTAACATTACAAGCTTTAAAAGAATTAAATGTTAAAGAAGAAGAAATGTTAACTTCAGTTAAAGAAGAAACTGTGGGTTTATTAAAGAAGAAAAAATATACATTAACTGTAGTATTAAAAAGTGATGTATTAGCATTCTCAAAAGAATATTTAAAAACATTAGTTGAAGGTATGGGTGTTGGAGTTAACTTTGAAACTCTAAGAAAAGATAACTATTTAAAGATTATTCTTCATCCAGATAATAGTTCAATATTAATTGGTAAAGAAGGAAGAACTCTTTCATCAATTCAAAATGTTTTAAGAGCAGTTCTTACAAAAGAAACTGGTATGCATATAAATATTATTTTAGATGTTGAAAACTATAAAGAAAAGAGTCAAAGACATATTGAAAGACTTGCTAAGAATTTAGCTAAAGAAGTTCAAAAGACTAAAGAACCAGTTAGAATGGATTCAATGAACTCTTATGAAAGAAGATTAATACACGAAGTATTAAAAGACTTCAAAGGTATAACTACTGAAAGTGAAGGAGAAGAACCTAACAGAGCTGTAGTTATTAAACCAACTGAAGAATAAAAACAATCATTAGATTGTTTTTTTTACACTATTTATGTTAAATAGAATCAATAATTAACTTTAAAATAAATAAAAATGTTATTATTATAATAGGATATTATAGTCAAAAATATGTTTTAGAGTTATAATACTTAAATCAAAAAAAGGAGGGATATCATGAACGACACTATATGTGCTATATCTACTGCTGTTGGAGTAGGGGCTATATCAATTATTAGAGTTAGTGGTGAAGATGCTATTACTATTGTTAATAAAATATTTGATAGAGATTTAACTAAATTTGATAGTCATACTATTAATTATGGTCATATTGTAGATAAAGATGAAGTAATAGATGAAGTTATGGTATCTATTATGAAAGCTCCTAAAACATATACAATGGAGGATATAGTAGAGATTAATTCACATGGTGGTATTAGTTCTACTAATAAAATATTAGAATTATTATTAGATAATGGTGCAAGATTAGCTGAACCTGGTGAATTTACTAAAAGAGCATTTTTAAATGGAAGAATAGATCTTTTAAAAGCTGAATCTGTTATGGATATGATAGATGCTAAAACAGATAATGCTAGAAAGCTTGCTATGAATGGTATAGAAGGTAAAATATCTAATTTAATTCATGAAATAGTAGATAAATTATATGATATTAATTCAAATATAGAGGTTAATATAGATTATCCTGAATATGAAGATATAGAAGTAATGACTGAAAAAGATATTAAAGAAGTTTCAACTTTTATTGATGAAAAATTAAAAAAATTACTTAAAGAATCAGAAAATGGTAAAATTATTAAAGAGGGTATTAATACATTAATTCTAGGAAGACCAAATGTAGGAAAGAGTTCTATACTTAATAAATTATTAGATGAAGATAAAGCAATTGTTACAGATATTGCTGGTACAACAAGAGACATAGTAGAGGGCCAAATAAGAGTATCTGGAGTTTTATTAAATATAATAGATACTGCTGGTATTAGAGAAACAGAGGATGTAGTAGAAAAAATTGGTGTAGAAAAATCATTAAATATGATTAAAGATGCTGATTTAATAATACTTGTATTAAATAATAATGAACCTCTAACAGATGAAGATAAAAAACTATTAGAAATAACTACAGATAAAAAGAGAATAATAGTAGTTAATAAGATAGATCTAGAAAATAAACTAGATACCACTGGATTAGATGTAGTAAAAATAAGTGCTACTAAAGATATAGATATATTAAAAGATAAAATATCTGATCTATATAATCTAGAGGAATTAAATAATAAAGAATTAACATATTTATCTAATAGTAGACAAATATCATTAGTTAAGAAAGCTATATCAATTAATAACCATTTAATGGAATCATTTAATAGTGGTATTCCAATTGATATACTAGAAATTGATATAAAAGAAATATGTGAAACATTAAATGAAATTATAGGCGAAAGTTATGATGATAAGCTAATTGATAGATTATTTTCTAACTTCTGTCTAGGAAAGTAGGAATTATGAGTAAAGTTGCAGTATTGGGTAGTGGAAGTTTTGGATGTGTATTAGCTAATTTAATTCAAAATAATGGACATGATGTTAAAATCTGGGCTTTTGATCCAGATGAAAGAGATATCATTAATAATGAACATAGATGCAAATATATTAAAGATGGTTTTATAAATAAAGATGTTTTAGCAACTTCTGATATAGGTTTTGCTATACATGAAGCTGATTTTATTATATTAGTAACTCCTTCATTTGCTATTAGAAGTACATGTGAACAAATAAAAAATGTATATAATCCAAAACAATCTATAGTAATAGCATCAAAAGGTATGGAATATAATGAGAAAACTAAAGAAATAAAGACATTATCTGAAGTAGCTAAGGAAGTATTAGGTACTGATATTGGTGTTATTTCAGGTCCATCACATGCAGAACAAATTTATAAAGGTGTTAAAACTGGGGTAGCATTATATGAACCAAAGAATCCAGAAGGATTTAAAAATCTATTTAAAGGATCAAATTTAGAACTTGAAGATTGTAATGATCCATATGGTATGCAAATATGTGCAGCATTAAAAAATATAGTTGCTATTGGAGTAGGTAAAGAGGATCCTGATGGATATAGTTCTAATGCTGGTTCGACTGCTTTCCAAAGAGGATTATATGATATGTTATTAGTTTGTAATTCATTAAATGTTAATACAGGAACAGTTCTAGGACCTGCTGGAGTAGGAGATTTATATACAACATGTTCTAGTTTAGATTCTAGAAATAAAAGATGTGGCATTCTATTAGGTCAAGGAAAATCACTTGATGAAATAAAGTCTAAAGTAGGTATGACAATCGAAGGTTTAAATGCTTTAAATGCTGCTCATGCAATTATTAAAGAACATGGATTAAAAACTAAAATGATGGAAGAACTATATCAAGAAGTAAAAGAAAAAGAAATAGTTGAGGGTAAGTCACTTAGTATGACTTTTTAGGAGTTAATATGAAAAAAATATTGATATTATTAGGAGTTTTACTACTTGTAACCGGGTGTTCGCTAAGTAGTAAAAAGGAAGAAAATAAAACTTTCTCTATAGATGGTTATGGTACATTTTCTATTAGCGATAATTATATGATTAGAGAAGATCATTCTACTAAAGAAAAACCATTCTTTGTAGATAAAAAAGATGAACATTCTGAAAGACCAAATAATATAAGTGCTAATGGTGGAACTAATTTTTATTCTATAGATGAAGTAGATAAGTTTAAAGATGCTATATTTCTACAAATGGCTAGACAAGCTAAAGCTTATAAAGCAACTTTAACTTCATCTGGTAGTACTACCAAAAATGGTTATCCAGTTCTTAGATTTAATATGAAGGGTGATTCTATATATGCTGTTCAATATTATGTTATGGGTGATCATAAATATTTCTTAGTATATGCTACCATATTTGATTCAAAAGAAGAAGATTCAGTAATAGAGGCTGCAGAATATATTGCAAACTCATTTACATGGGAAGAGTAATTCTTCTTTTTATTTGATATAATTTATATATTGTAGTATAATACTTTTGCTTTTAAAAAAGGAGGTGGATTTATGGCTTATGATGTAATAGTAGTAGGTGGAGGACATGCTGGATGTGAAGCAGCATTTGCATCTGCTAATAAAGGACATAAAACACTATTAGTAACAGGTTCTATTGATAAAATTGCTATGATGCCATGTAATCCACACATTGGAGGATCTGCTAAAGGTATAGTAGTAAGAGAAATAGATGCCCTTGGTGGAATGATGGGTAAAGTAGCTGATAAAACTTTACTACAAATGAAAATGCTTAACTTTAGTAAAGGACCTGCTGTTAGATCTCTTAGAGCTCAAGCAGATAAAGTAGCTTATCCAAAGTTAATGCAAGAAGAACTTCAAAAACATGAAAATATAGATATTATTGAAGATCTAGTAGAAGACTTAATAATAGATGATAATAAAATTACGGGAGTTAAACTAAGTAATGGTGATATATATGATGCTAAAGCAGTTATATTAACTACTGGTACATATATGAAAGCTAATATCTTAGTAGGTTCAGAAAGAACAGTATCAGGTCCAGGAGGAACTAGGCCATCATTATTCTTAAGTGATAACCTAGAAAAACTAGGATTTAAAATACTTAGACTTAAAACTGGAACTCCACCTAGAATTCAAAGAGATACTATAGATTTTTCTAAAACTAAAATGGAACCAGGTGATGATAAGTATTATACTTTCTCATTTGATGATAAACCATATTATAAATTAGATGAACAAGAACCATGTTATTTAACTTATACAACTGCTGAAACTCATAAAATAATAATGGATAACTTAGATAAATCTAGTATGTATGGTGCTATTGAAGAAAAACTTGGAGTAGGTCCAAGATATTGTCCATCTATCGAAGATAAAGTAGTTAGATTTAAAGATAAAGAAAGACATCAATTATTCTTAGAACCAGAATCAAGATACTTTGATGATATATATGTTCAAGGATTCTCAACAAGTATGCCTCATGATGTACAAGAAAAGATGGTTCATTCTTTACCAGGATTAGAAAATGCAAAAATACTTAGATATGCGTATGCAATTGAGTATGATGCAATTGATCCAAGAGATCTTTATCCATCACTTGAAACTAAGATAATTGAAAATCTTTATACTGCAGGACAAATAAATGGTACTAGTGGTTATGAAGAAGCTGCTTGTCAAGGTTTAATGGCAGGTATTAATGCATCACTTAAAATAGAGGGTAAGGAACCATTAATTCTTAATAGAGATGAAGCATATATTGGTGTATTAATAGATGATCTAGTAACTAAAGGAGTTAGAGATCCATATAGATTACTTACTTCAAGGGCAGAATTTAGATTACTTTTAAGAAGCGATAATGCTGATTTAAGACTTAGAAAACATGGATATGAAGTAGGTTTAATAGATAAAACTAGATATAATAAACTTCTAAAAAAAGAAGAAAATATAGAAAAAATAATTGAAGAATTAAAAGAATTAACTATTAAAACTGATAAAAAAATGTCTTTATTTGAATATGTTAAAAGAGTAGAAAATTCAATCTTTGATATAGAAGAAAAATTAAAGAATAAATATGATTATTTAGAACTTGAACAAGCTGAAATAATTATTAAATATGATGGATATATTAAAAAGGCTAGAAAAGAAGCTGAAAAAATGCATAAATTAGAAAACAAAAAGATACCTGAGAATATTAATTATGATGATGTTCCTAATTTAGCTTCTGAAGCTAGAATTAAACTTAAAGAAGTAAAACCACTTTCTTTAGGACAAGCTTTAAGAATAAGCGGTGTTAATCCGTCAGATATATCTATACTATCTGTATATATGAAGAGGTATTTCAATGACAATAGATAAATTAAAAGAATTATTAAGTGAAATTGGTATTACTCTTACTAAGAAACAAGGTAAACAATTACATAAGTATTATGACTTGGTAATAGAAACTAATGAACATGTTAATTTAACTAGAATAACTGAAAAAGATGATTTCTATTTAAAACATTTCTATGATTCTTTAACTTTAATTAAAGCAATAGATCTTAATCAAGAAATGTCAGTTTTAGATTTTGGTACAGGAGCAGGATTTCCTGGAATAGTTCTAAAGATTTGTTTTCCAAATCTTAAAATATCTTTAGTAGATGCTTTAGAAAAAAGATGTAATTTTTTAAATAAAGTAATTGAAGAACTAGAATTAACTGATATAGAAGTAATTCATGCTAGAGGAGAAGACTTTGCTAAAAGACATAGAGAAAAATATGATTTAGTAGTTTCTAGAGCAGTTGCTAATCTAAATACACTAGTAGAAATCTGTATGCCTATGGTAAAAGTAAATGGATATTTTGTTGCTATGAAAGGTGATGCTTCAGAAGAAGTTAAATCATCTATGAAAGCAATAGAACTTCTAGAATCTAGATTAGAAGACGTAATAAGTTTCGAATTACCAATAGAAAATTCAATTAGAAACTTAGTAAAAATAAAAAAACTTGGTAAGAATAAAAGAATATATCCAAGAAATTTTGATCAAATCAAAAAAAGACCATTGTAAAGTAGACTCACATTATATATGTGAGTTTTATTTTGGTTGTTATAATATAATTAGAGGTGTTTGTTTATGAAAACAAGACAAGAATATGAAGCTTATGCTAAAGAAAAATTGGAAGGTAAGGCAAGAGATTTAGTTCTTAAGAATATTGATTTATATTATCAAGAAAAAATTGAAGTGAAGAAGAATAAATATAAAGTAGGTGAAGATGTTTTCCTAAAGAAAGGTACATTTATTCATGGACTTGGAGGCTCTAAAGAATCTTATAATGATTTTAAAATATTTGATTATGTTTGTGATAATGGCTTTATAGGTGGAGATTTCAATGATAGACCTACAGTTAAAATATTAAATAGTGTAGGTATGTGGAATATAAAAGATGATAAATATCTTAGTGACTACATAAAAGAATATAGTGGTGTAACTATTTGGTATAGAGTAGGAGATAGAGAAAGAGGATTAACTGATTATTTTGAATTATGTAACTATAAAGATATGGAAAATAGATTTATAGAATTAAATAATGATCCTGAAGTATGGCAATGGAGTGCAGAACAAACAAAAGAAGTTAGATTTGTTCCTAGTTTATTCTCTGATAAAAATCAACTGGCATTTATATTAAATATGGAAAGTGATTATGCTAAAGAAGTAGCATATCAAGATGTATGGAATCCTGATTTAAGAAATGAAGAAATAATGAAATATTTCTGTTCTCCATATTTCTTGCCTGAAATGTTAGAAGGTAACTTCCATGCTGCTACTACTGATAGAGAGTCTGCTATTATGTTTGGTATGACACCAAAACTAATTGAAGGTGTATTAGTAGGTAGAAAAATAGAAAATGATAAAGAAGCTCTAGAACATATAAAGTCTAAATTGCCAGATGCTTATATATGTAATTTAGAAGGAAAAGTAGTTGTTGAATAAAAAAAGACCTTTATAGGTCTTTTTATTTTTTAAAATGGTAATTTTCCTTCATAAACATATATCCAAGAATAGTTATTACTAATCTTAGTTAAATCATTATCAACTTTTACTTTAACTAAATTGTTCTTAATTTGTTCAAATTGTTTTTGAGATATAGTTTTTTGAATTATTTTATCTTCTCTTACTTCAAGTATTCCCATACCAGCCCAAAAGTCCACCATCGAAGATGAATTAGATGCTAAATGTAGCCATAGTTCACCACCAGCACCTAAACCAAATGATCCAAGTAAAGGAATTAAATTTTCTTTTTCAAAATATTCTTTTCCTCTTAATTCATAGTCTATGTCTAGGAATGCTTCATTAAGAGTTCTAGATTCATATATAAACTTATTTTTTTCTTCTTCTGAAAGATTAGTTAAATCTTCTTTTCCCTTCCACATTATATTTGTTTCTGCTCTTTTTAATCTGATTTCTTTTTCTTCTTCAGGAAGAGCATCAAACCTAGCTTTAACTTCAGGTTGATATTCATACATCTTCTTTAATAATTCATCTTTATCATAAAAATCTCTTGCTAGAACTACACTTAAATCTATAGGATAATTAGTTTTACCATTAACATAATTAATTAATTCTTTAAATGCTTTATTATATTTATCCATTCCTTCTTGAGGAGTATTATTCATATATGTTAATGCTACTTCTTCTGATTCAAATTCTATTTTAGTTCTTTTTTCTTGAGTTTGTGCTATTGGTAAAACATATTCCATTAGATATTTAATAGTAAATATTTCTGCCCAATCTGGTTCAGGATATGTTGGAGACCAAAAGTGTTTATATCCACCAAAACAAAAACAAAATAGAAATTCTAGATTATTATCTAAAATAGTATTTACTTTTCCTTCAGTATATTCTTTAGCAGCGTCATATTGTGCTTTTCTAGACCATTTTCTAGAAAATAATCTATTTAGAATACTATCCTTTAAATCTTTACCTTCTAAGGGATTTGTTTCAATATTATTAAAGTTTAATAATTCATTATTAATATAATTATTTACTCTTATTTCTAAATTATCCATTTTTTTCACCTAAATATATTGTATCATAATAAAGTTAATTTTTCATTGAAATATATTTTTATTTATAGTATTATTATATATAGAATAAAGAGGTGTGTATCATGACAAATATGTTAGATAAAGAAGTTATTGAAGTTGCATTAGATGATATTATTCCTAATAGGTTTCAACCAAGACTTGCATTTGATGAAGGTGCACTTAATGAACTTGCTAAATCTATTAAAGAACATGGAATAATTCAACCTTTAGTATTAAGAAAAATAGGTAATAAATATGAAATAATTGCTGGTGAAAGAAGATATAAAGCTGCTTATATAGCAGGTCTTAGAAAAGTACCAGCTGTTACAATAGATCTTAATGATAATGAATCAGCTGAAGTAGCTATTGTTGAAAATATCCAAAGAAAAGATTTGTCTCCAATTGAAGAAGCTAAATCTTATAAGAAACTTCTTGAAAGAGGATATTTAACTCAAGAACAATTAGCTACACGTATGGGTAAAACTCAAGCTACTATTTCTAATAAACTTAGATTACTTAATCTTAGTCCTAAAGTACAAGATGCTTTATTAAATAATAAAATATCTGAAAGACATGCTAGAAGTTTACTTAGAATAGAAGATAAAGCAAAACAAGAAGAATTATTAGATACAATAATTGAAGATAGAATAAATGTTAAAGATACAGATGATATGATTAATAACATTTTATCTGGTTCAAAAGTAGAAGAAAGACCAGAAAGAGTTCCATATGGTGAAACTGTTAAACCTAAAGATGATAATGAATTTGATATAGATGCTATTATGGCTAGAATTCAAAAGAAAATTGATGAATTATCAAATGACGATGATAATAGAGTAGTATATGAGGCTCCTGAATATAAAGAACCAATTAAACATAGAGGTTTCTCATCTAATTCTATTACATATGATGAACCAGAATTAATCGAAGATAATACTTTAAATATGATAGAAGATAAACCTGATTCAGAATTAGCAGAACAAAAAGTAGTTGATCTAGTTAATAATTTAACTAATCAAGGTATTAAAGCTTCTTATGATAAGTTCAAATTTGGTAATATATCACAATTTGTAATTAAAGTTATAGATAATGAATAAACGAAGATGTAAATCTTCGTTTTTTATTATAAAAAACCTTGTAAATATACGCATATATGATATACTTTTACTTGTAAAAGTGGTGATTTATACTATGTTAGATATTTATATTAAAAATGATGATGGAATAACTACTTATAAAGATATTGAATATACTAAAAAAGGTAATAAATTATTATTTAATACTAAAGATGATTCTTATGAGTTTGTAATAGATAAAACTATTAAAATGATTAAAGATAATAAAGAATCTAAAATAAGTATATTATTTGATAAAGATAAGAAAACAAGTGGTTTATATGAAATTAAAGATATAAATACTAGTTTTAATCTAAATATAGTAACAAATAACCTTGAAATAAATAAAAAATTAGTTATAATTGATTACGTGCTTTATATTGAAGACGAAATGACTGGTAATTTTAATATTAAGATAACTATAAAGGAGTAGAATATGACAGATATAAAACAAATTATTTCTTCATTAATTGAAAAAGAGATAAATATTGATGTATATGATTATATTAAAGAAATAGATGATCCTTCTAAAGGGGATTATGCTTTTCCATGCTTTAGTTTATCTAAAGAATTACATAAATCACCAGTTGATATAGCTAATGAATTAGTAGATAAAATAAAAGATGAAAGAATAGAAAAGATTGAAAGTGTTAATGGATATCTAAATTTCTTTATAAATAGAGAATATATGGCTAAGTTAGTTCTTAGTGAATATGATAAAAATAAAGATGAATATGGAAGAGAAAAACATAGTGAGACAGTATTAATTGAATATTCGTCTCCTAATGTATGTAAGCCATTCCATATTGGTCATATGAGAACTACATTAATAGGTCATGCTTTTTATAATATATATAAATTTTTAGGATATAATACAGTAGGTATTAACCATTTAGGAGATTATGGTAGCCAATTTGGTAAATTAATCGAAGGTTATAAACTATGGGGATCTGAATATGATTTAAGTACTAATGCAATTGATAAATTAGTAGAAATCTATGTAAGAATTAATGCGTTATGTGAAGAAGATGAAGAAGTTTTAAATAGATGTAGAGAAAACTTTAAGAAATTAGAAGATAAAGATCCTGAATATGTAGCACTTTGGAAGAAATTTAGTGATTTAAGTTTAGAAGAATTCTATAAAACATATGATTTATTAGGTATTAAATTTGACAGTATTAAAGGTGAAGCATCATATTCTGATGGAATTGATGAAGTAGTAAATATTCTTGAAAAGAATAATAAAATAACTATTAGTGAAGGTGCTAAGATAGTTGATTTAACTGAAGATGGTATAGATACACCTTGTATTATAAAGAAAAGTGATGGTTCAAGTATATATGCAACTCGTGATTTAGCAGCTATTTTATATAGAGCTAGAACATATGATTATACTAAATCAATATATATAACAGGATATGAACAAGACTTACATTTTAATCAAGTATTTGCAGTAGCTAAATATCTTGATTTAGATGAAAAATATATTAATGGTTTAAAGCATATATCTTATGGAATGTATAGACTTAAAGAAGGAAAAATGTCTACTAGAAAAGGTAATTTTATAAAATTAGATGATGTTTTAAATGATGCAATTAATAAAGCAAAAGAAATATTATTAGAAAAGAATCCTGAAATAGAAGATTTAGATGATATAG
>JAEEGJ010023719.1_pt1 | contig 12830 bp, 10 predicted proteins | sample 8958761 | NCBI WGS metagenome assembly JAEEGJ01 (sample SAMN16246546, study PRJNA631951) | gut metagenome | biome: gut microbiome; feature: rumen; material: RS-attached | host: Bos | place: Iran: Karaj | collected 2018-10
CCAGAGAAGGTCACGGCATGTCCTTCCGCGATACCCACGTCGAAGGTGCGGTCAGGCATCTCCTTCATCATGATATTCATTGAACAACCAGAAGGCATAGCTGGTGTCACTCCCACAATCTTAGGATTCTGCTTGGCCAGTTCCAATAGGGTATGACCAAATACATCCTGATACTTCTGAGGCTTGTTGGGATCCTTGTCGATGATGCGTTCACCTGTCTCCGGGTCGAATTTGCCTGGCGCGTGCCAGGTGGTCACGTCCTTTTCTGCTGGTGCATAGCCATGTCCCTTTTGGGTGTGAAGATGCAACAGCTTCGGTCCTTTCATCTCCTTGATGAGCTTCAGGATGCGTACCAGCTCCTTTACGTTATGACCATCAAACGGTCCGAAGTAGCGAATATCCATACCGTCAAAGATGTTCTGCTGATGCGCAATGGCACTCTTCACGGCATTCGACAGGCGCTGGATGCCCTTCTTGCGATCATCCGTCATCAGCCCTTTCTTATAAAGCCATCGGGTGGCCTTAAACTTGACGGCATTATAAGTCTCGTTGGTGTTCAGTCCAAGCAGGTATTGTTTCATACCACCTACCGAACGGTCGATACTCATATTGTTGTCGTTGAGGATGATTAACAGATCGTTGGGCGACGATGATACATTGTTCAGTCCCTCGAAGGCCAGTCCTCCAGAGAGGGCACCATCACCAATTACTGCCACCACATGACGCTGGCTATTACCCTCCAGTTTGGCTGCCACTGCCATACCCAATGCTGCAGATATCGAGTTGCTGGCATGACCGCAGGCAAACGTGTCGTATTCACTCTCAGAAGGAGAGGGGAAAGGCTTGATGCCTCCCAGCTTGCGGTGTGTACAGAACTTCTCGCGACGACCCGTCAGTATCTTATGCCCATAAGCCTGATGACCTACGTCCCATACGATTCTGTCTTCTGGGGTGTTATAGACATAGTGCAGCGCAACCGTGATTTCTGCTACACCAAGACTGGAAGCCAGATGGCCTGGATTAACAGCCACTTCCTGCACGATATCTTCGCGCAATTCTTCGCAGACTTGGGGCAATTCATCAACCGATAACTTGCGCAAATCCTCAGGGTATTGGATCTTATTTAGTAAAGTAAACTCTTTCTTGTCCACAGTTTCATTTGATTATGTCTGCAAAGGTACGCTAAAATTTGTAAATAACAAAATTTTTCTCAAAAATAATCAGTTTATGTGCTTTTGTTTTGTCGATTAATAGAAAAGTTGTATTTTTGCAGAAAAAATACGAGAATGAGATACGGAATAATTGGCGTAGGTGCCATAGGTGGTTATTATGGCAGCAAATTGGCATATAGTGGACAGGAGGTGCATTTCCTGTCGCATAGTGATTACCAGTTTGTGAAGGAACGTGGTATGCAGGTGGATTCCTGCGACGGCTCTTTCCATCTCGATCATGTCAACGTCTATCAGTATTCAACGGATATGCCGAAGTGCGATGTGGTGATCGTTGGTCTGAAAACCACTAACAATCATCTGCTTCCAGAGTTGCTTACCCCTTTGCTGCATGAGCAGACGGTGGTGGTGCTGATACAGAATGGCATTGGTGTGGAAGCTGACGTGCAAGCGATGTTCCCAGGTGTGCAGATTGTAGCCGGTTTGGCTTTTATATGCTCAGCCAAGACAGAGCCGGGACGTGTGAGCCACCAGTGTTATGGCAGTATCAACCTGGGCAATTACTCCTGTCAGGATGAGGCTCGCTTTCAGAATATATTGGACGATTTCAAACAGGCTGGTATCCAGGCTGCTTCTGTGCCATACGAAGAGGCGCGATGGAAGAAAGCTGTGTGGAACATGCCTTTCAATGGTATGACGGTAGCCTTGAACACCCGTACGGATCTGCTTCTGAAGAACCCTTCCACCCGTCAGCTTATTCGCGATCTGATGATGGAGGTGGTGGGGGCTGCCCAGCACTTAGGGGTTACTGGTGTCACAGAGGCCTTTGCCGAGAAGATGATAGAGACCACAGATGCCATGACGCCTTACTCTCCTTCCATGAAGCTCGATTTCGATTTCCACCGACCGATGGAGATTCATTATTTATATACTCGCCCTATCGAGATCGCCAGAAATGCCGGCTACCGTATGCCGAAGCTGGAGATGCTTGAGGCTGAATTAAGGTTCTTACAGAACTGACCCATGAAATATCTCTTACTACCTGAAACAAAAGACCGCAGCCTGGCTTTCTATCTGGCCTTGGAGGAGTATGTGGCTCGTCAGAAGGATGAGTCCGACAGCTTCTTTATGTGGCAGGTGAAGCCCAGTGTGATTTTTGGACGCAATCAGGTGGTGGAGAATGAGGTAAATGTTGATTACTGCAGAGAGCATGGTATCAGCATGTATCGCAGGAAGAGCGGAGGCGGTTGCGTGTATGCCGATATGGACAATCTGATGCTGTCCTACGTCTCTGCTGATGAGCATGTGAACTTTGCCTTTAACCGTTTTATCAATATGGTACTGCTGGTACTGAGAAAGATGGGGGTTGAGGCTACGGGAACCAGTCATAACGACGTACTGATAGGTGGATATAAGGTGTGTGGCACAGCCTGTTACCATGTGGGTGGCAAGAGTATTGTACATAGTACGATGCTTTACGACACGAATATGCAGCACATGACGCATGCCATCACACCCAGTCGTGAGAAACTGCAGAAGAAGGGTATTGAGAGTGTTCGTCAGCGCATCACCCTGCTGAAGGATTATACCACGATGAGCCTTGACGAGATCAAGATACTGATACGTAACACACTCTGTTCAGATAAACGTCAGCTGACGGCAAATGAGGTGGCGGACATCGAACAGCTGGAACAGAACTATTTAGATAACGAATTTGTTAAATTATTACAATAACCTATGGCAATAAAACAAGAATTGGAAAAACGTGAAAAACGTACTTGTCTCTATGACAAGCACTTGTCGTTGGGTGCCTTTATGTCACCCTTCGGTGGCTTTGAAATGCCTATCCAGTATGCAGGTATAGCACCGGAACATACTGCTGTTCGCGAACATGTAGGTCTCTTCGATGTGTCGCACATGGGTGAGGTGACTGTTCGTGGAAAGGATGCAGAGCGTTATGTGCAGCATATCTTTACAAATGATGTGACAGGTGCTCCTGTTGGTAAGATTTATTACGGTATGATGTGCTATGAGGATGGTGGTACTGTCGATGACCTTTTGGTCTATAAGATGGGCGAAAATGATTTCTTCCTGGTTATCAATGCTGCCAACATCGACAAAGACTGGGCTTGGATGCAGCAGCATGCCGAGGGTTTTGACATTGACCTGCAGAACCGTAGTGACTTCTATGGCCAGATTGCTGTGCAAGGACCAGAGTCGGAACATGTCGTTGAGACGGTGCTGGGCTTGGCGTGCAAGGAATTGAACTTCTATACATGCAAGACCATCGGCGACATCATCATTTCCCGAACAGGTTACACAGGCGAGGATGGTTTTGAGATCTATGCCTCACACGACTATATCCGTGACTGCTGGGACAAGCTGATTGCGGCTGGTGTGCAGGCTTGTGGCTTGGGGTGTCGCGACACCCTGCGCTTTGAGGTGGGACTGCCTCTCTATGGCGACGAACTCTCTGAGACGATCACACCCATTATGGCTGGTCTCGGTATGTTTGTGAAACTCGATAAGACAGAGTTTATCGGCAAGGATGCACTTGCCAGACAGAAGGCAGAAGGACCTGCGAAAAAACTCGTTGGTATCGAACTGGCTGACAAGGCGATTCCGCGTCATGGCTATGAGGTGTTGAATATGGATGGCGAACCTATTGGTGAGGTAACCACTGGCTATCGTACTCTGTCAACAGATAAGAGTGTCTGTATGGCGCTTGTCGATGCACAGTATGCCAAGCTCGACACTGAGGTGCAGATCCAGATCCGCAAGAAAGTATTCCCAGGCAAGGTTGTCAAGAAGCAATTCTATAACAAAAGCTATAAAAAGTAAAAGGTAAAATAGTAAAAAGTAAAAATAAAATAATAAGTATTATGGCAAAAGTAATTGAAGGACTCTACTACTCAGAGTCACACGAATTTGTAAGAGTAGAAGGTAACGTAGGTTTCGTAGGCATCACCGATTATGCACAGAACGCACTGGGAACAGTGGTGTATGTGGATATGCCCGATGTTGACGATGAGGTTGAGGCTGGTGAGGAGTTTGGTGCCGTAGAGAGCACCAAGGCTGCTTCCGACCTGATCTCACCCGTTAGCGGAACAGTCATCGAGGTCAATGAGGCACTTGAAGACCAGCCGGAACTCATCAACGAGGATGCCTTTGAGAACTGGATCATCAAAGTGGAACTCAGTGACAAATCCGACCTCGACAACCTCATGGACGCCGCTGCCTATGAGGAATTCTGCAATAAGTAATATTGCCAAAGGCTATAAGTATGGACTATAAATATTTTCCACATACAGAAGACGACCTGCAGGCGATGATGGAGAAGGTGGGGGTGGAGCGTCTCGGCGACCTCTATGCCCAGATACCTGAGGCCATCCGCTTCAGGGGTGATTATCAGTTGCCCTCAGAGATGAGTGAGCTGGAGGTGCGCGACCTGTTTGAGAAACTGGGGTCGCAGAACAAACAGCTAACCTGTTTCGCAGGCATGGGTGTTTACGACCACTATACCCCCTCCGTCATCCCCAGTCTGTTACAGCGCTCCGAGTTCCTGACCTCCTACACACCGTATCAGGCAGAGATCTCCCAGGGCACGCTTCATTATATCTTCGAGTATCAAAGCATGATGGCGGAACTTACAGGCATGGATATCTCGAATGCCTCCATGTATGATGGCACTACCGCCTGTGCTGAGGCTATGATGATGGCTGTTGCTGCTGGTAAGAAACATCGTAAGGTGTTGGTGTCTGGCTGTATCAATCCTCTGACCCTCAAAGTGTTGAAGACCTACGCCCTTCATCAGGATATCGAACTGGAGACACTGCCTGTCAGGGATGGTGCGACGCGTCTTGACGATGTGAAAGCCCGTCTCGCTGAGGGTGGTGTGGCTGGTGTCATCGTACAGCAGCCTAATGTCTTTGGTGTTGTAGAAGATTTTTCAGGTTTTGCTGATGCCTGTCACGACCAGAAGGCCCTTTTCGTGATGGATTGTGTGGCAGCTGATCTCGCCATCTTGAAGACGCCGGGCGAGTGGGGTGCCGATATCGCAGTGGGCGATGGACAGAGTCTGGGTATTCCCATGCAGTTTGGTGGTCCTTACGTGGGCTATATGTGCTGCACGGAGAAGCTGATCCGTAAGATGCCAGGTCGTATCGTTGGTATGACGAAAGATAACAGAGACCAAAGAGCCTTCGTTCTCACCCTTCAGGCACGTGAACAGCATATCCGTCGTCAGAAAGCTACGTCGAATATCTGTTCTAACCAGTCGTTGATGGCACTCTTTGTTACGATCTATATGTCGCTGATGGGTAAGCAGGGCCTGAAGGAGGCAGCACAGCTCTCCTACGCAGGTGCCCATTATCTCTGTGACGAGCTGCTGAAGACAGGACGTTTCTCGCTGGTTTATGATAAGCCATTCTTCAATGAGTTCTTTGTGAAGTACGATGGCGATGCCGACACCCTCTACCAGCGTTTCATCGAGGCAGGCATCCTGGGTGGTGTGCGTTATGAGGATGGCTTTCTCTTTGCCGTCACCGAGAAGCGTACGAAGGAAGAAATTGATAACCTTGTAAAGATCGCAGCCCTATGAATAATAAGTTATATGGAAATCTGATCTTCGAACTTTCGAAGGAAGGTCGTAAGGGTTACAGTCTGCCCAGGAATAATTTTGGCGATTACAAGGTGCCTCAGTCACTATGTCGGGCAGAAGATGCTGCTCTGCCTGAGTGCGACGAACTGACGGTAGTACGTCATTACACCAACCTCTCGAATAATAATTTTGGGGTTGATACAGGCTTCTATCCTCTTGGCTCGTGTACGATGAAATACAATCCGAAGATCAATGAGGAGATGGCAGCACTGCCGCAGTTCCAGAATCTGCATCCAGAACAACCCGAACATACCGTTGCCGGTGCTAAGGCTCTGGTTACCCTGCTGGAGAAGTCGCTCTGTGCCCTTACTGGTCTGGCTCACTTCACCTTCAAGCCCTATGCGGGTGCCCATGGCGAACTCACTGGCTTGATGACCATCGATAACTATCACCGTTCTCGTGGCGACCTGCAGCGTAAGAAGGTGATTGTGCCCGATTCTGCCCACGGCACGAATCCCGCCTCTGCCGCCGTCTGCGGCCTGGAGATCATCGAGGTGAAATCGGATTCTTGTGGTCTAGTCGACCTAGTCGACCTAGGAAGACTAGTAGAATTAGAAGGCGATTCCATCGCCGCCATGATGATGACCAATCCCAATACCCTCGGACTCTTTGAGACCAGCATCCCTGAGATTGCAAAGCTGATTCATGGCTGTGGTGCGCTGATGTATTACGATGGTGCCAATCTCAATCCGATGCTGGGAGCCTGTCGCCCTGGTGACATGGGCTTCGATGTGATGCATATCAACCTGCATAAGACGTTCTCCACACCTCATGGTGGTGGCGGACCAGGTAGCGGACCAGTAGGTGTCCGTGAGGGACTGCAGGCGTTCTTCCCCTGTGTGTCACCTTATCACGGCAACTTTGCCGTGATGATGCGCGCCTATGCCTATATCCTCTCTTTAGGGCGTGAGAATGTAAAGTTTGTTGGTCCTTTGGCAACCCTCAATGCCAACTATATCAAAGCGTCGCTGAAGGATGTCTATGAACTGCCCATCGACACACTCTGCTGCCATGAGTTCGTGTTCGATGGCTTGAAGGATAAGAGTACGGGTGTCACCACGATGGATGTGGCGAAGCGACTGTTAGACTACGGCTATCATGCCCCAACGATCTACTTCCCGCTGCTCTTCCATGAGTCGCTGATGATAGAACCCACTGAGAATGAGTCGAAGGAGACTCTTGATGGCTTTATCGCCGTGATGCGTCAGATCGCGGAAGAGGCAAAGACAGATCCAGAACTGGTGAAGTCGGCACCCCACACCACTCCCATCGGACGTGTGGATGATGTCCTCGCCGCCAAGCATCCCGTCACCACCTATCGTCAGATGATTAAAGAATAATTTTTTCAGACAGAAGAACATAAGAAACATAAGTTTTAGGCAGTAATATTTATGTTCTTATGTTCTTTTTATCTAAAATAAAGTTTATATGTCTAAGACTGATTTGATTATTATCGGCGCAGGACCTGGTGGTTACCGCGCCGCTGAATATGCCGCCCAACAAGGTCTGAAGGTCGTGATCTTCGAAGGCTCTGAGGTGGGAGGCACCTGTCTGAATGTAGGCTGCATCCCCACCAAGACCTATGTGCATAGTGCCACCTTCGACGAGGCTCGTCAGCGTATGGGCGAGGTGGTGCCCCAGCTCCGTGCTGGTGTCGAGACCATCCTCTCGCATCCCAACATCACGCTGGTTCGTGAAAAAGGTGTGTTTGTGGATGCTCATACAGTTGGCGACTATACAGCCCCTCATGTCATCATCGCCACAGGCTCCGAAACGAAATGGCTCCCCATCGAAGGTGCTCAGACGGATCCTCGTGTCGTAGATTCCACAGGACTGCTGCAGCTCGACACCCTCCCCAAGCGCCTCGCCATCATCGGTGCAGGCGTCATCGGCATGGAGTTCGCCAGCGTCTTCCATCGTTTCGGTTCTGAGGTAACGGTGATCGAGTATCTGAAGGAGTGCCTGCCAGCCCTTGACAGTGACATCGCCAAGCGTCTGCGCAAACTGCTTGAGAAGCGTGGCATCACCTTCAAGATGAAGACCGCTGTTGAGAACCTTGCCGACATCGATGCTGATGTGATCCTGATGGCAACAGGTCGCAAGCCTCGTGTACAACCCGACTTCGCCAGTGCAGGCATTGAGTACGATGAGCGCCAGGGGATTGCTGTCGATGCTCATTTCGAGACCACCGTCAAAGGCATCTATGCCATCGGCGATGTGAACGGCAAGCAGATGCTCGCTCATGCTGCTGAGATGCAGGCAATACATGCCGTTAACCAGATTCTGGGCAAGCATGACAATATCCGTTTCGACATCATGCCCGCTGCCATCTTCACCGAACCCGAGGCAGCTTGTGTAGGACCAACCGAAGACCAGCTCAAAGCCGACGGCATTGCCTTTACCTGTAAGAAGTCCTTCTGGCGTGCCAATGGCAAGGCTCTGGCGATGGGTGAGACCGAAGGTCTCTTGAAGCTCTTCTGCGATGCTGACGGCGTGATCTTAGGTTGTCACGCCTATGGTGCCCACGCTGCCGACATCGTTCAGGAGGTCAGTGTGCTGATGTGCAAGCAGACGACGCTCAGCGAACTCGCCGATATGGTACACATCCATCCGACTCTCTCCGAGATCCTTCGCTCCGCGGCTGAGATATAACATGATTATTTACCAATTATATTTACAAATCAAAAAATGAAGACAATGAAGAATTTCTTGTGCTATGCGACATTTCTGATCGCGGCACTAATTGGAGGTAGTTGCCTTACCTCTTGTAACACGAGTGATGACAATCCTTCGCCAGCCCCTGAGGTCACCCTTGAGGATGCCTTGACGGATGGTAATGTCGTGGCTATGGCTTTCAACCTTAACGGTGAGGACTTCTACGTAGCCTTCGTGAGGGTGGGCGATACCTATGAGTTGCTCGACTTTGACAGAGCGATGACACGTGCTGAAGAACCGGTAATCACAGAGAAGGACTGTGAGTTTACGATGATTCACGACAAAGAAAACAACCTGATCAAATTCACTGTTAAGGAGAAAAAGACTTCCGGTCTCGTGCTGACCGCTGTCATCGACATTAAGCAGAGTACAATGGAGGTGACACCTGGCGATCCGAAGTACAAGATAACCGGTGTGAAGATGAAGGTTTCCAACGTCGAGATTACCAATCTGCTGAAGAAGAAAGGCGAAGGAGTTACCTTGACCGATGCTTTGGTGAAAGGTGCAAAGGTGGAGGTGTCCTATTACTGGGAAAGAAGCAAAACCCCAACCGTCTTCACTTTCACTAACGAAGGTGGAACATTCTCTTGCAAGACTACTGGCTACAATAGTGATACCTTTGAAAAGGGTAGTCTGAGGTCGGAGGGCAACTTACTACGTTTCAGCGTCATCAACAACGTAAATCCTTATTGTTCCCTCGAGATCGACTTCAATGTACCGAATATGACCTACAAGTTCTTCACGGTCTTTCATGACTATTACGACTCCTTCAAAATCAGCGTGAACGACACTGACCTCACGTCGAAAATTAACAAGGAGTAGTCACATGGGGTGTGTCCCACTGATTCCGCTCTGAGTAACCACCCCCCTTCTATATAGCCCTCCCCCTTTAAAGGGGAGGCTATAGTAGGAAGGGGTGTTACTCCAAAAGGAATCAGCACCCCCCAAAGACCCCACCGCTACACCCGCCGTGAGGTGGAGCTGATCGTGGAATACCTCTGCGAACCATGAAAACAGCTTTTTTTCAGCAGAAGAACATAGAAGTGTACCGAACCGCACAAAATAGCACAGAAGCCGCCATTGATATGTTGTACCTTTGCAACGGCAATGAAGGCAAGCGGGCCGCAAAGGAAGCATTCCTTTGGTGGAGGGAGATAATCTCCACGGGTCACTCGGATGATCTCCACGGGTGACGGAGATAATCTCCATCAGGGGAAAGGAATAATCTCCATGATGCGAAAAGACTATCCGGATAGCAGTCAGATGATATTCCTTCGAGGCAAAGATGGCATTCCTTCCGCTACCCGCCAAACCTCAGCCGACAGTCCCCAGTGATCATAACTAAGTGGACGTACCTTTTGGTTGATATCTTCTGGTAAAATCGCTCATTGCAATAAGCTTTTTGAATAAAAAATTGGTTATTACAATAAGTTTTATTATCTTTGTGCCCTATAATATCTAGTTATGGAAGCTTATTTCTAATTTGACTGCGATGAAGAAAACGTTAAAACTTTGGATGCTTTTGGTGGTGGCGCTGTACATCGTATCGTGTACCGATATAAATGACAGCCCTGTAGTTTACGGCCCGCTCAATGAGGCGCTGACTAACACGGGAATCTTTACGGAGATTAAGGAAAATCCAGATGCGGCGGCGATGAAGAAGAAGGACGAACTAAACTACCTGTCGCAGTACAGCATGTTCATTCAACAGCCTGTGAACCACAACCGGCCCGACGGCGACAAGTTCAAACAGAAGGTGTGCATCCTGTTTCGAGGCTATGACCGCCCCACTATCATGGTGACTGAGGGGTATCAATGGTTAGATTTCGTCGACATGTTAGATGTCGGAAAGAACCTGAATGCCAATATGGTACACGTGGAGCATCGCAACTTCGGCGAGTCATATAATCAGGATAAAGGAAAGTGGGAGTATGAAACGTGTGCCCAGGCATCGGCTGATCTCCACGCTGTCTATCAGGCGCTGAAGCCTTTATTCAAGGGTAAGTGGATGAGCGCTGGTACCAGCAAGGGTGGTGAGACTTCTATAGACTATGTCTATTATTACCCGAATGATATGGATTTGGCCGCAGCCTTCTGTTCACCTTTCAACACCAGTCTTACGGACAAGCGTTTCGGTGAATATCTTTTTAACGAGGTAAGTACCGAGGAGTTGCGCGATATCATGAAAAAGAGTATACGCTTGGCATTGAAAGATGGTGAAGAGGGGTATTACCAGTCGGTCTGCGACCTGTTTAAGAAGAAGAGTTTGCCGGTTCCTACGTTTGCCGAATATGTTTTTAATTGCTTCGATACCTTTTTTGATATATTCCAGTATACACTTCCAAACAAACATCAAGAAAAAATTGAGAGCATTACCAAAGATAAGGAATCGCTTGTAGCGGCGATCTTCAAAATGGTATCTGACAACAGAACTATTGACTTATATACCTATTTCGTGGATTGTGCAAAGGAGCAGGGCTTCCCTGATTATGGCTACGACTATTTGGCCGATGTGCTGGAGAGTACCAGCTTCAAGGCTGAGGATGTGATGCCAGCTTTACTGCATGAGGAGGACCGTTGGCTGGTGAACCAATACGATGCCAGCATCCGTATTGACATGTATGAACACTTTTTTATGAACTCCACCACCCCCCTGCTCTTCTTCTATTCAAAAGACGATCCCTGGTCGGCTGGTCAGCCTGAAAAGATTGGTCCTAATGTCAAGAAAATTATCAATCCCATCGGCATTCATAGTTCCCGAATCAATGATCCCGCCTATTGTCCTGCCGATGTGAAACAAGAGGTGATGGATTACATCAGTACCTACATCTTTAAATGAAAAGCCTAAAAAACATCGTGTTTCTTTTTTGTATATTTGCCACCGAAATGATTAACTCACGAACCACAAGCATTGTCTGTAGCGCTTTTGATGATATCTTCCACCACTTTGGGGAAGTATTTCATCTCTAGCTGGTGTTCTTTCTCAGCGATGTCCTCTACGGTATCGTCGGGAGAGAGACTGACACGGAACTGGGCGATAATCTCTCCTGCATCACAGACGGGTGTGACCCAATGAACGGTCATACCCGTCTCTGTTTCTCCGGCAGCCTTTACCGCTTCGTGTACGTGGTGTCCCCACATGCCCTTGCCACCATATTTCGGCAACAGGGCAGGGTGGATATTGATTATCCTGTGAGGGAAAGCGTCAATCAGGAAGTCTGGAATCAAAGGCAGCCAACCCGCCAGAACGATGAAGCCGATATTGTATTTCTGAAGCAGCGGCATCATCACGTCAGGATTGTGCAGATCAGCCTTAGGGGTAACAGCCGTAGGCACACCAAGACGCTCCGCCCGCACCAGCGCATAGGCGTCAGCCTTATTACTGACAACGAGAGCGCAGTTTACGCTCTCGGAGTCAGCAAAGTGTTTGATCAGGTTCTCGCAGTTGGTACCGCTTCCCGAAGCAAAAATTGCTATATTCATTATTATACCAAATGTTCGATGAGATCGGCACGGTCGCCTGGGAGCATGTCGATGACAGGAATCTCAACCATCGTGTAGCAGCCAGGCTGCAGGCGCATGGAGGCACGTGCCACATTCACCAGCACCTGACCTGTGAGGGCGGGGTTGTTGATGCTCATGTTAAACTCCAGACGCTGGTTCTGCGTCTTGCCGCTCACACCCTTGCGCACCAGATTCACGCCATGACCCATGTCGCGCACGTCATCCACACTCTCCACCTGGAACACATGAGTCTCGTCGCTGGCGAAGTAAGGATCAGCCTTGATGGCGGCAGTCACCTCTTCGAGCTTGGCACCCTCTTCGAGCTCTACATACACCATACGGCGATGGATACCCTCACCGAGGGGAATGGTCATCGACAGGGCGTTCTTCACACCAGCCTTAGAGCGCACGCATACGCTATGCCCCATCGACATACCAGGGCCGAAGTTCGTATAGCTAAGTCCTTTAGGAGCAAGGCTCTGCATCAGAGTGCGAACGATAGAGTCTGAACCCGGATCCCAGCCGGCAGCGATCACGCTCACAGTGTTCGTCTCCTGATTCAGTTTCATCAGGCGCTCACGATAGCCACGGATCTGGGTGTGTATATCGAAAGAATCGACGGTGTTGATGCCGAGAGGCAGAATCTGGTTGGCATACTCCTCACAGCTACGGGTCGGAGTGGCGAGGATGGCCACATCCACATCCTTTAGTTCACGGATATCCTTCACCACCTCATACTGGGCGAGTTCCGCGGGCTTGTTCTCAGCACCGTTACGACGTAC
>JAEEGJ010023723.1_pt1 | contig 12828 bp, 13 predicted proteins | sample 8958761 | NCBI WGS metagenome assembly JAEEGJ01 (sample SAMN16246546, study PRJNA631951) | gut metagenome | biome: gut microbiome; feature: rumen; material: RS-attached | host: Bos | place: Iran: Karaj | collected 2018-10
TAACCCTGTTCGCGCAGGGCCTTGCAAGCCTGGGTGCCGGAATAGTCGAATTCGCAAGCCTGACCGATCACGATCGGGCCAGAACCGATGATAAGGACTTTGTCGATGCCTTCAATCTTCATTTTGTTTTCTCCGTTTGTATTAATTAAATCCTAAAAAAAATGTCGAACCAAACGGCTCGACAAAAATAAAATCAGAAAAATGATCAACCTTGGAAAAACCCGTTGCAGTTGCGCAGTGGATTGCGCAGGTCTCGCAGCTCTGGGGCTTCGACATTGCAATATTTTGGTTCATCTTCCTGTCTAAATTGCTCAAGGTTTAAACTTGTGCAAATATAGACAAAAAATGTAAATCTTGCAACATTACAATACAAAAAATGAAAAAATAAGCTCAGCTTACGGTTCGCCAGCCGGTTCTTCAGCCGGTTCCTCGTTAACGCAATCTGCAGCGTTCGGGTCTACGGTGCAATGATCATCCGATTCAGTGCTAGCAGTGCCACAGCCTGAAAAAACAGCGGCAAGCGCCATAATAGATACGAAACCGACAAATCTACGGATCATAAAACCTCGCTATTTGCATGACATTCAACACTTTACAATCGATAATATAGCAAAAGGCGAACGCCGCGGCGTTGAAAACCTAATAAAAAGGCACCCGGGAAATCCCGAGTGCAAAAGCAAAACGCTTCAGGAGCAAAATTACTTCTTAGCAGTCTTGGTCTTCTTGGCGGTTTCCTTAAGAGCAGCACCGACCTTGAAGGACACAGTCTTGGAAGCCTTGATCTTGATGGTAGCGCCAGTCTGCGGATTGCGGCCGGTACGTGCAGCACGTTCCTTAACAGTGAAGGTACCGAAACCGATCAGCTGAACGAGACCGTCCTTCTTGATACCAGCGGTGATACCGTCGAGAACGGCGTCAACAGCGCGGCCAGCGGCAGCCTTGGATTCAATGCCAGCTTCCTTGTTAGCGAGGATGGCGTCGATGAGATCTTGCTTATTCATTTTATTAACTCCTTGAGTAGGTTAAGAATTTTATAGTGATATTATACTTTTTTTTTTGCGTCGCGGCACACTTTTTTTGAAAAATTTTTGAAAAATCCTTATAAAATCAAGCCTCGGGCGGTGGTTCGCCTTCTGACTCTACAATCGTGTCTGCTTTCTTCTGAATTTTGTCTAAGTACACCAGACACAAACAAGTGAATGGAATCGCAACGATCAAGCCGAGGAAACCAAGCAGCTTTCCCCAGATAGAAAGCGAAAGGAGAATGCCTACGGGCGGCAAATCCATCGACGATCCGACAATCTTCGGAACAAGAATCATGTCTTCGATAATTTGTACCACCAAGTAAATTACAGCAACGATGGCGGCCACTTCCCAGAAAGGCATTCCCTTGTCAAGAGCATAGACCACTGCCAGCAGTAGGGCCACAGGGATTGTCGCCAGCTGCAAGTACGGCACCATGTTCAGTGCGCCAGAGAACAAGCCAAAGGCGACTCCCATTGGCAGTCCGATGATTCCAAAGCCGATTGCATACAAAATACCAACCGTCAATGCGACCAAGGATTGCGCACGGAAATAGCTACCCATGAACACGTCCATCTTCTTTGCGAAATCAGACGCACCTTCTTTATACCTTGTCGGAAACAGTTTCTTGATACCGCCGCGAAGCTTAGGCATATCGAGCATGATGAACACGAGGTACATAAAAATGAGGATTGCGCCGGAGAGCCATACAAACAAATTAGAAGTCTTGGCAAGAACGTTCCATGCGCTCGGCAAAACCTTTCCGGCCACGGACTGCGCGGCATTCCAGAAATCGAGAGTTTGCATGGCGACGGCAACCTTGTTCCAAGAAATGAACGTCTTTATTTCTTGCCACAAGTTTTTCGGCACAAACATCGACAAGCGTTCGGCCCACGTAGAATCGTTAAACAGTTTTGGAATCAATTCGCCAAGGTGCCTGATTTCGCCCACCACCATCGGGATAAAAAGCCACAAGGCTCCACCCACCACAAGAATCATGAGCGTAAGCACCACTATGACAGCGGCAATGCGAAACTTGACCTTGTTCTGGATTTTTGTAACCAGCGGATCGAAAATGTAGGCGATAAGGAACGCCGCAAAAAACGGAGCGAGCACGCCACTCAAATAATGCAGCACCCAAAGTAGAATGCCGACACCGGCGGCCATAATCAAAAGCCGCATCACGCGGTCTACAGTCCAAATACGTCTCATTTCTTAGCCTTATATTCCAGAGGTTTTACGCCATAGATTTTGGCGAAAGCTTTTTCGAATGCGGCCGGATTCTTTTCGCCTACGGCCAGTGCGACTTCGGCAATCGAGCGGTCCGATTCTTTTAAGAGCTTGGCCGCTTGCGCCATGCGAGTCTTCAATTCGTCAAGTTTCTTTTCGCGATTTGCAATATGGCCTGCGGAATTGCGAACTGTCAGCGCAACAACGCCCGCGTACACCAAAACCATTACCACAAGCGCCACATACATGAGCGCCTTGAAGGTACGGTTTTCGCCCCAGAGTTTGATTGAGCGCACCACGATGTCGTCGGGGATGCCGAGCATGGTTCCTTCGCCGTTCGTGATTTCAAAGAGCATGCCGCGGTTCATGTATCGCAGGCCATCGTCTTCTTCGAGGCCCTGCATGGCAAGCCACCATTCAGGCACTTTAAAGTCGAGCATCGACACGGAGGCGCGGCTCACGCGGTCGCGAATAATCACCGGCGCTTGAGCGACCATCGGGCGATAGCTCTGGTACACATTCTTTTTACTGTACACGGGGTCGTCATTCAAAATCTTGACGCCCACGCGCTGCATGCGGACCGTTTCGACATCAATCACAAGCGAATCAAAATCCGAGAAGTCAAAGAATCCGTTTGCCGGGCGATTATTGACCGAGAGCAAATTAACGCCCACACCTGCATACGGGTAAGCCATGCCCGAGCGAATGTTCACGTGGGCAGAAATGACGGAATCCTGATTGGAAAGTTCGACCGTCGAGAATCCACCCACATTTGCGTCAGAAACGGCATACACCTGGAACGTGCCGCCAGGGAACAGGATTTGTTCAGTTGCGCTAAACTTGACGAACAGGCAAATCCATACGGCGACAGCAACTACAAGCGCAGCTGTTGCGATGATGATTTTTTTCATTTACTAGACTCCGCCGATTTTTCTTCGTGTTCCTTGTTATAGGAATGTGTTCGGCCAATGGCCACAATCGTAAGCCCAAGCATAATGAACATCACGACACCAAAAGCGAAATTGCTGACGCCCTTGGCCGTTACGGAATACAATTTGAGCGAGAATTTTTTTCCACGGGGTTGATTCCAGCCGGGAGCAAATTCTACGCGAGCCACCGTCTCTTGATGCCGGCGATTCAATTCGCGGTCAACGTGTTCGTCTTCAAACCAGAAATCAGGCGTATAGAACTGTTCAAAAGGCATGGCAATGCGCTGCCGACCTTGAGTCAACGGAATTTCTTTCATGAGCAGGCGGTAGGTACGCGGTTTCTTAATGTCTGTCACATCCGGATCGAACGTCCAGACCTTCACCAAAATTTCATCCGTACCACTCGATTCCAACTCAAAAATCAAGGAATCCACAAAAGTCCAGTTGCGATACAGAGCCTTTTCACCTTGACTCAAATCAAACAGGAGCCCACACCAGGCACTCTTTGTCGTATCCGAGCCCAGCATGCAGCTAAAGTCAAGGGAAGAATCCGCAAGCGCGAACGAGGTCTCAGAAAGACCACCATCCGTCCTATCATCGTATTCAAAGACGGTCGCCCCGTCATGCAACGGGAAAACATTATCGACAAAATGCCGGTCGGGTAACGCAAGATACACCGCAATAACCGCGGCTGCAATCGCAACAATAATGATATAGGTTTTAGTCATTGGAATCTGGTTCCAAAATAGGTTTCAAATGAAGGCTGTACTGCACCAAATCCAGCGGATCTTCATCGGGCATCTTTTCACCAAAGAGCTTATTGATCAAAGCGTCTAAGGCTCGAATAAAGAAGAAATGGTGCTTGCCCTCTTTAGTAACCTGCTGGAAGGGGTGTTCCAAGGTGCGCTTCAAGAGCGTGATAGTCATGGAAGGCGGCATGTGGAACATCTTGCAACAAGTCGTCATCTTGCCATCGTAACCATAATCAGGGAGCTTTCCATCTACCAAAGGTTCGCCGTGGTCGATGCAGCACGGATTTTCGCAAACGGGATCCTGAACATTCTTCGCTAACAGCGCCTTGAGCCAAAGTTCGCGGGACTTATCCGTCAAGTCACTGCGAAAAGCCATGGTCTGGTCGCATGGAAAAAACGTTGAATAGCACTTGGGGCAAATGCGTAAGTCCAAGTGCTGGAACTTTACTGCAGCCACCTCTGATTTGCAATAAGGGCATGTACTCATATGATTGAATATAGTTATTTCTATATTTAGAGTATGGCTAAAGTAGTACAGATTACCGCTGAAAATTTTGAGACCGAGGTCGCTCAGGCCTCTGAAACCCGCGCCGTAGCGGTGCTATTCTCTTCTGCAGAATACCCCGACTGCGCCCCCTATTCCCAACTGCTTGGATCTCTTTCAACCAGCATGGACTTTACGCTGGGCGTTGTCAGTTGCGACGAACGCGAAAACATGCAGTTAATCCAGGCTTTCCGCGTACGCTCGGTACCCGAAGTTCACATTGTCGAGAAGGGCCAGATTGCAGACGTCATCCAGGGCGTATTGCCTGAGGCAGACCTCAAGAAGCGCCTCGAAAAGTTCTTCGTGAGCGACGAAGCTCGCTTTCAAGCAGCCCTCGAAGACGCCATCGCCCAAAAGAATTTCGACCAGGCGCTCCCCATGCTCGACGAAGCTCTCGCGAAGACCCCCGACGACAAGAAGTTACAGCTCCTGTGGGCGAAGACAAGCCTCGGCATGGGCGACACCGAAAAGGCAAAGTCCGTACTCGCCAAATTCACCGAAGCCGACGACCAGTACCGCGAAGCAAAATCACTGCTGGAACTGCTGGACTTCCACGCCGAAGCCGCCAAGAAAGATGTTCAAGGTAAAGAAGCAATCGTGTACCACGAAGCATGCAAGCTCGCCTGTAGCGAAGATTTCGAAAGTGCCTTGCAAGCATTCCTCAATCTGTACGTAGAAGCTCCGGAATGGAACGACGGCGCCGCAAAGAAGGCGATGCTTACTTTGTTCGGAGTTCTCGGTCCGAAGCACGAACTCACCTGGAAGTACCGCGCCAAACTCAACACGATGATGTTTATTTAAATCAAACGAGAGAACGGCTCTCCGAGCCTACAGACGAGAGACGAAAGATATTATATGGAATTAGACTTTAACCGCAGATTATCTATCGCCCCGATGCTTGACTGCACCGACCGTCACGAACGGTATTTTTTGCGGTTATTGTCAAAGCACATCTTGTTGTACAGCGAAATGGTCACAACCAACGCGCTGTTGCATACCGACCCGGATATGTTCCTGCGTCATCAGGAATTCGAATACCCCGCCGTTTTGCAGCTGGGAGGTTCGAATCCGGCCAACTTGGCCAAATGCAGCAAGATGGTTGAAGAATCGGGCTTTCAGGAAGTCAACCTGAACTGCGGCTGTCCCTCGGACCGTGTGCAGAACGGGAACTTTGGTGCTTGCCTCATGAAAGACAAGAATCTGGTTGCCGACTGCTTTAAGGCGATGCAGGACGCCGTGAGCATTCCCGTATCCATCAAGTGCCGCATCGGTGTCGACGAATTGGACTCCTGGGAATTCTTCCGCGACTTTATCGGCACCATCGCCGACGCGGGCTGCCGCGTATTCATTATTCACGCCCGCAAGGCGTGGCTCAAGGGCTTAAGCCCCAAGGAAAACCGCGAAGTTCCGCCGCTGAACTACGATACCGTACACCGTCTCAAGGCAGAAATGCCTCAGCTGAATATTTCGATTAATGGCGGCATCAAGACGCTTGACCAGACGCTTGAACTGCTCCAAGATTTGGACGGCGTGATGGTCGGTCGCGAAGCCTACGAAAATCCTTGGTTCCTGCGGGATGCCGACGAACGCATTTTTAATGACGCTAACGCAGCCAAGCCCGAAAGCCGCAAGGCATTGCTGGAGGCCTACCTCCCTTATGTAGAGATGGAAACCGCACGCGGAACACCCGCCACGATTTTGGTACGTCACCTGTACGGGCTTTTTAACGGCAAACCCGGCGCACGCAAGTACCGCCAGTACCTCGGCGAAAATGCCCCCAAAACAAACAACCCCGCGGAAATGATCCGCAGGGCTATGGACTTGGTTACAGAACCTTAAGTTCTACTTGATTAGAACAAGGCGATGCTGTAAGGCGGAAGGGCATCCTTCGGCTGCTTGAGGGAAGACTTCTTCTTGCCATCCCAAACCACAACTTTAGAGGCGGTACGGTCGCCCACATAGAGCTTGCCGTCCTTAGCGACCATGGAACCCGAAGCATCGGAAATGTCCTTAATCTTTTCAACCTTCTTGGAAGAAAGATCGACCTTCTTCACTTCCATCAGGGCATTCCAGCTTGCATCATAGCCCAAGTTAATGGCGGCATATACAACACCATCTTCAACCGTAATAGAAGCAACACCACCGCCAAGTTCCTTACCGGAAATGTACAGTTCGGACTTCTTCTTGGAGACATTCACCTTTTCAATGCCGCGCTTGTCATCGGCATCGGTACCACTTGCAGCATTGTATTCACCATGCGTTGCCACATAGACTTCGCCGTCAACAACAGCCAAAGCCTTCGGATTTCTGGTCTTGAGCTGGATGGTATCCTTCAGGTCACCCGTAGAAGCATCGTAAACAGCCAACAGGCCCTTCGGATAAGTCGTTACCCAAGTTTCAGCATCCATCGTGTAACGCTGAATCAGCACGTACAAGTTGTCATCATCGATTTCGATATCGGCCACATAAGGAGAAGTTTCACCCTTGTAGGCAAACTTTCCGGTCTTAATGGACTTGACAACCTTACCGTCTTCTGTAGAAATCTTCACCAAAGAGTCTGCAGCCTGCAGGGCAACCCAAGCTTCGTCACCGTCAAAGGCCAAATCGATCGGGTTGGAGAACGGATCCATAGAAGCCTGCCAAACCACAGCCTTCTTGCCGTCGGATTCGAGCTTTTCCGGATCAACCAACGTGATATTATCGGCCTTGATTCCTTCAAGCACGTACAAATCAGCGCGGTGGGTAATCACTCTGGAATCCTGATGGAAGGAAAGACCCTTATCAGAGATTTTGCCATCCTTGTCGATCCAACGAAGTTCACCAGTCGTGTAATCGCTAGTGAAAACGACGCCTGCCAAAGAGACGTCAACTTCTTCGGAAGAGACTCCAGAACTAGAGTCGTCACCGCAAGCGGCAAGACCGAATGCGACACTTGCCAAAGCAATGCTCGCAATGATATTCTTCTTCATTTGTTTCATGTTTTTTCCTTTTCTGGCTTTACGCACTTAAGCGCGGGGGCTAGAACCCCTGTATGATGGTAAATCTGTATTCTCGACCCGGCATGGGGAACGGCGTATAGAAATTCCTGTATTTCTGATCGGTAATATTGTCCACCGAAAACATGAGTCGAGTTTTTTCAAACGGATTGTATGCAAGATTTGCACGATGGGTCGCCACCGCAGGTTGGTCCATACGATTTGCCCGGTCGCTGTACATGATACTTCTCCATTCCGACGCCCAGGTAAAATCAAAATGCAAGGGCAAGTGGAGAGTTGCTTCGGCTAAATAGGACTGCGCAGGTTCTCCAGGAAGCATATTACCCTTATAGGCATCAGACTTTGAACGGTCTTCGGTCTTTTGGAACGTAGCTCGCAGCACCACATCTAAAAGTTTTAACGGACTGCTGGTCAATTCTAGTTCTGTTCCACGTACAAGCGAGCGCGCAATATTTTCAGCCCGCAAATGTTCCAGCACTATAACCCAGCAAATACCATCTTCCAAATGCGATTCGAAATACGCTCCGCGTAAACGCGTCCTTTTTCCGGGGAAGGTATATTGCGCAGCGGCTTCAAACTTGGTTGCCTTTTCACGCTTAAGGTTAGGATTCGAAATTGCACCAGGGAAGGTTCCGTAAAGTTCCATCAGCGCAGGCTGCTGGTAAAAACCTCCCATCGAAATTTCACCCGTCAACGGAAATTCATTTGTTCCCAAGCGGGTATAGAGCCTTCCCGAAATCGTCGCATCACGTTCAGCCGCATTTTCTAATGTTCTGCCCCCCGTAGGCAACACGAACGTTCCTCCGTCAAGTCTATCTTTCAGTAAATGTATAGCCCCTTCGGTACCAAGGCCAGCATATTTAAAAATCTGATAATACAAGTCACCCGAGGTTAGGAACGAAAAACGGTCTAGAGCCCAACCTTTCGAAACTCCGCGGGCTTCGGCGCGTTCCCATTCGCCTGCCACACGGGCCGAACCTTTCAATCTCTTTATCGGCGTAAACTCCGCCGATATTTCAGGAACCACCTTGTAAGTTGCAGCACCGTATTCTAGATACTCGCTATTGGTATAGCCAATATGATCCAACGGGAAATAGGCGCTAGAGACATTCTTGTCGAACCTTGCCGAAAGCCCACCATACAGGAAAAGTTTATCGTCAAAATAGCCAACCGATTCTATTCCGTAGCGGATTAAGGCAGACTCTCCGACGAACTTCGCCACCTTGGTCTGCTGTTCTTCTCTGCCCGGATTGCCACCTTCGTAGCGCGATGCCGTCACTGACACCGTAGAGAAGTATCCATTACCGTGCAGGAACCGAAACTGAACATTACCCGAGACATCGGTATATGCCGCATTTTCACGGGTGGCCGTGTAATCATCGTCATCGTTATATTGCGTGCCGTTTCGATTGGTGTATTCGTAATCGTTATCGGAATGTCTTGTCGCAAAAGAAGACGCAAACATGATACTATCGGTCACGGGGGCCGCCACCTGGAAAGCCCCTTCCCAAGTATTATGGTTTCCGTAAGCACCCAAGATGCGCCCACCCTTCTTCACGGCATTTCGCGTAACAAAGTTGACGGCACCGCCAAGACCCGCCACACCGAACTTCGCAGGAACATTTCCCTTGTAGACCTCGACACGCTCCATCTGGTTCAAGTCGATAGAGGCAAGGTTCACCGCACCGCCGCTCTCATCGTTCAGCGGAATACCATCGATGCAAATTAAAATATTACGGGCTGCGATTCCACGAATCGAAACTGTCTGAAAACTACCGAGGCCGCCCTGCTTGTACGCCTGAATTCCAGGGAGCGCAGAAAGCAAATCCGCCGCCGTCAGCGCCTTGCCTTCCCATGCGGCAGAGGTCATTTCAGTATAGCTGACATCATTCGTAGGTAAATATCCAACATCCGCTTCGACCTCGGATACTCCAAGGTCCTGCACGGGCGCTGAATCGTCAAGGGCATAGCCCCAGACACTGCTCAAGAGAACCGCAAACGTTGCGGTTTTACAGAATGACGTCGTTCGCATCGTTCCTCAAAAAAGCGTTTCCCACAGTTCTTCTGGCTCGGGGCTCAATCTACTTCCGGCTCCTTCACACCTTTGCAGGCATTGGTTCATGCCGGTTTCGTCCTCCCTTACAGCGGCGCGACCGCTCCCGGTTTTCACAGGATTCTCTCCTTGCGGGCCTCCCAGTAGGGTTCCCGCATGGGCTTTTCAGGGCACAGGAAACTTTTCGCTTGCAAATATAGAAATATTTTTACAATTTGCTATATTTAGGGGTATGACAGCAGAAGAACTCTACAAACGTCTTAGCTCTATCCAGCCGGGCGCTGTGCTTTGCACCTATTCCATGGAAAAGTGCGAACAGATGCTCCCCCTCATCAACGAAATCAACGAACTGAAGAAAGAACGCGACGCCGTGATTCTCGCCCACAGCTATGTGGCCCCCGAAATCATTTTGGGTGTTGCCGACTACGATGGTGACAGCTTTAAGTTGAGCCAGGACGCCACCAAGGTGAGCGCGAAGACAATCGTGTTCTCTGCTGTGCGCTTTATGGGCGAAACCGCAAAGATCTTGAACCCGACCAAGGACGTGCTGATTCCGGGCCCGCTTACAGGTTGCAGCCTCGCCGACTCCATTACCGGCGCCGAAGTCAAGGCTCTCCGCGAAAAGTATCCCGACCACACCTTCGTGTGCTACATCAACACCACCGCCGACGTGAAAGCGAACTGCGACGTATGCGTCACCAGCAGCAACGTGATGAAGATTGTCTCTAGCCTCGAAAACGACAAGATTGTGTTCGTGCCCGATGGCCTCATGGGCCAGAACCTCATCGACGAGATGAAGAAGCGTGGCATCAAGAAAGAAATCGTGCTCCACAGCGGTTGCTGCTACGTGCACGAAACTTACGATTCCGAACTCATCAACTTCTTCAGGAGCCAGAACCCGGGTCTCAAGGTGGTGAGCCACCCCGAATGCCACCCGGGCGTCGCCCTTTTGAGCGACTACGTAGGCAGCACTGGCCAGATGGTGAACTACATCAAGGAACAGCCCGAAGGCACCCCGTTCCTGCTCCTGACCGAATGCGGCCTCAACGCACGCATGCAGTACGAATTCCCGAAAAAGACCTTTATCGGCAGCTGCAGCATGTGCAAGTACATGAAGTCGAACTCGCTCGAAAACATTTTGGAGACCTTGCGTCATCCGGAAAAGGCTCAGCACGTGGAACTCGATGAAAGCGTTCGCGTTGCCGCCAAGAAGTGCATCGACGCCATGTTCTACTACGCAGCTAAGTAAGGATTGCCGGTTAGGGGTAAAAAATGAAAAAACTTAAAATTATCGCTGTGGTCCTTTGCCTTCTGGCAGGCTTCACATTCGCCGAAGAATACTACTGGCCCCGTACTTACTATGTAAGCGCAGGCTTTGGCGCCCAGGTTTCCAAAGGTGACTTCAACAAGCATGTCGCTACCGGCAAAGACTCTGCCGGAGTCAAAGGAATCGTCCACCCCCCTGCATTAGAATTCGTTGCCACGCCGGATTTTATGTTAGGCGTAAACCTTGGTGCATTCACATTCGGACTGGGATTCCAATATTGGACATTCGAACAAGTTCTTGGCGGATTCGTGGATGAATCTTATAAGGAGAATACGCGAATTTGGCGTCTTGGTTTGGAAGTTACATACAACCTATTCTATCCCGAATTTTTCCAAGTCGGCCTTGGAGTAGGTTATGCGTACAATAGTATTAAAGTTGACAAAGCAACCCTTTTTGATAACGAAGCATACGACACCGAATTCATGGGATCCGCAGTCGCCTTTATTGCCAACATTCACTACTACATCACCGACAATATCGCAATGGTACCCGCCATTAAGGTTTACGAGAGCTGGTTCAAGAACGTTCATTGTTCCCGCATCGAAAATAGCGATTTAGACCCCTATTTGTGGCAATCGTTCGTTCTCGCCTCTGTTTCAATACAATACCAATTCTAACGCAAGGCGCCCACCCGGCGCCTTTTCTATATTTGCGCGCGTATGAAAAAGCTTGCTTTAATCGCCACATTACTTTTAGGGGCTAGTTCCGTTTTCTCCATGGAAGAAGGCGGCTGGGCCACAACCTACGAATCCCTTTCCGCTTTCGACAGCCAGCTGGGAGCTCGTCCCGGATACGTAAAGCCGATTATTGACAACCTGGGTAACGTCCTCAACAGCAACTGGTACATAAGCGCCTCGGTTCCCCAAAGCCTTACCATCGAATTCGGCCTGCCCATTTCCATCATTCCGATTGGTAACGACGACCGTAATTACTCGGGAACTATCGAATATGGGCCAATCAGTTATGATTACGAAGTACCGACCATTTTCGGTGACCATGGTAATCCTAACATTCCAAGTGACACCATTTACGGTAACAAGACCCTGAACGGTCTCGGTGTTTTCACCTATCCCTACCTACAGTTTGGCGCCGGATTTTACCACGCCCGAATCGTTCTCCGAGGCATGTTCCTCCCCGCCGTTAGCGAACTGCGCAAATTCAACTTGCTCGGTTTTGGTTTGCAGTATAGCTTTGGTCACTTTTTCCAATACATGCTTCCGCCGGCCGCACAGCCGCTTGACGTGAGCCTTGTATTCGGTTACAATTCCAGCACCATTGGCTACCGTCCTGATGACTACGACGGCGAACTTGATTTGGATGTTTCAACAACGAATTTTTCTGTTGTAATCGGCTACAAGCCCTTCGATTTCTTTGAAGTCATGATGTCTCTTGGCTATCAAAGCGCAGAAATGTTGTCTTACGGAGGCCTAACCTGCGTAGCTAAGGAATACGGAATGCCTACAGCCGATTTCGGCAAAGAAATTAGCCCCGACATTACAGTCAAAGGAAACAACGGATTCCGCTTCAGCCTTGCAGTCGCCTTCCAGCTGGGTAAGACCTATCACCCTGTTATCGGATTCGATTACGCAGGCAAGTCTAGCTTCACTCTCAACGCCCTCTACCTCAGGCAGCAATTCGGCGAAGATCCTTCGCCTGCAGATATAGCAAAGCAAAAGGGAACCACGCAAAAAGATCAGCCGAAAACAACCTACACTTCCTCTGAACCGGCTGCAGAATCTGGCTCTGACTCTTGGTCTGGATCAGAAAACCCGGAAGAAGATTGGAATACCAACACCGATGCAGAAATGATGAACGATTCTGCAGAGCCCGCAACAGAACAGGCTAGCGACAGCGAAGATTTTTAAAACAAACAATCCAAAAGAAGGCATAACATGATTACATTCCTGATTGGTATCGCGATTCTTGTCGGCGGATACTTCACTTACGGAAAATTCGTTGAACGTGTCTTCGGCC
>JAEEGJ010023730.1_pt1 | contig 12824 bp, 8 predicted proteins | sample 8958761 | NCBI WGS metagenome assembly JAEEGJ01 (sample SAMN16246546, study PRJNA631951) | gut metagenome | biome: gut microbiome; feature: rumen; material: RS-attached | host: Bos | place: Iran: Karaj | collected 2018-10
TTCGGCGTCCTGCCTCAGCGTGCATTTTCAGCCGCCGTCCTGGCGGCTGATGACTATATATGTAAAAAATCACTTCCACTTTCACTAAGCGCATTCCAATGCGCTGCAATTGCTACTAAGCTAGTTTTGTGGAACTATTTCTTTTAAATATATTTCATGTCCGTTCAGGGACATACCTTCTCGATAGAATTGTAAATAGTTGAACGAACTCACACAAATATGGATGGTGGCATTAGCATTTTTAGAAAATCATAATCTTATGCTACGTAAACGCAACAGCCTGAGGCGCGGGCCGGGGGAGCCGGGCGGGGGCAACGTAAACATACAGGTACTGGGAGGGGGATAAGAAAGTGGGCGGAGATAGAAAAGCGGCTGTACCGTATATACGATACAGCCGCTTTTGGTTTTTGATTTAAAGATCTACGGAGCCAATGCAATCTTTGTTTGCAACATAGTAAATTTTATGCTCTTCTGGCTTGATGTAGATGTTGACCTCTTCAAGAGTTTTTCCTTTGTAGCTCTTTTTGAAAGCTGCTTTAACTTTCTTTAAGCATTCTGCTTCGGTAAACTCGAGGCCTTGATACTGAATAACAACTGCGGTAGAAACTGCTTTCTTCTTAGCTCTTGTAGTTGTCTTCTTAGTTGCTTTTGTAGCAGTCTTTTTAGCTGCAGTAGCTTTTGCAGTTGCTGTTTTTTTAACTGCTGCAACTTTTGCAGTAGCAGTTTTCTTAACAGCCGCTGCTTTTTTTGTAGCAGTCTTTTTAGCCGCTGCAACTTTTTTTGTAGCTGTCTTCTTAACAGCAGTTGCTTTTTTGGTGGCTGTTTTTTTAACAGCCGCTGCTTCCTTTTTAACTTCGGCAACAACCTTTGTACTAGCAGCCGCAGCTTTTACAGTAGAAGCTGCGGAAGCAGCAGATTTCTTTAAATCTCCAACTGTAACTTTTGCGTTTGTAACCATTTCCTAACCCTCCTATAAACGAAAAAATTTATGTTTTTCATTTAACCCATATTATAGACATTTATTAATACAATTACTAGAGTATTTGCGCAACTTTCTACTTTTTCACTAAATATTCAAACTTTTATATTTGTTTTTTATTCAACTAAACAAAGTAAAAAATTTTTTTATTGTGCAAGATAGAGTTTTGCTACGCAAAACTCCAGCAGTGCGAGGTGACATTTGCTGTAAGCAAAAAAAGAATTCAGCATAACACTGAATTCTTTTTATATCGTTTATACGAATTAACTATTTCAGATTATTTTGTAAGGTTTCAAAAAATTTGCTACTAGTAAGTTTTGATGAATCCTCAGGGAACTCAACTGAATCCCACAAATCTTTATTTACGTCAGAGAAATATCTTTTCTCTAAATCATTTACGATATCCTCCAAAACTTTCTTTCGTCTTTTCTCAATAATAACAGCTTTGTTCTGCTCAGATAATTCTTCGTTGTACTTGTTTAGGCATTGGAAGAAATAGTATCCACCGTCAGTTTCTATTGCACCTGATACTTGTTCTGTATCAAGATTGAAAACCACATCATCAACCTCTTTGGGATATTCGTTTCTAGCAAAAGTACATTGATAATAATCAAGCTCTGTGTATGAAGAAGCAAGTCTCTCGAAGGTGTATCCATAGTCAATCATGCCTTGGATTTCATCTGCTTTAGCCTTATCAGTAACAAAAAGTATAAAGGCTTCCATAACTCTTGCCTCGTCCTCTGAGACTTCTTCGTTAACCGAATCCATTAATTCCTTATATACCTTTTGGGCGAGTGCATATCGCTCATACATTTTTATGATGTCTTTTTTGCTTGCACCAGTAAATGAGCGCTCATCTGAATTGAGAGATTCATAATATGCTTTGCCAGCAGTCTTACATGCCTTTTCTTCATCGTCAGTTAATTTAATCTTTTTTTCGTTTGCATATAGATTTAGAACGTATACCTTGGTAAGATGCTCTAAAGTCAAATCCTTGATAGAGTGTGTCATTGTTTTGGTATCGAAATCCTCTGACCAAAGATTAACTCCATCAACGCTTCCGTAAATATTTTTTTCATTTAACAGATATACAAATGCTTCCTTTTTGGAGCACTTCATATCACCTATTTTAAATACGGTACGTCCACCGCTTGATGTTTCAAAATAAACTGTCCTGCCACCTATCGTACATCCCTGGAATGTAAGGACTGTACATATCGTAAATACGATTGCACAAATCTTTTTAAATAACTTCATGTCTAACCCTCTACAATAAGATATCGTCCGTCGCCTATGTCAAAAACTTCCTCTGCTGAAAGCATCTCTTCTTCTGTCATTCCAGAAACATCTAAGGCATCCTCTAGATATTCGAATACTTCTTTTTTATTTTTGCAAACTGTAGCGCATACATCTTCTAAAAATTCTGCAGCCTCCTGCTCATCATCTGCAACCGGCACAGGAAAAAGCTTAAGCTGATTTTTAAGAAAAGCATCTATTGTCTTTTTGTCGTACATGATTGTCTCCTAATAAAAATAATTAAAATGATATTTCTTTATCCAAGGCGAAAGAATAAATCAGTACTTCTTTCACCGGAATACCGTAGGACTTTTCAATTGCATCCTTATACAATTGAAGTTGCCTTTCATATCTTAGCACTAATTCACCTTCCTCGTCCACTCTATCTGTCTTGTAATCTAAAAGAACTATTCCGCCTTCCTCCTCAAAGAACACATCAATAATTCCCTGAACAAGAATCATTTCAGAGGCAGCACTTTGATCTCCAAATAGATTGTTACCGTCTGTTCCATACACAAAAGGCTTTTCCTTATATAGCTTATTCTTTAAGGCGGCATCAGACATCCTAGCAGCTAGTGCTGATGACAAGAAGGTCTTCAGTTTCGGATAACTTATTCGAGCCAGCTCTTCTTCGGACATACTTTGAACAGTTGTAATGTACTGCAATTGTTCATCAAAAGAATCTACAAAATCCTCTCTGGCAAAATCAAAGCATTCCATAAATCTATGCATAGCTGTTCCGTATAATGCGCCAGATGGAATCTTTAACTTGGATGAATCCTTACTATTGCCTTCAAATTGCTGCTTACTTATAAAAGAAGGAATGTAGCTTTCTTCATCGGAATGTATAAAGGCAGGAGCAGCATCTGAATTAAAATCAAAGGTTTGCTCCATAGCCTGATGCTTGATTTCAGATACGGAATATTTATTTTTGTACTTGCTATCGTCCAGATTAGCATAAACAAATGATATCGTATTTGCGATAGTCTTATCTCCAGAATCCTGATTCTTTAAATCCTCGATAAGTCTTCGTGCCTGCTCTTTAACAATGGTCTTTTCCACCTCATCTACAAACAGCTGACTGCAATCCATTATCCGCCTGTTGTAGGATTGCCCTGATGCATTTAAAGCTCTAATAATAAGCTCTATTGAAGACTGGGCTTTTTCCTTTGTGTAGTAGTCAAGCACCTTGCCATTTGCGCCATAACCCGCAAGTATTTCTGGTACCGATTTCTTAGCTAATGGTTTGATAGCAGCAGTAATTATTAGCTTGTCAATTGGGCGTGTTAGAGCTACATAAAGTATTCTTAAAAGTTCGCCCTTTTGGCTGGCATTAACACGCTTCTTCAAAAGATTGTAAGACGGAGTTTTAAATGTAATCCTCTTAATTGGATCGCGATAATTTAAGGATAAACCTAGCTTGTCGTCATAGCAGAACAATCCACTTTCATCCTTAAAACCTCGACCCATACCGCATACAAAACATACCGGAAACTCTAAGCCTTTACTTTTGTGGATTGTCATAACTCTAACGGCATTATCGTTTTCACCCACGGTCTTAGCCATTCCCAAATCCTCGTTGTAGGTTCTAAGTCCTTCGATATAGCTTACAAATCTAGATAAGCCTTTGAAGCTTGTGCTCTCAAAAGCAACCGCTTCATCTACGAGCTTTTCTAAATTCGCTTTTGCCATTTTGCCCATAGGAAGTGCGCTGACATAAAGACCATATCCAGTCTGCTCAAGCACCATCTCTATCATCTCATGAATCGGTGTATCAATAGCAGCCTGCCTAAAACTGTTTAACAGCGTCAAAAAATAATCGATATCCTTTGAAGGTTTATGCTCGTGATAAAACTTGAGACATCCAAAGAGCGATTCATCTTTGTTTTTAGCTCTAATCTCCGCAAGTCGATTGGCGGTAAAACCAAACATAGGAGAATGTAACACTGCAGCAAGAGGAATATCGTTAAATGGATTGTCTATAATTGAAAGCATAGAAAGCACCGTTTCTATTTCTTGTCTCTCGAAAAAGCCCTGCTCCTCTGCCACATATGCTGGTATACCATTTTCCTTAAGGACGCTGACATATTTGTCTGCATGGCCATTGACAGCCCGCATAAGGATGACTATATCTGAAAGCCTCATAGGTCGCAAGGTTCTGCCTGCATCCCCTTTGGCACTCACGCTAAAATTAGACGCCTGAAGTTCTTTAATGCGCTTTGCAACTACAAGGGCCTCTAGCTCATCTGCATCGTCAATATCCATCATTTGCATCTGGTTATTGTCCTGAGTTGCGATGATGATTTCTGATTCATAATCCTTTGGCTCGCCCTTGAAGGTTTCATCTCCCACCTTTAGGGATGCTCTTTCGTCATAGATTACACCGCCCATATCAGCCTGCATTAATGGCGCAAAAACCTGATTACAAAAATCTAGCACTTGCCCACGACTTCGAAAGTTTTTATCTAAATCAATTCGTATAGACGAAGATGTATCATCGATAGGATATGAATATAGCTTGTCTATAAAAAGCTGAGGACTAGCCTGTCTAAACGCATAGATAGACTGCTTTACATCACCCACTGTAAAATAATTATCCTGTGAGCATATTGCAGTTAAAATTTGCTCTTGAAGCTGGTTGGAATCCTGATATTCGTCCACCATAATTTCCTTGAAATGATTTGCAAGCTCCACAGCAACAGCCCTGATTTCATGTTCCTTGGAATCCTTGTTTCTAAGAATCTCAAGCGCCATATGCTCAACATCATTAAAATCAAATATGTTCTTTTTTTCTTTGTATGCTTTGAGTCTATGACTGTACTCTTTAGCGAAATCTATAAGAGCTGTCGCCTGTCTTTTTATAAACATCAGACTTTCAAAAAGCTCTTGTAAATCCACATTGTAAAAATCCAGCTGGAGAGATTTTATCAAATCCTTGTATTCGTCTCTAAGAGCCTTGGCACGTTCTAAATCATCGTCGTTTAACACGGTATTTTTGCTACTAAAACGTTCTGGTGCAAAGCCAAACAACAGCATCCGTTTTTCATTGTAGGTTGCTGCATCAAGAATACTTTGAAGATATAGTAATTCGTTAGAAAAAATAGTTTTATCCTTGGATTCATTAATTTCATCATAAAGATTCACGATATTTCTAAGACGCTTTACAACTCCTGCCAAACTCATATTGGTGTAATCCAAAAGACTTTTTAAAAACTCTGACTGCTCTAGCTCTCGTTCAGATGAAATATCGTATATACGAAGAGTATCATCATACCACTCATCCTGCCAAGGAAAGCTGGCGGCCTTGTCGTGCAGATCCAACACCATTTTTCTAAGAGCATCTATGTTGCGACCAGAAATGTAAGCATCAGCCAATAACTTAAAGTCCGGATTATTTTCATCTAGCTTGTCCGCCAGCAAATCTGAAAACACTTCATCTGAAAGCATTTTCAATTCGCCAGTTGTGCCCACTCTAAAGGAAGGATCAACGTTGATTTCATAGAAATAGTTTTTTACCAACCAATTACAGAAGCTATCGATTGTACGAATCTGAGCATTATGAACTAGAGTTGCCTGAGCACGAATCCGTGAATTGGATTGGTCCAAAGCAACTGCCTTGTCGATAGCCACACGGATTCTATCCTTCATCTCTGCGGCTGCGGCTGTTGTAAAGGTAACCACAAGAATTCTATCAACATCAACTCCGTTTTTGGGATCTAGAATCTGTGATATTATACGCTCCACCAAAACGTAGGTCTTACCACTTCCGGCAGCGGCGCTTACCAACATATTTTTATTTCTAGTATCACGAACCTTTAATTGTTCATCAGTTAGTGCCACTGTCCTCGTCTCCTTCTAACTCATCCTTCATCATTTCTAAGACTAGTTCACGATTTTCAAGCTTTTCAAATTGTTGCACTGCAAATCCTGGTTCCTTCTCATCAAAGTGACAGATGCTTTTGTAATTGCAAAATCTACAAGCATCTATAGAACCAAATCTCGCGGGAGAACAATCAAACTTGCCATCGATAATATTCTGAGCCGTCTTAGCCGCAGTTATCTTGGCGTACTCAATAACTGTATCCATATCTTCTCTACTGATGGCATTGGTGGTTTTGGTAAGCTCGCCATCTTTTTTGACTGAATAAGGAACAATTGATGACTTGTCTGTCTTGCCTTCTTCAATACCAACTTTCGCATCGTTTGCTCGCAAATCATCCTTGTCGGATGACAATAAACCTTCCATCTTGCTAAGCTTCAACCGCTCCTCCTCTAACGAAGAATAAACGCCTGAAACATCTAAAAACTTGTTTGCCATCTCGTAGTAAAGCATTGCAGATGCATGGAGCTTTGAGTCGGGATATTTTGCCTTAAGCTTTTCCAAAACAACTCCCATATAGATTGGCAGCTGCATAGATAGTCCATAATAACACTCTGCCAAATCAAGCTTGTGTCCACTGGATTTATAGTCGATAATTCGCACAGCCTTATCATCCGCATCTGCGATATCTATTCTATCCACCTTGCCCCTTAGAGAAGCAACTGTCTCCTTGGTTTCTGGGTCAGTAATGGTGGTTTGAATTTGCTCTTCAAAATACGCCGGCTCGAACTCGCCGCGCTTAACCTGTGCAGTGATAACCTCCACAGTATATTTCATAGTCTCCTTCATTGTCTCGACTATGTAACGCTGGGTTGAATCCTCCAAGGTATTTATCTTTGCCATAGCCTCAAAAGTCTGATTGATGGCCATGTCTATATATGACAAGCGCTCATCAGCAGTGACTGTCTTCCAGCTTTTTCCATCAGCCTTGAGGCTATCAGAATATCGTTGAATCGCCTCATGGGCAAAGTTTCCCATGTCGATGCTTGACAGCTTGAATTCCTCACGCTCTTTGAGTCTCATGACATAGGTTAGGAAATATTTGTAACCACACTCATTGTATTCCTCAAATTTGGATACAGAGCCGGTAACTGTTTCATCCTCATTAAATGCCTCGTTGACAGCCTCCATTATTTCCTCTGACACCTTTTCTGGCGCATGCTCATAAAAAGTTGCCCGGATGACTGAATCTAAATCAATCTCTTTATCATGCTTCGCCCATGAAATAAGCTGCGCCAAAAGCTCGCCTTCCTTGGCCGAGACAGCTTCCATGCCAAAGTTAACAACTCGATTGATAAGCTCAATCAAGTACTCTAGAGCACTCTTTTTCGCCAGCAGCCTATCACTTTCCTCAAACTCTTCGATTTCGTGAAGCTTGACGGATGGAAAGATTTTGCCAATCACATCCACCAAATAAGATGGATTAACCGCCTTGCCAGCATTGTCTACTCTAGGCATTGTGAGATAGAGCTTGCCGTTTGGTTTGGTGAGCATCAAATATAGATAAAACCTTTGCCTAAAGGATTTTTGCCTGTCTGATGGCGCCAAATCAAAACCCAACTCCAGCAACTGCTCTCGCTCTAGCTGAGATAGAATTCCGCCGTTTTCGACCTTTTTAGGAATGGAGTCATCAGAGGCACCAAGGCAGAACAGCACCTTGATATTTGAAAGACGAGTTCTTTCGATATCTCCCAAGATTACACTGTCAGCCGCAGGTGGAATAACACCTATTGCCGCTGCGGATAAGCCCGCCTCGTAGATGTCATGGAACTCTTCTAAATCCATTACCTCACCGCCTAGAATCCCTACCATCTTGTCTAAAATATCCATTATGACAGGATAGATTTGACTATATTCCTTTGCTTTGATTTCATCCTTATTTTGATATTCGTCAGCCCGAAGCTTTATCTTTTCTTCTATATCATAGGCCTGCATAAAGTTATATAAGGCTGTGGCAATTCTAGTAACATCTGCATTGCCTGAGACCGCTTTGTCAAAATCTAAAAACGCATTTACGAATTTGGTCCTGATACTGTTAACCCTAAGCAAAGCCTCATCCTCAGAAAACGAATTAGAACGAATTGCAAATGGATGAAAGTATTTTGCCTTTCCGCGGATGCCAGTGGCAATTATATAGTTTTCTAGATAATCAATTTCTTCGAAGGATAAGTCTGTAAGACCTGTTCGAAGAAATCTGAAGACATCCTCTCTCCTAAAGCCTCTATTGAAAATGTCAAAAAGAGAATCGATAGCCTCGGACATTGGATGGAATAAAATCTCGGTTTTGGCGTCAACAAAATAAGGGATATTGTAATCCTTCCATATCCCTGCAACCAAATATCTGTACTTTTCCAAATCTGGTGCAACAACCGCAATATCCTTATATCGCATCCCCTGTCGCACAAGTCGATTGATTGTTATTGCAACGTATTTTAATTCCTCGCGAGAATTTTTAAGACTAGTTATGATGATTGAATCCTGTCCATCACCACCTAAATATTCATCTGTCTTATTCCTGAATATATTTTGCTCCAAGTGACTTAATACTGGATTATCTGAAAGCCATCCATTTTCATTTGAAACATAGAATGGCTCTGATATTTCAATCATAGCACGCTTTGCCAAGTCGACCATTTTAATTGCAAACTCTGATGACATGGAAAACAATTCGTCCTCGGCTTGATTTTCAAACAAAGGCGTTCTTTCATCTGCTGTGATTGTGACCGCCACCTCTTGGCAGAGCTTTAAGAGGTGCTCAACTAGCTGATACTGGATTGGTGTAAAGCCAGTAAATCCATCTAGCACAATTGTGGAACCAACTACGATTTCCGAACTATCCAGTACATCATTTAAGATTGATAATATGGATTCTGTTGTGACGTATTTTCCTTGAATGAACTCTAAAAAAGCCTGATACAAAACAGATAAATCTGAAGCCTTAAGTCTAAAGCTTTCGGACATGGTCGGAGACTCTATCATAGCCATGAGCTTTTCAGGGGTGATGTTGTACTGGGTCATCTCGGAAATCAGAGATTTCACCTGAGTGATATAGCTAATCCTCGTAATGTTGTTTCTGAGAACTCCTAGCTCATCAAGATGAGATTCAATGAGCTTGCGTATCACAAGAGATTTGCCCGTATCATCTAAGACAGCCTGAACTGCTGTCCCAAGCTCTTCGAAAACACGATAAGCTAAGCGGTTGAAGGACAACACGTCTATATTCATAATGCACTTGTTTGGATGCATGGAAACTAACAGCCTCTGGGTAGACATGGTGTACTGCTCTGGAACGATAACAAGAAAGTTTTTATCCTTGTTTTCTATTGATTCCTTAATTATGCGATTGTACAAACATGTCGACTTGCCGCTTCCCGAGCTTCCAATTATTAATGAAAGTGACATCTATTCCTCCTGGTAATAGTAGTAAAAATCCCCTTCCCTATGTGAATAAGGAAGGGGCTAACTTGCTACTGTGGGAACATTCCTCTTATCATAGTTGCCATAGAACCTGTTCTTGAACGCTGATAAGGTTTTCCCTTAAGATATAGTTCCGAAACGTTGATCGAAGACAATTCTTCCGCCGGAATCTCATATGGGTTTTTATCAAGGATTACTAGGTCGCAACTTTTTCCCATTTCAAGTGAGCCTCGCTCCTTTTCATCGAAGCAAGCGAATGCTCCGTTGTAAGTTGCCATTCTAAGAGCTTCCTTGACGTTGACCGATTGCTCTGAATTTTTGTTGTTGCATGCATCGTGAATCCATAAAATTGGATTAGGATCAGATGCTGGCGCATCAGAATTAAAGCAAATTCTAATACCCATGTCCTTTATTTTTCGTAAAGGATTGATGTTTTTAACTCTTTCCTCAGAAAGCATATTCTTTGCAAATTCATCTATGCCCTCTAGATGAGATAGCATTGATGGTTTGACTGATATGAGAATTTTGTACTTGGCACAAATCTTGAGAGCTCTATCTGTAGGCAGCGAGCCGTGTAAAATGATGTGTCTGTGGTCGTATCTAGGATAGTCCTCTAGTGCCATTGCAATCGCATTGACAGCTTGCTCAAAGGCAGCATCACCAACTGCATGAAGTGCTATCTGATAGCCTGCCCTGTTGGCATTAATACAAAACTGCTGGACATCTGTATCGTTGTAATAAGCAACGCCCTTGTTGTTGCTATCGGAGTAATTGTCTATCAATGCAGCATCGTGATTGGCAAAAGTGCCGTCCAAATTTGCGAAGACAACTCTGTCCATATCCTTTTTGGCAATCTTGTCTATGCTAGAGGTTTGATAGGCAACCTTCATCTGCATGCCATTATCAAGTCCCTTTGCAACAGAACGCTCCATATCAAAATCGTAATCACGTACAAAACCAAAACCACTGGCTGAACAAATCAAACCAATGCCCTTGCTTGCAAGGAAATCTGCAGTTTCTACCATGGAATCAATAACCTTTTTGGTTGATAGACCATGAAAAACAAACTCGCAGGCAACCATAAATGCCTCTTGGGTCAGCTCGCCAGTAACATGATTGTACCCGCGAAGGTTTTCGACTTTTGTCTTGATTGCATTTAAAAACAAGCTATTTACAACGCCTGAGTGAGCATCGTGCTTAATGATGAAAGCTGGTTTATCAGGGCATGCCTGATCCAACTGTTCTTTTAAAATCAAATGTCCCTCTGACACGGCAAACTCTGTAGCGCCAAAACCAACAATTATATTATCTCTAGCATTCTCGGAGTATTCACGAAGTTGTTCAAGTATCTTTGCATTGGAATCCGTATCGTTGATAGGAAACATCCTATGCAAAATTGAAAAACCTGAATAATGCAAGTGGGTATCTGTAAATGCAGGAACCACAACACTATTTCCAAGTTCAATAGGTGGTACAACCTCGTACTGAGTAGGTAAGGTATCGCCGATGTAAGCGATGCGTCCCTCACGCTCCACCAAATAATTAGCCACTGTGAATTTATCATCACAAGTGATTATAGTTCCATGAAATACTTGCATCTAAAACCCTCCATAACTCTTATATCCCCTATTTAGAACTTTTTTTGCCAGGTCTATAGATGTGGCGAGGAATACCGTCAACCATAATAGGTGACACATCGCCTTGGATAAGTGGTCGTACATAGGTGATGAACGCCTCGGTAACATAAGTACCATCATGAGTTATCCAATTTCTAGGTACTAACTTTTCATCGTTAGCAATCTTGTGCACATCCTTAACCTCGGTTCCGCACTGATATGGGTCGTCAGAATGACGGATCAGTGTAACCATCTTGCCTGTATCACCCTCGTCTGCTGCAAGGACTGCAGCACCTCCAACCTGGTAAGCCTCAAGGATATCAACTCGAGATGCAAGGTGCGAACCGGCTCTTTGTAATGTAGAAAGCTCGATGGCTCTAGTTTTGCAACCAATCTCTGCTCCAATGTAATTGCACAGATAAGCGGCTGTACCAGTGAGCTGCTTGTGGTTGAAGGCATCTACAAATGAGCCGCCATCACCATACTCGCAAACATACTTGCCGTCCTTGGTGTGAATACCCTCAGAAATGCAAACCACAACAGATGACTGTGTCTTTAAGAGCTTTTCTACTCTTTCTTTAAATTTTTCAACATCAAAGGCAACCTCTGGTAAGTAAATCAAATCAGGTCCTTCGCAATCTTCACCTTTGGCAAGGATTGAAGCGCCTGTTAGCCAACCAGCGTTACGTCCCATTATTTCTACTATAGTAACTAGACCCTTGTCATATTCAAGACAATAACTATCGCGGATGATTTCTTTAACAGATGTGCCAATATACTTAGCTGCGCTGCCGTATCCTGGTGTGTGATCTGTAAGAGCTAAATCATTGTCGATTGTCTTTGGACAACCGATGAATCGGATATTCGATCCAGTTAGAATAGCATAATCAGAAAGCTTTTTGATGGTATCCATAGAATCATTACCACCAATGTAAATCAAAGCTTCGATTTCTAGCTTGTTAAGAATTTCAAAAATGTGTTCATAAGTGGCCATGTCCTCATGAATCTCTGGCAGCTTAAATCTACATGACCCCAAGTAAGCTGCTGGTGTACGCTTTAAAAGCTCAACATCCAAATCGTTTTTGATGTAATCGGAAAGATCAATATACTGCTCGTCCATGAGGCCCTTGATTCCGTGAAGCATACCATAGACTTTGCCAGCGCCACGATCTTTTGCTGTTCTGATAACTCCTGCAAGTGAAGAGTTAATTGCGGCGGTCGGTCCGCCTGATTGTCCCACAATTACGTTTCCAGTCATTACATCTTACCTCCCAATCATTATTTATATTCTAAATCAGTCGTCATTCATCCTGTGGCAAATCTCTAAAGTGACTTGCTAGAATGTCGCAGATGCACCAGATAGCCCCACCTATCGTGGATGCGACAAATATTTTGATGACATTGATAATTAGAATCCCCGCCGTAAGAGTACCTGCCTTGAAGCTTGTTATCAACCAATAAACCGGTCGGACAAATAGCCAATATCCTCCAATATAAAGTCCTAGGACTGTACCCAAAACACTAAAGAGCACTGCTATGACTTTTTTAGCATTCTTTTTCATATGTGTCTCCCACCTTTAATACTTAATTAAAATGGTAGCATAACAAGGCCAAAAACGCCACATAAAATACCATA
>JAEEGJ010023731.1_pt1 | contig 12824 bp, 9 predicted proteins | sample 8958761 | NCBI WGS metagenome assembly JAEEGJ01 (sample SAMN16246546, study PRJNA631951) | gut metagenome | biome: gut microbiome; feature: rumen; material: RS-attached | host: Bos | place: Iran: Karaj | collected 2018-10
AGAATGAACAAATAAGATAATAAGAAAAACTTTATAGTAATCGTTATGAAAATTAAAGCTGATTATGCAAATGCTCCTCAATGGAAGATGCTGACCGTCAAGGCCACCCTTCCCGAGGAATTGAAGTGTTTGGACGAGATTGCCCACAATATGTGGTGGGTGTGGAATTTTGAGGCTCGTGACCTGTTCCGTGACCTCGATCCTGAGATTTAGCACGACGTGAAGCACAACCCTGTGATGTTACTCGAACGCCTGAGTTTTGAGCGCAAGCAAGCTATCCTCAAGGATAAGGCACTCATGAAGCGTATCAAAGACGTTTATGCGCAGTTCCGTGCCTACATGAATGTCAAACCCGATACTAAGCGTCCCTCTGTAGCCTACTTCTGCATGGAGTATGGTATCCACTCGGCCCTGAAGATTTACTCTGGTGGTCTGGGTATGTTGGCTGGTGACTATGTGAAGGAGGCTTCCGATTCTAATGTTGACATGTGTGCCGTAGGTTTCCTCTATCGTTTTGGCTACTTTACGCAGAGCCTGTCAATGGACGGTCAGCAGATTGCCAACTACGAGACGCAGAACTTCGGTTCTCTGCCCATCGAGCGTCAGATGGACAAGGATGGCAATCCGCTGGTTATCGACGTTCCTTACACCAATTATATGGTTCACGCTTACGTCTGGCGTGTCAACGTGGGTCGTGTGAAGCTGTACCTGCTGGATACCGACAACGAGATGAACTCCGACTTTGACAAACCGATCACTCACTCGCTCTATGGCGGTGACTGGGAGAACCGTCTGAAGCAGGAGATTCTGCTGGGTATCGGCGGTATGCTGCTGCTCAAGAAACTCGGCATCAAGAAAGACATCTATCATTGCAACGAAGGCCACGCAGCACTCTGCAACCTGCAGCGCCTGTGCGACTATATTGACGATGGACTGACGTTCAACCAGGCTTTGGAGCTGGTGCGCGCCTCCTCGCTCTATACCGTCCACACACCGGTTCCCGCAGGTCACGACTACTTCGACGAAGGACTCTTCGGCAAGTACATGGGCAACTATCCCCAGAAGCTCGGTATTACCTGGGACGAGTTCATCGGCATGGGACGTACGAATCCCAACGACCACGGCGAGAAGTTCTGCATGTCCACCTTCGCCTGCAACACCTGTCAGGAGGTGAATGGTGTCAGCAAGCTCCACGGATGGGTATCGCAGAAGATGTTTGCCCCCATCTGGAAAGGCTACTATCCCGAGGAGAACCACGTGGGCTACGTCACCAACGGCGTACACTTCCCCACCTGGTGCGCTGCCGAGTGGCGACAGCTCTATGCCAAGTACTTCGATGCAAAGCACTTGAGCGACCAGTCGAACGAGGAAATATGGCACGGCATCTACAACTGTCCCGACGAGGAAATATGGGCCACCCGCATGGCGCTGAAACAGAAACTCTTTGAGTATATTGCTATTCAGTTCCAGGAGACATGGCTGAAGAACCAAGGTGACCCCTCACGTGTGGTGAAACTCGTGGAGCGCTTCAACCCCAATGCCCTTGTCATTGGCTTCTGCCGCCGCTTCGCCACCTACAAGCGTGCACACCTGCTGTTCACCGACCTGGAGCGTCTTAGTCAGATTGTGAACAACCCCGAGCGTCCTGTTGTCTTCCTCTTCGCAGGTAAGGCACACCCCGCTGACGGTGCAGGACAGGGTCTTATCCAGAAGATTTTTGAGATTTCTCAGCGTCCAGAGTTCCAGGGTAAGATTATCTTCCTCGAGGACTACGACTTCCTGCTGGCCCGTCGTCTTGTTTCAGGTGTTGACATCTGGATGAACACGCCGACACGTCCGCTGGAGGCTTCCGGTACGTCAGGCGAGAAGGCCGAGATGAACGGTGTTGTCAACCTCTCCGTCAAGGACGGTTGGTGGCTTGAGGGCTATCGCGAGGGAGCCGGATGGGCACTCACCGAGAAGCGTACCTACCAGAATCAGGGCTATCAGGATCAGCTCGACGCAGCTACCATCTACTCGCTGCTGGAGAACGAGATTCTGCCCCTCTACTACGACAGGGACAAGAAGGGCATCTCCAAGGGTTGGATCAAGGTCATCAAGAACTCCATCGCCCAGATTGCACCTCACTACACCATGAAGCGTCAGCTCGACGACTACTATAGCAAGTTCTATGAGAAAGAGGCCAAGCGCTTCAAGGAACTCTCCAAGGACAACTGCCAGCTGGCCAAGGAACTGGCCCAGTGGAAGGAAACCGTTGCCGAGCGCTGGGATGCCATCAACGTGGTATCTGCCAGCACTACAGGCCATCCCTCCGGTCTTCACCTCACCGGCGAGGAGTACACGCTACGCTACGTCATCAACGAGCAGGGACTCGAGGATGCCGTTGCCCTGGAGAAGGTCAATGTGGCACTCGACAGGGACGGCAACGAGCACGTCTTCTCTGTCGAGCCGTTGAAGATGGTCGGCAAGGAAGGCAACCTCTATACCTTCGAGGCTGTCCTCTCACCCAAGCAGTCCGGACAGTACAAGTCGGCCGTCCGCATGTATCCGAAGAACAAGCACCTGCCTCACCGTCAGGACTTCTGTTACGTGAAGTGGTTTGAACTTCCCATCCTGTAAGCAAACGCAAGATTTTTTTGACTACCAAGGTGGCCATCCTCTAGGGGATGGTCACCTTTAACGCCTAAAAATATGAACCGACTAACACACCAGCTATTCACCTCAGTCCTCTGCGTACTCACCATTTGGAGTACCGCCGCCCTTGCCCAGGCACCCTACAATACGGGCACCTACTACCGCACCGCCCACGGAAAACATGGCGAGGCGCTGAAAACCGCGTTCTACAACATCATCAAGAACCCTTCCGTACTGACCTATGACGACTTATGGAAAGCCTACAAGATTTCCGATATACGCATGGTCGATGGCGATTCCACCATCTGGGACATGTATTCCGCCATCACACGCTATGCTCCTGACTGTCCCCATAAAAACAGTTACGAAGGCAGCGGCATCAACCGTGAACACTCCTTCCCTAAAAGCTGGTTCGGTTCCATTAAACCAGCCTATTCAGACGTTGTACATGTCATACCGACCGATGGCTATATCAACAACATGCGAAGCGACTTGCCGTATGGCGAAACCGATAGTCCAACCAAGGGGTCAAAAGGCATAGACGGTGCAAAATATTACAGTAAGGTAGGCGCCTGCTCGGTTGAAGGTTACACTAAAAACGTGTTCGAACCCGATGACGAGTACAAGGGCGACCTCGCACGCATCTATTTCTACATGGCCACCTGCTATGAGCCCCTGATAGCTACATGGACCAGTGACATGCTGGGAGGCACCAGCTATCAGCCGTTCTCTTCGTGGGCATTGCCCATGCTGATGAAATGGTCGGAAGAAGACCCCGTCAGCCAGAAAGAGACTGACCGCAACGCTGCCATTTGGCGGTTGCAGGGCAACCGCAACCCGTTTGTCGATTACCCGGGTCTGGAGGAATATCTCTGGGGTGACCTTGTGGATGAAGGCTTCAGCTACGATGGTGTCACACCCGCAACAGAAGATCAAACCGTTGCCGCCACTACTAGCGACATCCCTCTCAACCGTTTCGTCTTCGGTGTTGACTGGAGTTCCAATTCATTAAAGAATACCCGTGACTACTGGGAACGTTCTCCGTTAACCTACGAGAAGGACGGCATCACCGTCATCTACAACTTTGGCATAGAAGGCAAGAATATGTATGCCAACGATAGCCAGATACGTCTCTATCAGAAGAACTACCTCAGCTTCCGGACAGACAAGGACATCATCACCAGTATTGACCTGAAAGTCGTTAAAAACGATAATGAGAAGACCTTTACAGCCTCTGTTGGCAGCATGAGTGGCTACACGTGGACGGGCAATGCCCGCGAGGTGCAGCTGATGGTGTCCGAAGGCAATGGCAACGTCCAGTTGTCTGGCGCCCATGTCGAGGTTTCCACCACCGCCATTCCCGTTCTCCCTGCCGATGCTGCCGACGATGCCATTGAAGCCATCTATGGTCTTGACGGCCGCCGCTACCACACGCTGCAGCCCGGCCTGAACATTGTCCGCATGAAGAGCGGTCAGGTCAGGAAGGTGCTCTGGAATTAGCATGTCCCGACACGCCGTTTTTGGTAACTGGTAAACGGCGTTTTCAGAACTGCCAGCGGTTGGTCAGCGTACGCTCTGGCCACAGGTGCTTGGCGTAGGTGTAATGGTAGTGGTCGAAGAGGACGGTAAGGCGGTTCAGGCGTTGCAGGAAGGCCTCGTAGTCCTTATTCTCAGGCTTTGTCCATTGTACCTCAGCCAGCGCGGACATACGCGGCAGCACCTGGTATTCGGCTATTTCCTCGTTGGTAACATACTCCGTCCAGAGGTTTGCCTGCACACCGAGGATGTGCCGACGGGCTTCGGGGCTGATGCTGTCGGCCACGGGCTCCAGGCTATAGACCTTGTCCACGGGGATGCAGCCTCCGCAGCGGCTGGGCTCGAAGAGCGCATCGCTGGTCTGTTGGTAGTCGAAATAGCAATGGGTGGTGGGAGCCATGACAACATCGTGGCCCAGACCGGCAGCCCTGGCGCCTGGCTCTGCCCCGCGCCAAGACATAATCATGGCATCCGGCGGGCAGTCGTCGAGTATCTCGTCCCAGCCAAGTGCTCGGCGGTGGTGGCTGTTGAGGATGTTGAAGACGCGGCGCGTGAAGTATCCCTGATGGGTGCTGCCTTCCAGCTGCAGCGCCTGGCACCTGGCGCAGCGTTCCCACTTCTCGGTGGGTGTCTCGTCGCCACCGATGTGGATAATTTCCGAAGGGAAGATGTCCATGATTTCGGTCAGTACGTCCTCAACGAACTGATAGACCACGGGATTGCCGACACAAAGCACGTCCTTATAGACTCCCCAGTAGTGGCCTACCTGATAGGGACCGCCGGTACAGCCTAGTTCGGGATAGGCTGCGAGGGCTGCCAGCATGTGGCCGGGCATGTCGATTTCGGGCACGACGGTAATGTGGCGCTCCTGGGCATAGGCTACTATCTGGCGTGCCTCGTCCTGAGTGTAGAAACCTCCGTAGGGGGTGTGGTCGTCAAGGTCGGAGTTGGTACCGATGATGGTGCCTGTGCGCCAACCGCCAACGGTAGTGAGTCGCGGCCATTTGCTGATTTCGATGCGCCATCCCTGGTCGTCGCTGAGGTGCCAATGAAAAGTGTTCATGTTATGCAGCGCCAGCAGGTCGATGTACTTCTTGACGAAGTCGATGGGGAAGAAATGGCGTGAACAGTCGAGGTGCATGCCGCGGTAGGGGAAACGCGGCGCATCGCGGATGACGACGGGGGGAAAGACCGTTGACGTACCTCCCTGTGTGGCGACCGCCTTGCGCAGGGTCTGGATGCCGTAGAAGACACCGGCTGCGGAACCTCCCTGAATGGTGATGGTCTTGCCGGTGACAGTCAGCACATAGCCTTCCTTGTCGGTCACCTTGGGTGAGACAATCAGTTCGATGTACCGTTGATGCCGTTGCTTCTGGGTGGTGACGGGCAGTTGCTGTCCTGTCAGTTCCGCTAAATAGTCGTGCAGGAATGTAGCCTCGCGCTCCAGGCCCTTGTCTGCCCAGATGCAGACTTCGTGGTTGAGGACAAAGGGGACGCCGCTTTTTGGTTGTATAGTCTGTGGCATGGGTACCACGTCGTAGTTGACGGCGCTGATGCTCAGGGTGATGAGCATGAGCATGGTGGATATGACGATGTGTTTCATGTCTGGCAAGTGGTGTTTATTGATTAGTCCATGAAGTGATATTCCACAAAGGCTTCCATTGCCTCGTAACAGGCAAGTCCCAGATCGTCGTAGCGCTTGGCGGTGTTGCGGTTGCGGTCTTCGGCTCGCTGCCAGAACAGGCGTTCGTCGTCGCCCATGAAGGGGGCGCTCTCCATTTGGCTCTGGTGGCGCAGGATGGCATTGCGTTTCTCGCGGACCTCCTCGGGACTCATGGGGACGCACATCTCGATGTCGGCCACGTCCCATTCGGCCCACGCTCCACGGTACATCCATACCCGGCAGTCGCGAAGCCATGGGGCACCGGCTTGTTTCTCTTCGTCGATGGCTGCTAGAACGGCGTCGGTACATTTGCGATGGGTGCCGTGGGGGTCGGCCAGGTCTGCAGCCACGTATATCTGATGGGGCTGAATCTCGGCAATGAGCTGCTGGACGAGCTTTACGTCACGCTCGGACATGGGAAGCTTCTGGATGGTTCCGCTCTCATAGAACGGCAGGTCGAGAAAGTGGATGTGGTCGCTCTGGATGCCGTTGTAGGCGCAGGCCAAGCTGGCTTCGCCACGACGAATGAGTGACTTGATGCGGCGTATCTTGTCGTTGTCGGTGTCGCCTTCCTTCTTCTGCTTCAGAAAGTTCTTGACGGCATGGTAGCTGTCGGTGATGATGTGGTCCTGGCCGTTGGCGAAGATAATGTTGAAGCCGTTGGTAAAGTGCATGAAACGCCTTACCTCCTCGTCATCGACGGCAATGTTGCCTGATGTCTGGTAGGCTATGTGTACGTCGTGCTTCTGCTGCATGAGGCGGCGGATAGTTCCACCCATGGATATCACGTCGTCGTCGGGATGGGGTGAGAATACAATGATTCGCTTGGGGTAGGGGGCGGCACGCTCAGGACGAGTGCTGTCGTCAACGTTGGGCTTGCCGCCAGGCCAGCCCGTGATGGTGTGCTGCAGTTCGTTGAAAACCTCAATATTGACAAGTCCTGCCTGTCCGTCAAATTGCTTGACGAGATGGCCCAGACCGTTATCGACGTAATCCCTGGTAGATAGTTTCAACAGGGGTTTCCCGACTCTGCCGCAAAGGTCGATTACTTGTCGGCGCAGCTGGTGGTCGGGCATTTTGATGGTGTCTGTAAGATGGAAATTCATTTTATTATCTGTTTTTATGATGTCTTTTAACTTCCCCTAAAACCCTCCGATTTTCCCTCTGACGTTCCATCCTTCGAAGGAGAAATGTACGGCCTTTTGCTGTGGTTCGGGAAGGGTGCAGACGATGGTGCGCTGCTGCCCGGGTGCCAGGGAAATGTAGTTGTCTGACCAAAAGGCGGGGCAGAGCAGTTCGTCCCTGTCGTCCTTGGCCATGAGCCGTATGAAGAAGGCCACGTGCTCTGTCGAATTGGTGAGTGTCAGCTCGTAGTGTGACGGGTCGGATGCCGACTGTCGGATGCTGGCCTGACAGCTGGCCTCAGGCAGGTGGTTGAGTACATGGTAGGAGGCATAGTGGCTGACGGGCGTTCCCCACCAGTCGGACTGTTCCCAGTTGTAGGTGTCTTCGTCGTGTGGAAGGAAATACTCGTTGGCGGCAATCACTCGTCCCTTGCTGTCGTTGGCTTGCAGAAAGAGGAAGGCTCCCTGGCTGTCTGGTTCTGGCACGTCGAATACCTTGACGGCTGTGCCGGGAGGGACAGTGAGTGGTGAATGGTGAGTGGTGAATGGCGAGTGGTTAGTGGGGTTTGGTGAATCGAGAATGGTACATTGTGCATGGAAGATGGTACGTTCTTCCAGCGTTTCGTTGACAGCAAAGACGGCATGGCGTTGGTAGTCGTAGATGAGCTGAAGCGGGGCGTTGGCCCGTCGGACGGCATAGTAGGCGGCGTTGGGCTGCTTGTAGTAGTCGTAGAGTTGCCAGTAGATGCCGGGGCGTGCGGCGTTGAGCATCCACTGGATGATACCCGTGGAGTGGGGAACTCGGACACGGAAGGACTCGAACATGGCACGGGTGCTCTCGTAGCTGAGTAGGTCGGCACGCTGTAGATAGTGGTCGATGTCACTTTGGACTCCGAAGCGCTGGCTGATGGCCTGGGTGAGCACGGCAGGGGTGTTCATGTGGGAGGAGGAGGCGGTGCAGAGGATGTTCCATCGGTCGTCAATAGGGAATAGCGACGTGCCTAACATCTTATGGAGTGACTCCTTGACGGGCAACTGGGCACCGATACCTGTCTCGGTGTTAAAGCCAAAGGCTCCGCCGGGTGCCTGCGGGTGATACCAGTAGCCGGGTCCGACGTACTCGTAGGGGCCTTCCATCTTGGTGCCTGACGAGCCGGACAGCGTACTGGTAAGCTGCTTGGCGGAGATGAGATAGCAACGGTCGTCGCTGGCAGACAGAAACTGCCGGTACTGCTGCTCGAGTTCGGGCTTGGGCATACGGTCGCTGCCGACGAACCATGCGATGATGGAGGGATGATGGCGAAGCCAATATACCTGGTCCTGAAAGGACTGGGCGATGAGGTCTATCTGCTCCTGACTGACGATACCGCCGTAGGGCTCGGGACAGGGGGCTCCCAGATACTCTTCCCACTCCCAGTGGCAGCTCCAGCCTACCAGTACCAGGAGTCCAAGCTCGTCGCAGAGGTCGTAGAGGTTTTGTGATGTGCCCCAGAAACCCTCAAAGCGTACGGTGTTCATGTTCATGTGGCGGACGTACTGCAGTTGCAGACGGTTGGTGGCGGGTGTGTCACGTAGATAGATGTCGTCCGTCCATCCGGCACCGCGCAGCAGGATGGGCTTGCCGTTCAACTTGAATGAGCGATGGCCTTCTGGAGTCAGGAAACTCTCTATTTGACGGATGCCGAAGCGGAGGTCCTCCGCATCGGAGCAGCGGTCGTTTTGGTAGAACTCTACATGGAGGTCGTAGAGCTCGGGCTTCCCCATGTTGTGGCACCACCACAGTCGTGGGTGCAGGAAAAGAGCATCGGACACCACGCGTACCAAGCGCTGCTCGTGAGCGGCCAGCGTGACGGGAGTGGCAAACTGCTGACTGCCGATGGTGGCGCAGAGCGTTCCCGTTACGGGTTGGTCGCTGTGGTTTGTCACGTAGCTGCTGACGGTGAGCCATGCCTCGTTGAGCGTGGTGGTGTTGACCTTGGAGTGGACGGCGGAGTGGGCTACCGACACGTCACCGCAGCACTTGACGCTGACCTCGCGGAATATTCCCATGCTCTCGTCGGCAGGTCGGGGGTTCCAATCGACGAAACCGATGTTGGGTTCTCCGGGCTGTGCGCGGAACACCTCGACGGCCAGCACGTTCTGTGGACGGAGGTAGGGGGTGATGTCGAAGGTGAACTGGCGATAGGGGCCTGCCACCTGCTGGGAAGTGGCGATCTGATGTCCGTTGAGCCAGATGTTGGCCCGGTAACTGATGCCGTCGAACTGCAGCCGGGTATGCTGGCCTTGCTGTTGACTGGGAATGGTAAACGTAGTGCGGTACCACCAGCTGACGTCAAACTGTCGGCGGTCGGTGTGCTGGTAGTCTTCTCGTGTCAACGGTTCGGGCTCTGCGCCATTGGCGGTAAGAACTCCCATGAGGGTGGAGGGAACGGTAGCGGAATACCATCCGGCCGTTGAGGCACCAGGAGTGGAAAGATGGGCTCCGTCGCCCTGTACTTTATCGGATGACTGTACGTGCCAGCCTTCGCTGAGTTTGACTGTCCATGCTTCTGCACGGCAGGCCACGATGAACAATAATATAAGGCCAAGGAGTTGCTGACAGGTTTTCATAGGCTTTGTGATAAAGAAAAAACGGGGATGCCCGAAGGCATCCTCGATGGTGTGGGGTTATGACTTTTCGTCTGCCCATTGAAGCAGTGCTTCAATGTAGCGCTCGCAGTTGTCGTCATATAGGCGCTTCTCGCGTTGCCGTGCTATGACTTCGTATAGAAGCCATAGCAGCAGGCACGGTAGCAAGCCGGCAACAAATGAGAGCCAGAACAGCAGGTCGTTGTCGGGACTTTTCCACGTGATGATGACCGGTGGAATACAGAACAGTATGACCAACCACAGAGGTCCCCGCCGACGCATGTCCTTCTGCCACTCCAATAGGTCTTGCTTACGGTCGATGTACTCCTCGAAGTACTCGTCGGTAATGCCGAACTCTCCGGCACGGGGCAGGGTACGGTCGTTCTTGTACTTGGAGCGGATGGCAATCATCTTGCTCTGTAACGTCTCCTCATACTGCGGGGCGTCAATGTAGCGGCGGTCGATGTTGAACATGGAATCAGCACAGCTTTCTTGAACCGTCGCCAATGACTACGTCATAGACCTTCGGCTCGTGTCCGTACTTCTCGTTAAAGCGCTTCTTGGCGTCGGCTATGAACTGGCGATAGAGGTCGTTACGCACCAGGTTGATGGTGCAGCCACCGAAACCGCCACCCATGATTCGGCTGCCTGTCACGCCGTTTTCCTTGGCGATGTCGTTGAGGAAGTCGAGTTCCTCGCAGCTTACCTCGTAGTCCTTTGACAGACCTTCGTGAGTCTGGTACATCAGTTCGCCAACCTTCTCGTAGTCGCCTTCGTTCAGGGCGTCGCAGACGGCCAGCACACGGTCCTTTTCGCCGAGAACGAAACGGGCACGCTTGTAATCTTCCTCACCGACCTCGCTGCGTACCTCGTCCAATTGTTCCCAGGTGCAGTCGCGAAGGGTCTCGAACTTGCCCTCAGGATGCTTGGCCTGAATGTGCTTGACAACGTTTTCGCATGAGTTGCGGCGGTCGTTGTAGGGCGAGCCTGCCAACTGGTGCTTGACGACAGAGTCGAGCAGTACAAGACGGTAGCCGTCGGGCTTGAAAGGGAAGTACTCGAACTCACGGCTGCGGCAGTCGAGACGCATCAGACAGCCTGCCTTGCCGAATACGCTGGCAAACTGGTCCATAATGCCGCAGTTGACACCGCAGTAGTTATGCTCGGTAGCCTGTCCGGCCAGTACCATGTCCCACTGAGAGACTTTGTTGTCGCCGAAGAGGTCGTTCAGACCACACGCGAAACAACTTTCCATAGCAGCACTTGAAGACATACCGGCACCAAGGGGAACGTCGCCGGCGAAGGCGATGTTGTATCCTTTAACAGGAACGCCAAGCTTCTTCATTTCCAAAGAGATACCGTAGATGTAACGTGCCCAGCTGGCGCGGGGACCATCAGGGTCGCTAAGCTTGAAATCAACACGGTCTTTGAGGTCAATGGCATAAGCCATAACGGTGTCTTCTGTTCCGTTGGGACGCATCTCGGCCATCACGCCTTTATCTACAGCGCCCGGGAATACGAAACCACCATTGTAGTCAGTGTGTTCGCCAATTAGGTTGATACGACCTGGAGAGGCATAGACATTGCCGGTCTTACCATCAAAATGCTTGATGAAGCGGCTTCTTACAAATTCAATATCCATCATGTTTATTTACGATTATCTGATTTTCGATTTACTATTTTCTTACTATATAGGTTATATGGGTTTTATAGGCTTACGGCTCTAACCTCTAACCCTTAACCTCTAACCTTTACTCCACAGCTATATCCTTGTTCACATTCTTGGAACCCATGAGAGCATACCAGAACATATAGGCCATTGACAGCAGGGGTACGATATAGGAAATCATGTAACCTATCTTGTCGGCAATGAAGTTCTGGACGAGTGGCATGACACCACCGCCGACAACCATCATCATGAAGATACCCGAAGCCTGAGCGGTGTATTTGCCCAGTCCCTCGGTAGCCAGGTTGAAGATGGACGCCCACATGATGGAGGTGCACAAACCGCAGAACACCAGTAGCATGGCGCTGACGGGAACCTGTGTCATTTCAAATGAGGTACCGGTGAACAGCGGCATGGATGTCATGACTTCCTTGGGAATGAAGATGGCCAGCAGGATGAGCACCATGCCCAGACCGTTGGTGGCTATCATCATCTGCTTGGACGATATCTTACCGGCAATGAACGATGAGCACAGACGGCCTACGAGCATGAGGAGCCAATAGGTTCCTGCTACGAAACCACCGATGGCGGCAGCGTTTGCCAGCAGACCGGCACCCTTCTCGGTTGTGTCGGCAATGTAGAAGTTCAGCGTACCGGGAATGCCCACCTCGACACCTACGTAGAGGAAGATGGCAATAACACCCAGCGTGCAATGGCGGAACGACCAGGGAGAGTGTTCGAACTTGGTCTTGGAAGTCACCTTACCCAGTTCAGGATCCCTGATGGGGATGAATACCAGGGCGATGAAGGCTGCTGCAAAGACAGCCATGGCAATGTAGAGCACGAGGTTGATTTGAACAAAGTCGGTACTCTTGGTTACCTCACCAATGAGCGCACCCACCAACATGGGTGTCAGGGTGCCTGCCAGGGAGTTCAGCGTACCACCAATCAGGTTCAACTGGTTACCACGGTTGCCACCGCCTCCGATGAGGTTCAGCATGGGGTTAACAACGGTGTTGAGAAGGCATACGGAAAGACCTGACACAAAGGCACCTATCAGGTAGATGGTGTTGTCAGAATAGCCCTCAAGAGCCTCGAAACCGGATATCCACTGTACGCTGACGCCAATGAAACCGACGAGAATACCGAGCAGAGCGGTCTTCTTATAACCGATACGGGTAAGCATCTTTCCAGCGGGAATACCCATGAACAGGTAGGCAAAGAAGTTCATAAAGTTACCCAGCATGGCGAGCATGTTGGAACCGCCCACTTCCGGGTCGTTTTTCATGACAACGCCAATGGGGGCTGCAAGATTGGTTACAAACGCAATCATGGCATAGAGGAACATCATGGTAATAATGGCTATGATGCTTCCGTTTTTCTGTTGATTACTCATGTTAGTAATAATAATTTAAAGTTGAAAGATGTAATATCAAAGATGAAAGATTAAAATGATGAAATGGGAATAGGGCATACTCGCATTTTTCATTTTAATCTTTCATCATTTTGTTTATTTATGGTTAAATAAAAAACTTACTTAGCAACCCCAAAGCGGTAAATGGTCTTCTGCTTG
>JAEEGJ010023741.1_pt1 | contig 12819 bp, 10 predicted proteins | sample 8958761 | NCBI WGS metagenome assembly JAEEGJ01 (sample SAMN16246546, study PRJNA631951) | gut metagenome | biome: gut microbiome; feature: rumen; material: RS-attached | host: Bos | place: Iran: Karaj | collected 2018-10
ATGTGGAGCCCGAACGCAAGCCGAGACCCAGCGGCAATGGCAACGGTGGTAACCACAATGGTGGTCCCCGTGGCAACCATCCCAGAGGTCCCAGAAAAGCCGAAAACAAATAATTCTCAATAAAAAAGGAGGTTGGTTTCAACCTCCTTTTTTTATTACCAATAATGCCGAAAGCATGACACGTGCCGTCAGGCGCAATTAACACCATACAAGCAACGAAGTTGCGCAGTGTGGTGAGCGCACATGACGTAGCCCGACACCGACATGGGACTACATGCCGGAGGCATGACACGCGCCGCCAGGCGCAATTAACACCATACAAGCGGAGCGCAGTGTGGTGTAACGGGCACTATCGGTATAAGCATCTCGAAGAGATGCCACTAAAACAATAATCCAACCATCTCCTCGTTACTTCTCAAAAAACAAATACCCATGAGCTACACACAGACATCTTATCATATTGTCCTCCGCACCCATCGCAGCATTCCCGCCATAGTGGAGGATCACGAGCGCGAGCTTTACTCCTATATCCTTGGGTTCATTAACAACAAGGACGGCCACCTTTACCGCATCGGAGGCATGCCCGACCATGTACACCTTTTTGTATCCCTGCCAGCAACCTTGGCCATGTCCAAATTTGTCCAAGAACTCAAGATTGCCTCCAGCAAGTGGCTCAAGGCCAACCCTGACTTTCCGCTTTTTGACGGATGGTCTAAGGAGTATGCTGGATTTTCATACAATCTTCGAGATAAGGACATGATAGTCGGCTATATTGCCAAGCAGAAGGAGCATCATAGTCAGAAGACGTTTGCGGAAGAGTACAGGGAATTCCTGACAGAGAACGGGATTGCCATCAGGGAGGAGTACTTTCTCAAGGACTGATTGTCGCATCTCTCCGAGATGCCCATAGCTTGTGCACTCTCCCATCACCACACCGCGCTCCGCATCCTCTTGCACCACACTGCGCTTCGCTTGTATGGTGTTAATTGCACTGCGTGCGTGTCGCCTCTCCGAGGCTGTATTGCGTGTCCGTTCTCTCATCACCATACTGCCATCCGCATCCTTTTGCACCACACTGCGCTGCGCTTGTATGGTGTTAACTGCACTGCGTGCGTTCAGCCTCTCCGAGGCGAAGAATGTCGCTGCAATAATGTTCCATCGGACGTATCATGCTCACGATATAGGCGATCCCCTTCTACTCTTCCTCCACTGGCACCGTGCTGTCCATCAGGCCGATGCGGGTATCGGAGGCGTGGCGATTTTGGCATAACACGATTTGAATTAATTGCACTTTGGAAAGTGCTCTTTTATTGTTTTATTGCACTTCTAAAAGTGCAATATTGAAAATGTTATTGTTGTTTACAAAAACAAATTATCGGCAATTATTTTGATTTATTGACGAAAATTTGTGTGTCTTGGGCACCCACAAAAAAAGGATGAATATGTATGACACATTACATATAGACAAGTTATATAACACATTGTTTGATAGGGTACAAATAACATCCAATTAGATTGCGGATTTCTATCGGAGCTACTCTCCTAGCATTCCAATTTCAACAATTCGATGGAAAATTCACTCTCTTGTTAACAAGGGGGATATATTCTATTGGGCGTGAGCATAAAAAAGCAGTAGTTTTATTTTATGGATAGGTACTGCATTATGAAATTGGGAGAATATATATTAATTTCAAAAATCGATACTATATGATGCACTGTTATTTCCGCTTGCTTTCATTGCAAAAGGACCACCGTTTTTTGAAACTTCAATTTTATCAGTCGCAGTTCCTTTTTCATTTTTCACATATGCATGAAAACCTTTTTTTACTGGTCCAATTGTTTCTGTCCAGTGGCGAGTTTGATAATTCATAAAACTTCCTGTTCCATTTACATCTGCATATTTAACATCGCTAAAAATATATGGATATGAGGTTGATACAGAATATCTGACATAGTACTCTGAATTATCAGAAGAATTGTTATTGTTTTCAATGTTATCTTTTTCACATGATACCATAAATAATGCAACTATTATGGTTGAAAGAAGGGTAATTTTATTTTTCATATAACACTATATTTTTTGCTACGCAAAATTACAAAAAAATTCATTATCATATTTAATGACATTGTTTTAGGTATTATTTTTTTTAACTTTGTTGACATTATACAGCTACAGTATGTTTTTCCGCATCGGCTACGATGAGTCCGTTCCGCGGTGGGTTGGTTTAGCGCTTCGGGGCAGATTTTCAGCGCACCGCGGAGGAGAGCACAGGCTTTCACTACCCCAGATTACGCTGCGCTCATCTGGGGTTAATAAGATTTTGCCTCTTCGAGGCAATGAGCAAAGCGCAGTGTGACGACCACACATGCCGTAGCTCAACAAAATGGAAAAATGCCAAAGGCATGACACGCGCCGTCAGTCGCAATTAATGGTGAAAACATAGTACCTGTTTTCACTCACATCTATCAGCATCTTACTTCATATACTCCCGCATATCCAAACTCATGATGCGGTCAAAGGCTTGCAATTGTTCCGTCTCAATTTTCAAGAAAACGGTAGCCGCCACCCCTGAGGTTTTGTCGGGCACTAAGCGCACATCGATGACATCATGGAAGTCGGCACTGAATTTCTCCGCATCAAAAGCCTTTTCCTCACAGCCCGACGGCAGATCAAGCACAGTGAAAGCGTAGGTGAGATTTTCCTTGCCCTTCCACATTTCCTCTTTGGAAACACGACGGCCTCTCAAAAATGAGAGCATCGGATGCTGGCCACTGATAAACACCTGCAACTCGTTTAGGCAGAAGCCCGTAAACCTCAATGGGTTAATTTCAATCGGCACAGCCTTCTTTCCATCGTAGCGGAACTCTATATGCATGGGGAAATTCCGCAGATGCATGGTCTTGTTCAAATTGGTGAGAAAAGTGGTAAAGGGAGCCTCATACTTGTCGAACAATCCTTTGTTGGTCATATACAAGCGGTCGGAAGTGTCAGACTCATCCATAAATTTGTGATGGAAGATATTCAGTATCACAGGGTTCTCGTTTTCATCGTAATAAGCATCCACCGCATATTCCTCGCCATGAATGTATTCCTCAATCAGGAAGCGGCTTTTTCCAACCACAAATTCCGGAAAATCAGCGCCAGCTTTTGCAAAGTCACTCAACAGCATTGCAACAGCCGCTTTATATTCCTTCGGATCATGTACCACATACACACCCTTGCTCAGGAAACCCACCGACGGCTTGATAACACATGGGAACACGATACTATCAGTATCCAACTGTTCCATCTCATTAATATTCAATTCCTTAAAAAAGAAGTCCGGATAGATGTCACGGCAAATTTTTCTGAACGCATTTTTATCCTTTACGATGGAAATGCTATCCAAGAAGCGTTTATCTTCAATATGCTCATAAATCCACCCCAAAGCGTTTTCAGACACAGTATATAACTTACCGGTCTTTTTGTACTCCTCTGCAAATTCTGCATCCGAAAGCACCACGCCGTTGGAAACACGTTTTTCCGACATTTCATTTTTCAGCACAGGAATGCTGTTTTTTTCTATGGTGTCAACCATCATGTCTGATGCGAAAGGTCTTTCTAAAATTACCATAATAGTTTGTTTTTGTAGTTATTTGATATTCAATTGTTTATTTCAAATCGTCTCCATACTGTGGCTTCAGCCCTTTCCCCTTTGGGGGTTTCGGATAGCGACGGGCACGTTTAAGAGCATCGGCCAATATCCACTCTATCTGCCCGTTGACACTGCGGAACTCACTGGCAGCCCATTTCTCCAAGGCATCATACACCTCCTCATCAACTCTCAAAGCAAAACTTTTCTTCATATCTTAGTTTGTATATGTAACGACAAGTGTGTCGTGGTGAGTGAAGTCATTAATCTCGAAATTGTAATAATCGTGAGGTGTATAAAATCTGTTCAGCGTATCCTTGTCTTTGTTGGTTAAGATACAGTAGTCAACCAGCAACTGGTTATCGCAGTCAGAAACAAAGACCCTAGGCATTCCATCATAATCGAAACGGAACGGCACATCAGAATAAAACATCTTGTTGGCTAAACAGGTAAAGATTCCATCAGGATATACCTCTTTCACCATCTCAGAACTCTCCCACACCGGATCGTAGTGCATATACACATCCTTCATGTCAAATCCCAATGAGGGCAGCAGTTTACGGTATTCTGCGGAATAATAGCTGATACAATTGGTGTCTTCTACCAAATTGCCATCCGCATCGGGCACATATCTATGCAGCCAGTTAAAGCCTGCCACCAGATAGATGCGCCACTCGCTGGCATCATGCTTGGCATAGAAGCTTGCAATCTCATTTTGCAGATGTTGGCGGCAGGGCTTGCATAAGATATCGAACCAATATACCACCTTCTTGTGTGTGGTGTCGCCTTTGACCAGTTCTACTATCTCGTCAGTCGTCATCAACTGGGGTTCCTGTTGCCTGGCTTGTTCCATCGTCAGTACATCGCCATGCTCCTCCTCATGGCCTCGACCGCCACAGCTGCACAACAGCATTAGCGACATAATGGTAACAGCAAAAAACACAATTGTACGATTCATAACGAACAATTTTATTACCAATTTTAATTATACAGCGTTCCCGTATTGATTACCGGACTGGCGCTCTCATCGGCACACAGCACCACCAACAGGTTGCTGACCATGGTGGCTTTCTTTTCCTCGTCCAATTCCACAATATGGTCGGCGCTGAGTTTCTTGAGGGCCAAATCCACCATTGAAACAGCACCTTCCACAATCTTCTCACGGGCAGAGATAATGGCATCGGCCTGCTGACGGCGCAGCATCACGCTGGCAATTTCGGCAGCGTAGGCCAAATAGTTGATGCGAGCCTCAATCACCTCGATACCAGCAATATCCAAGCGGCTACGGAGTTCCTCTTCCAGACGCTCGTTGATTTCCTCACCCCCGCTGCGCAAGGTTATCTCGTTGCTTTCCTTATCCATATTATCGTAGGCGTACATACCCGCCACTTTTCGCAAAGCAGCGTCACTCTGCACATTCACAAAACTGTCGTAACCGCTCAGCAGGTTCTGGTTGGAAGCAACCGCTTCGCTTGAAGCGGCGCCTTTCATCTGCGCATTGACAGTCACCACCCTTGCGATGCTTTCCTTGCTGATGTCGATGTTGAAACTGGCTTTATAAGTGTCTTTGATTTTCCACACCAATACCAGACCAATCATGATGGGGTTACCATTCTTGTCGTTCACCTTGATGGGTGGCACATCCATGTTGCGGGCACGCAGCGACAATCTACGTTTGCCATAGAAAGGATTCAGCCAGAAGAAACCGTTCTCGCAAACCGTACCGCTGTACTTGCCAAAGAAAGTCAGCACTCGTGACTGGTTGGGCTGGATGATGGTGAAACCTATGCAGTGCAGCAAATAAACTACACACAAAAGGAATAGCGACAGGGCAATCATTCCATCATTTTCGCTGTTTATCGAATTGACCATCAAGGCTATAGAACCCGCCAAAATTGCCAAATTAATCAACAAGTGCAGAAAGCCATTGTTGGCGAAACTCATTTTTTTCACATACTCTTTTGTTTCCATTGTTTCCATTTTTTTATTGATTTTTGTTGATGTTGATATGATATTATTTTGATATTATTCTGACGACAAAAATACAAAAAAAATTGTTCGGTGAGAAAAAAAAAGAAAAAAAAATTCCCCTTCTTCTAGAAGGGGTGGCCGAAGGCCGGGGTAGTGAAGTGCGAACAATTGGCGTCGAAACATAAAAATGACAATTCCACTTAAAAGAAGGGGGATTAGTGCGCCCATATAACAAGGTCTTTACGGAATATTTTGTCAATAAGTCATTGACAAAATTCAACACAAAAAAAACTAAGTGATATAAAACTCAAAGTCCAAAAATTTGAATTCTGAATTCTGAATTTTGAATTCTGAAACACCCCCAACTATTAACTATTAATTATTAATTGTAAACTGTCAACTACTCTTCCGGCAGCGCCTTGAAGCCGAGGCCCATAATCTCGGAGCTCTCGATGACATTGACGAAAGCCTGAGGATCCAAGAAACGCAGATTGGATTTCAGTTTCACCAAGTCGCTACGGTCAAGGGTAACATAGATCATCTTGCGTTCCGCACCCTGATACATGCCGGTACCGGCAAAGATGGTGCCGCCACGCTTCATGTCGTTGATGATAAAGTTGCGTACCTCATCCACTTTGTCAGTCACAATGAAAGCTGTCTTGTAAGACTTAATACCATCGACAATCAAGTCAATGACCTTGCTTTCGATGGCAATAAGAATGATGGAATAGATAGGCAGACGGATTTGCTTGAAAGCAATCAAGGTGGTCAGGGTAATACATGAGTCCACAATCAGCACTAATGTACCCAAGGAAATCTTAGTGTATTTGTGGATAATCATAGAGATGATGTCGCTACCGCCAGAAGTGGCCCCGGATTTGAATATCAGACCGATTGCTATGCCATAAATCACGCCTGCCACCACAGTATTCAGGAAATAATCGGGTACAAAGAACATATCGCTGTGGGGTATCTGCACAAAATTATGCGCATCGGCTGCCACTTCAGTGATGCCGCCATGAATCACAGGATCATAGCCCCACAAAGTTTCTATCAGCCATGTAAAAACAAAAATCAAAACTGTTGACACCACTGTCTTCACGCCAAAGCGGGGACCCAGCACAAGGGTGCCGATAATCAATAGCGGAATATCCATACAGATGGCATAGTAGCTGATTTTCCACGGCCACACCGTATTGAAGACGTTGGCCAAACCGTAAGTACCACCAGGAGCCAACAAATAGGGGTTCACAAACATCACATCGCCCACAGCGAAAAGCAAACTTCCGACAATCAGGAGAAAATAAGCGTATATCTCAGTCTTTATCTTATTATTATTCAACATATTACATTATTTTAAAAGACAAAGCAAAAATACAAAAAAATGAGCAAATTAGTTAATTAGTTAATTAGCAAATGATTTTTTAATGTGCCAATTAAAATTAGCAAATTAGTTAATTCGTTAATTAGTAAATGCGATAATTAGTTAATGATTTAATTTGCTAATTTACCAATTTGCTAATTTGCAAATTATTACTATCTTTGCACTTTTCTAATACAACTACAATGCATAAAATCCTTTTCATTTGTCACGGGAACATCTGCCGCAGTCCGATGGCCGAGTTTGTCATGAAAAAACTGGTGAAAGACGCGGGCAGAGAGGCCGAGTTTGAAATCGCCTCGGCGGCGACCAGCACCGAGGAAATCGGCAACCCCGTATATCCGCCTGCCAAACGGAAATTGGCAGAGCACAGCATCGGCTGCGCAGGCAAAACCGCCCGCCAAATCACCCGTAAAGACTACGAATATTATGATTATATCATCGCCATGGACCACAACAACCTGCGGAACCTGCACCGCATGTTAGGCGACGACACCCTGCACAAAATATCCTTACTCATGGATTACACCTCTCGTCCCGGCGATGTTGCCGACCCATGGTACACTGGTGACTTCGAAGCCACCTGGCAAGATGTGCTCGAGGGGTGCACCGCCCTACTGCAAACATTTATGCAATAACCCTTTCAAAACACATAAATATGAAAAAAATCATCAGTATTATTGTTATAAGCCTGTTTTGCTGTGCCTCCTTGGCCCAACGCACACAGAAGCTGCAAGTGGTAAACTCCGATGAAATCATCCAGAAAGGCATACAGTTTCACGATGATGGCAAATACCAAGAGGCCATCAACGAATACGCCAAAATACCCTTTGGCGATGTAAACTACGACCTTGCCCTTTATGAAAAAGCAATAAGCCAAGAGGCTTTTGGAGACTATCGCGGAGCCATCCAGAATATCAACCAGCTGCTTGAACTCCCCTCATGCCAAGTGGGGAAAAACCTCTTGTATTCGGCTTTGGGCGACTGCTACGACTATCTGGAGCAATATGATAAGGCTATCGAAGCCTACAACAAAGGTCTGGAAATCTCCCCCTATGATTATTTGCTGCATTTCAACAAGGGAGTTTCACAAATGAACCAAGAATTGTATGAGTCTGCCATGGAAAGCTTCAAACAAGCCATCTTCATCTCACCGATCCATCAAGGCAGCCATTACCGCTATGGCCTCTGCTGTTTGCAACTGGGGTACACCGTTCCCGGCATCCTTGCCCTTAATTTCACCACCATCATCTATCCTTATTCAAATTATTGTATCGCAGCGCTTCAACTTTTGGAAGAAGTCTATAACGAAGGCGTTACCGCTTTCAACAATGATAATGATGTGAATATCTATAATCCTTACGACGAATTAAACGAATTCTACAAGCCCATTCATGACCTGTTGGACAGCAAAGCCGCTGAAAGCAAAAAGTTTAAAAGCCTCACAAAAATCAACCATAAAGTAGTAAAATACAATCAGCTGGTTTTCTCCAACGTTTCTGCCCGTCCCAATTCCAATGCTGTTGAGGATTTACTCTACGCACCTTATTTTCAACAGATTATCAACGATAATTGGTATAACACCTTCTGCTATTTACAGCTTTCTTCCACCAATATCAACAATAACAAGGTGTCCAACAAGGCGCTGAAAATGCAAAAAGAATTTGATGATTTCGTCTCTTTCTCCATACCTTTCATCCATGAGAAAGCCAGTCTCGGTTTTTTCACAGACAATGACGAGAATCTTACCTACGTATATTCCAAACGAATGCAACTGGAAGGCTGGGGCAAATACAATGACAAACTCAAGAATCTGAAGGTAAAAGAAGGAACATGGACAACACTAAATCAGCAGGGTCAAATAGATGAAATCGCCAATTATAAATCGGGGAAAAGGGAGGGTAGTATCAAATTATACCAGGACGGGCAACTGGTGCAGTTTTCCACCTGGAAAAATGACGAACCGGAAGGACAAGTGAAATTATACAAGGCCAATCCATTCTTCCACCAATCCATACCTTCTGAGGAATTCATCATGAAAAATAGCAAATACGAGGGCCCCTATAAAGCTTATCATTCCAACGGAGCACTCAGCACCGAAGGCTCTCTGGTCCACAGTAAATTTGATGGCACTGTCCATTATTACGATGCACAAGGCCACCTAACAGGTATTGAGAATTATCAGAATCAGGAACAATATGGGCCTGCAACAAGCTACTATCCAGGTGGACAGCTGAAAATATCTTCGTCTGTTGGCGCTAAAGATGAAGAAACGGCCTATACCGAATATTATATCGACGGAACAAAGAAATATGATGGCTTCATCACCAACAGCGACTATACTGGAAAATGGACAGGCTATTATCCTTCAGGAGCTCTTATGTCCATTGGTAATTATAACAAAGAAGGCAAAGAAGATGGGGAATTTTACAACTATAATCGAAATGGTAAAGTAACCTTCTACAGACGTATGGAACAAGGAAAAATTGCCCAAGAAAAATCTTACGACGAAATAAGTGGATTATTGGATCACAGCTACGAATTCTCCGACGGCAAACTTGTTAAGGTTAAAAACTACAATCCAGATGGCAGCATCAAGACAGAATTTCCTATCAAAGACAAGACTGTCACCTTCGACCTATACTCCGTACATGGCTATAAAGAATTCAGTGGTACTTTGGATGAAGATTTCAACTGGAAAGATACAAGAAAGACCTATTATCCCAATGGACAGGTGAAAGAGGAAACCAATTGGCAAGATAACAACATGCAAGGAGATGGCAAGCAATATTACGCCAATGGCCGCCTAAGTTACCATGCCACCTACCAAAAAGGGCACGTCAATGGACTGAGAGTAAGCTACTTTGACAATTCGAAAAATCAGGTGAGACAAGAAAGTTATCTGATTAATGACACCATTGTGGGTGCCACTTATGATTATTATCCGGATGGAGCGACCAGAGTGGTACAATGGAACGACAAAAATGGCAACACCCTTTATCAATGCTACTACCGTCCCGACAACACCAAAATCAACGAAAATTTCTATTTGGATGATATGCTTTGCATTTCCAAATATTACAACAGAAACGACGAAATCATAGCCCAAGACACATTGGTAAATGGCAACGGAACATTACACGAATACTACCCTGATGGGCAACTGAAGGCAATCGTACCTGTCATAGGCGGAAAAAATTCCGGCATACAATACAATTATAATCTCACTGGCAAGATCATAGATTCCACTTATCATATTATGGGTTACTTGGATGGTATGGTCAGAGAATACTATCCAACAGGGGAATTGAAGAGCATAGTCAGATATATCGATGGCGATCAGCATGGCCAGTACAATGATTACCTGGTTGACGGAACAAAATACTCAGATGAGTTTTACGAATTCGGAGAACAGATAAGCAACACCACATACACGCTGAATAACAACCCCCTTAGAATCAACTCCAATTATAATGATAATATGAGAACACTTCAGTTGCTCGCACCTGATGGAAAAACACCATTAATAAAACTGTATTACGCCGACAACACCTTGTTTAAAATATCCTGTGCCCAAAAAGGAGGTAAAATGATGGATTATGAGAATGTCGGCACCGAAGAACAGACCTATAAGGCATACTATCCCAACGGTGCTCTTGGTGGAGTTATCTCATACAAAAACGGTATTCTCAATGGTGTAAGGTCCATCTATTACCCCAATGGTCAGGCTTACGAAACCGCCAGTTTCAGCGAAGGGAACTATGAAGGACCCGTCACGACCTATTATCAAAACGGAAACATCCACTCCAAAAAAGAATACAAAGACGATTTCCGCCATGGCAAGTACATTTTGTATTATCCTGAGGGGAAAATCAAATACGAAGGGCATTACCATTATGGCTTAGAACACGGCGAATTCAACACCTACGACAAAGACGGGAAACTGACTCACAGAGTAGTGATGTTCTATGGTGAACCCATTGAAGATGAGCGGTTTTAAGCGCATAAAATAATTTTCTTAATAAATGTTATTTATTCAGAATAAATCAGTACCTTTGCAGAAAATTTAAAACACATATTTATATAACATAAAACACTAATATCATGAAAGTTGTTCACAATTTCAACGCCGGACCTTGCGTACTTCCTAAGGAAGCGATTGAGTCCACCATTAACGCCATGCGCGATTTCGACAACACTGGTGTCGGCATTATGGAAATCTCCCATCGTACTCCGGGTTGGGAACGCATTATGGCAGAAACCCGCCAGCTCTGGCGCGACCTTCTCAACATTCCTGAAGAATACGAGATCCTTTTCCTCGGTGGCGGTGCCAGCACCCAGTTCTTCTGCGTGCCCGCTAACTTAATGCGCAGCAAAGCCGCTTACCTTCAGACTGGTGTTTGGGCTAAGAAAGCTGCCAAGGAAGCCAAGCTGTTCGGTAAGGTTGACATTATCGCCTCCTCTGAAGACAAAACCTACAACTACATTCCGAAGGGTTGGACCGTCCCCGCTGACGCCGACTACTTCCATATCACTACCAACAACACCATTTACGGTACCGAAATCCGCGAGGACTTCACCGCTGAGAAATGCAACAATGTGATGCTCGTCGCTGACATGTCCTCCGACATCATGAGCCGTCCCGTTGACGTGACCAAATATGGCCTCATCTACGGTGGTGCCCAGAAGAACGTCGGTCCTGCCGGTGTCACCTTCGTCATCGTCAAGAAATCCATCCTTGGCAACATCGGTGACCGTGCCTATATGAACCCGCTGCCGACCATGGTGGACTACAGAACCCACGCTGCTGAAGAAGCCAAGAACATCTCCATGTTCAACACCCCGCCCGTAGGCGCCATCTTCCTCATGCACGAAACCCTCAACTGGCTGAAGAACACCATCGGTGGCGTAGCCGAGATGAACAAGATCAACACCAAGAAATCCAACCTCTTGTACGAAGAAATCGACCGCAACAGCATGTTTGTGGGCACAGTTGCCGACAAGGCCGACCGTTCCATCATGAACCACTGCTGGGTGATGGCTCCCGGTTACGAGGACAAGCAGGACGCTTTCATGGCCTTTGCCAAGGAATGCGGTATGGTAGGCATCAAGGGTCACCGTTCCGTGGGCGGCTTCCGCGCTTCCCTCTACAACGCTTGCTCCATCGAAGACGTCGAAGCTCTCGTAGATTGCATGCAGAAGTTTGAAAAAGCAAACAAATAATCGATAAATAACAATTGCTAATTAATAGTTGACATGAAAGTATTAATCGCTACTGAAAAGCCTTTCGCAAAAGCCGCTGTTGACGGCATTCGCGAAATCGTTGAAAAAGCAGGTTATGAACTTTGCTTATTAGAGAAATATACTGACGTACAGCAGTTGTACGATGCAGTGGCTGACGTTGATGCCCTGATCGTCCGCTCCGACAAAGTGACTGCCGAAGTTATTGACGCTGCCAAAAACCTGAAGATTGTGGTTCGCGCTGGCGCCGGCTTCGACAACCTCAACCTGGAGGCTTGCACCGCCAACAACATCGTGGCTATGAACACCCCCGGCCAGAACTCAAACGCTGTGGCTGAACTGGCTATCGGCATGATGATTTACATGGCCCGCAACACTTTCAAACCTGGCACCGGTGCCGAGTTGAAAGGCAAGAGAGTGGGTATCCAGGCTTACGGTAATGTGGGTCGCCTCGTGGCTCAGAAAGCCAAAGCACTGGGTATGGAAGTCTGGGCATTCGACCCCTTCGTTCCGAAAGACAAAATGGAAGCCGAAGGCGTTACCGTTCCCGCTACTTTGGAAGAGCTGTACAGCAACTGCAACTACATCTCTCTG
>JAEEGJ010023746.1_pt1 | contig 12817 bp, 11 predicted proteins | sample 8958761 | NCBI WGS metagenome assembly JAEEGJ01 (sample SAMN16246546, study PRJNA631951) | gut metagenome | biome: gut microbiome; feature: rumen; material: RS-attached | host: Bos | place: Iran: Karaj | collected 2018-10
CAATTCAGACGGACTTGAAATACGCAGTTCACGCATCTTACGTTCCTGCTTGTGTCTGAAATCAGAGATTTTTGCAGTTGCATCAATAAACTTACCGCTGATAAATTCAATTTCTTCAGACTGAATGTCAATTTTCTGTAATTCAGGCTGAATTTTATCATGCAGAGCCTTTAGTTCAGGGTTTTCAAAAATCTTGCTTGACTGTTCACTTTCAAAAAGCTGCTTTTTTAAAGCCATGTATTGTTTCATTTCCGGCAATAAAGGCTTTAAATATTCACTGTAAAAACTCTTTAAACGGCGTTTTTCTGCCATGAGTTCATTAATTTCTTTTCTCTGACGACCAGGTTCATGCGGATCAATTCTTGTAAAGGCTTTCTGTGCAACGGCAAAAAATTCTGGAATAAGGGCACCGGAATTCTTTATAACATCCTTTATTATGTTTTCTCCGGCTTCCATCTGTTTAGAAAGCATTACTTCCTGCTCTGCCGTCAAAAGATTTTCTTTACCGATTTCGCGCAAATAAAGACGGATTGGATCATCTACACTGGAATCTTTATCGCTGTTTACAAGACGATTTTTTGACGCAGCAAGTTTCTTTTCTGCCTGTTCAATTTCTGCAGTTTCGTCATCTGCAGGAACATCATCATCGTCGTCCTGAAGCATAATGCCATCGTCGTCTTCATCGTCGACCATGTCATCTTCAGATACATCATCTGTACCGATAATGTCAGTTTCAACAGGTTCTCTGTTAATATCCTTAAGCTGTTTGAGAACAGGCTCCATCAATTCGTCAGAATTAACAAATTCCTGTCCAAGATATTCAATTACATCGTCCCATGTAATGAACCGTTTTGTTTTTGCAAACTCAACAAGTTTAGCAATTGCAGCGTTGCCCAAAAGAGCTTCACTGCTTTTTTCGTCCATAGAAGTATTCACTACTTTTTCCCTAAGCTCTGTACTTGCTTATCAAGCTCAAATTTTTCAGCAAGAAGTGCATTCAACTGATTTTGATCTTCTTGAGTAACTACAGTGTATTCCTTAATTCTTTGCAATAATTTGTTTCGCTGGGCATCAAGTTTATTTCTTTTTATATAATTTACCGTGTCATTCACTATGACACTTACCTGTTCACTCTGATAAACCCCGGACGAAATTGTTCCAGTAATTAACTGTACCAGATTTCCATCATCGCATCGGTTAAGGATATCCCTTATAGTAAAAATCTTCTCAGTAAAGCATTCTTCCAATACCCTGTATAACCTTTTGGCAGCTGGATTCGAAAAATCTTGTTCAGTCAGTTTTGTGCGCAGAACCTCGAATTGGTTCAGATCGGCGGTAACAGCAATTAACCCTCTCAATTCAGCATCGAGCTTAATTTGTGTTCCTTGTTCTGTATTATTATTATTTTGCCGGATATTCGCGCGCTCGCGGGCTTGACTTCGATTGTTAAAATCCCTTTTTACAGCCTCCGGTTTCAGATTGAATGCCTGGCACAACTGTTCCAGACATGATTCTTTTTGAATATCTGACTGAAGTGCATCGACATACTGGAAATATTCCAGCGCTGCCTTTGTTTTTCCCTCAGGTGTGTCCGTAGGGTATTTTTCACCTAGTCTAAATATTAAATAATCACTATCTAATATAGCATTATTCACCTGAGCCGTCAAGTTCTCTTTACCGAATTTAAGCATGATTTCTGCAGGGTCTTTTCCACCCTTCAATCTGATGATTTTTACAGTAAGGTCGTGCTCGCGGCAAAGCTTTATCGCCTTCCACGTAGCCTCCTGGCCCGCGCCATCCGAATCAAACGAAAGGTAAACAACACCGTTTGCAACAAAGCCGGAAATCATTTTTATATGATCTTCTGTGAGTGCTGTTCCAAGGGTTGCAACTGCATAATCAAGCCCGCACTGGTGATATGCAATTACGTCCATATTTCCTTCGCAGAAGATTATAGATTTTTTTTCACGAATTGAATTCTTTGCAAAACTAAAACCAAACAGAGTCTCACGCTTTTTGAACTGAGGAAGATCTCCCGAGTTCAGATACTTTCTCTGCGACTCATCAGCCGGCGGAATTACACGGCCACCAAAAGCAACCACCTGCCCCTTTCTGTTAAAAATCGGGAACATAAGGCGGTCTGAGAAAAAAGAATATTCAGGGTACTTCTGGCTAAACAGCCCAGATTTACCAAGGAACTCCGCACTGAAATTCTTTCCACGCAAAAATTTAAAGAGCCACTTACGGTCCGCGGGCGCATACCCCAGTTTAAACTTTTCGATTGTTTCTTTTGTAAGACCGCGCTTTGTTATGTATTCCAAAGCCTTCTGCCCCTGTGGAGTTTCCATCAGAAAATAATGGAACATGGAAGCAGTTCTTTCATAAAGCTCTATATACTGTTCCGAATCATTAGTTTTTACAAAGTTCGGGTCTGGCTTATAACCGTTCTGGTATTTAATTTCAATTCCGGCTTTTTTAGCAAGAGACTGAATGGCATCTACATAAGAAAGCTTTTCCATTTCCATGATAAAGGAAATAACGTTTCCGCCCTTATGACAGCCAAAACAGTGATAAAACTTTTTATCGCCGTCTACATGAAAGGAAGCAGTTTTTTCTCCGTGAAATGGACAGCAGCCCCAGTAATCATTACCGCCGCGGCGCTCAAGTTTTGTGTACTCGCCTACAGTAGTAATAATGTCTGTTGTATTGAGAACTGCGTCTATTGTTTCATTGGAAATAAAACCGCCGGCCAATTATTCCCCCTATCTGCCAGACTTTTTAGTATAAAGGCTATGGCTCTGAACATGCTCGTCAAAATTGGTTGTAAACACATGACGGCCGGCTGCAGGATCTACTACCTGGAAAAAGTAATAGTCTGTTTTTGGAGTATCGGCACAGGCTTTTAAGGCAACAAGACCTGGGTTTGAAATTGGTCCTGGAGGAAGTCCTGCCCATTTATAAGTGTTATATGGATTGTCGATTTTTGTATCTTCAATGAGGATGCGGTCCGGATGTGGACGGCCTTCAATTTCTGTAAGGATATATTCAATTGTTGCACATGAATAAAGTCCGATATTTCGGCGAAGACGGTTTTTGAAAACACTTGCAATAAGAGGAGCTTCATCTTCTACACGGTATTCGCGTTCAACAATTGAAGCAAGTGTTACTGTCTGATAAAGATCTGCATTGTTCATTTCTGCAAGAGCTGGAATCTGGCTCACTTTATCAAAGAAGTTCATGATCATGATATCTGCAACAGCAGGAGCTGGCATTTCGCCTGTAAGATAATAGGTATCCGGGAACAAAAATCCTTCAAGGCTGTCTCCAGGAATTTCATACGCAACTACAGTATTCGGGTTATGACACCAGTCAATAAAGTCTTTTGCAGGACAGATTCTTTTTTCTTCAAGCTCTGCCGCAATCTTTGAAATTGTAAGACCTTCTGGAATTGCAACCTTAATATATTCCTGCTGACCAGAAGAAAGCTCTTCCTGAATCTGGGCAATGTTCATTGAAGGACTGATATTATAAATACCACTTCTGAGAATAAATGCCTTATCTTCTCCTTTACCATAAAGGAAAGACTTAAGCTTTGGATAGCGTGCTGTATAATAAAAAAGCTTTTCATTACGGATAAGCTGATTTTCTGCAAGAAGCTTTGCAGCTCCGCTTACAGACATTCCGCTTGGAATTTCAATTCTAACCTTTTCTCCGTCATCAGAAGCAGAAACTGGAGAGCCAAGCTTTTTAATAACTCCCGCAGCTGTTGCAACAGCACCTGCAAACAGAATAAAAATAATAAGAATTACAGTAAGAAATTTTTTCATGAGTAAAATCTTTTAACCTCTTCAAGTGAAAGACAATTGTAGATGGAATCCTCGAGGGTTTTATAAAAAACTTCAAGTCCCTCGGGAAGTTCTTCCTGCTTTGTTCTAAGATATTTTGCAAGAAGAAATAATTCCTTTTTCGAAAATGAATATTCGAGAATAGTTATATCTTCATTATCAACTATCATAAGATAATCTCTTGCGATTCCTTTGCCAGATAAATCTCAATATCTGAATGATTAATATACTGGGCATACCATCTTGCAGCCTCAAGTATTGAATTGAGCTTCTTGTCATCATAAACAGGCTCATGATGGAAAAGATACACTTTCTTTATGTTCCAGTAAACAGCAAAATCAATTGCGTAACAGAAAGAAGAATGTCCCCAGTTTTCCTTGCGGTAAACTTCTTCTACAGTATACTGAGAATCAATAACAATTACATCAGCATTTCTGAAAACACCTTCACCGGCATAGTCACCAACATAATCTATTGATTTAAGTTCAACATCTGTTGCATAAACAAATTTCTTTCCGTCATATTCAAAAGAAAATGCGTAGGAATCTCCCGGATGGCGCATTTTGTGAGAATTAATTCTGATGCCATCAATATCAAAAGGTTCATCCTCGTAAACACGGTTAAAGTGCATGTCTGTGGCAATTGTTTTTCCTACAGACGGCGGGCTGTAAGGTTCTGCAACCTGATCCCAGAAATATGACTCTGCATCATCATAATGAGAATAAACTTCAAAATGACAATGTGGATTATAGGCGTGATCAAAAAATGGAAAGCCCTGAATATGATCCCAATGGAAATGTGAAAAGAAAAGATGATACTTGTCCGGACATGATCTTGCCTTACCCAAGGCTCGAAGACCTGTTCCCGCATCAAGAATAATATGTGTATTGTTATTTACAATTTCAACACAGGCTGTATTACCACCTGCTGTACCAAAAATCCATGAAGGAAGTGATGAAACAAATTTGGCTCTGGTTTCCGCATCTTTCAAATCTTCTGGCTTTGCTCTCTGAATGGCTGCCATTATTTTTGATTGTACCTGCTGCGGAGATAAAGGCGTTGGAACTGATCCTCTGACCCCCCAGAAATAGATATTCACTTTTTCTCCCCCCTGAAAACTTTTACATTTTTGAATATTAATTAATTATTTAAATCTACTCTATACGAAGATTTTTGTCAAAGATTTAAGGGGAATTTTTTAGTAAAAAAAGTTAAATAAAAAAAGTCCTCCGCTTGGAGAACTCTTACAAGACTGGGGAGTAGAGGACTCGAACCTCTGGAGGCGTGAGCCGAGGGATTTACAGTCCCTTGCAATTGCCGCTATGCGAACTCCCCATTTAAGCTGCCTGTAGGATTTGGACCCACGACCCCGAGATTACAAATCACGTGCTCTACCAGCTGAGCTAAGGCAGCAGATTTAGGTGTTCAACTTATTGCGTCGAACGTGAGTCTTATATTATAGACTTATTACATTTTAGTCAATATCATTCCTTACTATTTTTTAAAATTTCTTTAAAAAATGGCAAATATTTTTTCTGAATTACTGTTTTCCACAGATATTCATGATGAACGCTGTATGCACCGCTCTTTACCATACGTGCAATCTGGCTTGGGCGGAGGGTTTTGAGCATGATTATTTCAGAAAGCTTTGCAATCAGAACGCCTGGAGTATTGCTTTCATAAAGGAAACCTGTACGACCGTTATCAATTTTATTAAGACCGCCGGTTTTATGAGCAACTGGAACTGTTCCGTAAACCTGTGCAATAAAGTCTTCGAGTCCGCATGGTTCAAAATAACTTGGAAGAACAACAAAATCACTTACGGCTGTGGCAAGGCGCACAACTGTCTGATTATAGCCGTTCATAAAGGTTACCTTTCCAGGATACTTTTCGCAGAGGCGTACAATATCTATTTCAAGGCGAGGTTCCCCCTGCCCTGCAAATATAAATCTTGCATCAGGATAGTTTTCCAGAATAGCAGGAACTGCAGCTGTAAGAACTGCAATACCTTTCTGTGTTGTAATACGTCCGTGATATGCAAAGAAGATTTCCTTTGTATATTCAGTTGAGCATTCAAGTTTTCCGTATTTCTTAATACCTTCTGCCTTAAAATTATCTGTATTTACAATGTTCTGAATAAAGAATTTGCGGCATTTGAGTTTTCCGTCCAGGTCATTTTTCTCCGGTTCAAACTCAAACGGAAGTTTAGAAGCGTCTTTAGATGTAGGATTATAGCGGTCAAAATCAAAACCGTTGGTAATTCCCTTAATTTCAATATGTCGTGCAGCAAAAATTGGTGAAAGACCTTCTGTTGCTTCTGCATTTGCAGGATCAATAAGCTCTTTTGCATAATCTTCTGATACAGTTGTAAGATATGCACCTGCAGTTGCGGCAATAAGGAAAGGCTCAATTGCTCTTCCGTTCATTGCTTTTTCAAGAAGAGGTGTTGAAAGTCCTGTATACCATGCAGCTTCACCAATACTTGTAAAGCTGTGATGATAGAATGGACCAGCATTATGGATTGTAACTACACAATTTGTCTTTTTGAAAGCCTTTGAATTAGCAACAAAAGCCGGAAGCATTGCAGTTGATGCATCCTGACAGTGAAGGATTTCCGGAATCTCTGAACGAGGAATCATTGAACCGTAAGCGCACACTGCCTTCTGGAAAAGAACATCAAGGAAAAGACCGTCGAGGTGGCCGTTACCCTTTTTATGTGCAGGGTTCTGTTTTTCTTCGTTTTCGGTATAGGTATAAACTGCTTCTTTTTCTGCAAAAAGAGGATGATTAATCAGAACAACATCAAAATTAGAAGTGCTCTTTGCTGTTGTATACGTAATCTTTTCTTTTCTTCCGCAAAGTTCAACTTCAGCAGCAGTTTCTACAGTATTAAACTCAAAAAGAGAATCAAGACAGGTACATTTATAAACCGGAATAAACAGAGTAACCTTATGCTTTAAATCTGAAAATTCCTTACATAATGAAAAAGAAACGTTTTTTACACCGCCGGCTTCTGCAATTCCGGCACATTCCATACTAACTACCCAAATCTTCATACTCACATCTCCTATTTTCTGCTAAAGTCAGGTCGGAGTTTTTCAGCTCCATTCAGGTAAACATTTCGTCTTTCTATATCTTTATCATTATAAGCCGTAAGAAGCGCTCTTACCACAAATTTCATTCCGCCGTCAATTTTTGCTTCCTGACTGCAGAACAATGGAACCTGGGTAATATCAAGTCCGCAGTCTCCGCGTCGGAGAGCTGTAGCAGGATTCAAAACTGTAATATCATCTGTAATTGTAAACTGAAGGGAAACAATATCTTCTGCCTGAATTTTATTAAGGCTAAAGAGTTCCCGGCACATAAGGCATACATTTTCTGTAATGCTTTCTGCTGTATTTTCAACGCAAACCGCTCCACGGTATGCAATAAGTCGCTTTTCCATTAGATTTCCTCCGGCATTGCTGCCTCTTGTACAGATGCTTCTACAGACAGCTGATCTGGCTGCAAGTCTGTAATTTTTTTATACATATTATAATCCGGAAGCTTTGAGTTTTGTATTGAAAAAATTGAAACATCAATTTCCGGAAAATCTTTATAAATCTGAATGCCGCGTAAAATTTCTTCACGGCGAAGGGCTTCTGTTCTGAAGGCTGAGTTTGATTCTGCGCGGTTTAAAATATAACTTGCCGCGTGCTGTGCAAGAGTTCCTGCGGCGCCTTCAAGATAGGCGGTAAGGTCAGAATCATCAGTTATTTTGTTGAGCTGCATAAGTTCTACAACAGCTTCCGGCGAAACTGTAAGCTGAATATCAAAGGTAAAGCTGTAATCAAAAAGTCCTTTGGCGTTGTAGATTGAAGCATATGCTTCACCCGAAGGTAATGTTCCTGAAACTGTTTTTTGAACCTGAACCGGCTTTATCTGAAAGGTTTTGAGTGTGGCATTTGTTGGTAAAAGGAACTGCCAGTGCCAGGCAAATTCCCCGTTTAAGACAGGTTTATCATCTACTCCGCTGGTTTTGGAAACAACAACTCCCATTGTGTCTGGTTTTACACGGAATTGAGTCCATCCGACATAAAAAACGATGCCTGTGAAAACCGCAAGAATAAAAACACATGCAAGAAATTTCTTCATAGACCTGTACCCGAATAATCAGTAATATGTTATTATATCAGTAGATGACGTCTGTCTGCAATGAGAAATAAACTAAAATTTAAATATTCAAAGAAATTATTTTCGAATACTCTCACATACAAAGTCTCTATGACGCTGAATCTTGCAATTACTGCCTTCTGTATAATTCTTATAACCCTTTATATAATCGGGAATTACCAGAATTTTCAGGACGATAACCAGCAGTGGCTGCTTTCGGTACTTTCTTACGTTTCGATTTTCAACAGTTTGTTTTCAATTGTGCTTACTGTTGAAACTTTTATTAAGATTTTTACCGAAAAACAGAAGGTAAAAAACATAATAAATATGATTGCCCTGATTGGATCTGCAGTTTTCTGCATTTTCTGTACGGGCACTGCAAATATCATAAGCTATATTTCCGGAGGTATAAATTGACATCAATCATCAAATCTTTGACATCAAAAAAAATAAATCTTCCGGATCTGCTTAAGGATTTTGGAAAAGTTTTTACAGACGCAGGCTTTAAAGCTTACCTTGTAGGCGGCGCGGTTCGTGATATGTTTATGAAAGTGCCGGCTCACGACTGGGACATTGCAACAAACGCTACTCCACAGGATGTGATAAAGCTTTTTAAGTTTGTTGTACCTACAGGAATTGAACACGGTACGGTTACCGTTCATTTTAAGGGAAACGAAATTGAAGTTACAACTTTCCGTACCGAAGCAGGATATTCAGATGGCCGTCATCCGGACAGCATAAACTACGCTGCAACCATTGAAGAAGACCTTGCCCGCCGTGACTTTACAATGAACGCCATTGCAGCCTCTCTTGAAGATGGCCTTGTTGTTGACCCGTACAAAGGTCAGGAAGATATTAAAAACAAGATAATCCGCACTGTTGGAGTTCCACACGAACGCTTTATGGAAGACGGACTTCGCCCTGTTCGTGCGCTTCGTTTTGCTTCAAAGCTTGGTTTTAGTATAGAAAATAATACATATTCAGAGATTTTCAAAGCAGAAATTCAGGAAAAAGTTGCTTCAATTTCGATTGAACGCTTCCGCGATGAGTTTGAAAAAATCATGGCATCTCCAAAACCTTCGGTTGGAATGAAGCTTCTTGAAGAAACAGGACTTCTTAAAATCTTTATTCCGGAGTTTACAGTTTGCCGCGGCTGCATCCAGTCTGACTACAGAGCCTTCCACAAGTTTGATGTAATGGATCATCTTTTATATGCCTGCGACGGAGCACCTGCAGAAAAACTGAATGTGCGTCTTGCTGCCCTTTTCCACGATATTGGTAAACCTGCCGCTAAAAAAATCATAAAAGAAACTGTACTCGACGGCGAAAAAAACGACGGCAGCAAAAAAGAAATTGAGACACTCACCTTTTATAATCACGAAAGCTTCAGTGAGAAAATTACAGAAAAGCTTATGACCCGACTCCGCTTTTCAAATGATATGATTCACAATGTATGCCATCTTGTAAAAGAGCATATGTTCCATTACGAATCCAACTGGAGCGATGCAGCCGTGCGCCGCTTTATTATGCGCGTACAGCCGGAATACATGGAAGACCTCTACGACCTTCGCTTAGCAGACATGTACGGAATGTATAATGAAAAAGTTGATGTCCGCTACAGTGCAAGCGTTGCGCTTCTTCTGGAATTAAAGGAGCGCGTAAAATCAGAACTTGAAAAAAAGAATGTGCTTTCTCTTAAGTCTCTAGCGGTAAACGGCCGCGACCTTATGGCAATTGGAGTTCCGGCCGGCAAGGAGCTTGGCCGCATATTAAATGAACTTTTGGATTGTGTAGTAGAAGATCCGGAAATGAATACAAAAGAGACTTTATTAAAAACCGCAAAAGAAATCAGCCGAATTTCTTAATCAGTTCTTCGTGACCGCGGCAACCTGTCTTACTGTAAATTCTTGAAAGATAATTTTCCACACTGCGGATTGTAAGGTTCAGTTCCGAAGCAATCTGTTCATTCTGCTTGCGTTCAATAATTTTCTTAAGAATATTCTGTTCCTGTTTTGTAAGACTATCAAGAAGGCTTCTGTAAGTAAAAAGTGAAGTTACAAGACTCTGCTGTACATAGCTTCCGCCCTCAGCAACAGTCTTAACAGCCTTCAAAAGCTCGCCTTCCATACTGTCTTTTGAAACAAAACCGAGTGCACCATAATCCAGAGCAAGGCTTAAAATACCCGGGTTTGTGTACATTGAGTAAACAACAACTTTTATATTTTCATATTTTTCTTTTACGAGTTTAAGAATCTCAAGGCCGCTTGCATTTCCAAGCATCAGATCAAGAACTAAGATTGAAGGGAGTTTATTTTCTTCATCAAGCTTCTGGAGTTTTTCTTCAGCTTCATCTTTATCATAAGCAAAACCACGGCACACAAGTTCCTCTTTGGCAGAGAAAAACTGTCGTATTCCAAGATTTGTAAGAGAATGGTCTTCAACAACAAAATAACTGATAGTACTCATTTTTGTAACCTTTTTTATAATACCGAAAGTTTAATTTCTTGTAGTGAGTAAGAACGCACAAAAATCATGTGAGTTTTTCACAATTCTTAAGTTTTACAATTGAAATCTGAGTTCCTTCTCCCGGATGCGAATCTATATCAAGTTTTGCCCTGATAAAATCAGAACGCTCCTTCATGCCGACAATTCCAAAATGGCTTCCGTCGGCACCGCGGCTTTCTGAATACTTATCAACATCAAAACCTTTTCCATCATCACTGATAAAGATATAAAGCCCTTCCGGCTCATCTCCATTTGCATTTCGCAAAAGAACAGTAACTTCGGAAGCCTCTGCATGCTTTCTGATATTCATCAGTGATTCCTGAATGATTCTGTAAAGGTTCAGATTTTCCTCTTCGGAAAGGAAATCTGTGTCCAGCTTCTCCGGCATAGTAAAACGGATTTCAACATCTGCAAGTTCCTTAAAATTCTGTGCAAGGTTCATTACATTTGCTGCAATATCATTTCTTATAACATCTGGAGGGGCTAGATTGTAACTCATACTTCGAACATAAGACAAAGATTTTTCAAGCATGTTCGAAAGGTTCTTGCCAAGCTTTGGATCATTCTTATCATCAATTTTTTCAGAAAGGTTACGGCAATAGCGAAGGTCCTGGGCAACTGTATCGTGAAGTTCTCTCGCAATTCTTGCGCGCTCTTCTTCCTGTCCTTTAATTGTAAAACGCAGATAACGGTTTGAACTTCTGAGTTTTCTTCTGGACTTGAGCACCTGAATGGCAAAAATAATTATCAGGATAATCGTAATAAAAAATACAATATCAAAAATGATAAAGAAGGTTGTATATTGATGAATTATATTCTGAAGTTTTTCAATTTCCTGTTCGGCATTTTCTACATTCATGATTTACAGCTCCTCGGCAGGTCCAAAAAACTTAACATACAATTTATATACTCCAAAACCGGCGAAGGTGGATATGAGACGGTCTGTCATTGAAATTGGAATCTGCCCAAGAATACAGGAAGCAAAAAGATTAAACTTCCGCGAAAGAAAACCGTCTGTAAACTGCTTGATTGGTGCCATTGAATCTGGAATATCAAAATATGAAAAGCGGATAAAATCAATTGTACCGCCAATCAAAATAGAGGCACTAGAAGAAAGCAGAGAAATCAGCAGAAGATAAAGCAGTGTGATTGGAACACTAATCTTAAACTCTTCCTTTCTTCTGGCAAAAGCCCAGGTTATTAAAACAATTGCAGCACCGCAAAGTGAAAAGAAAACATTTGTAGGAGAGAAAATTCCCCTGAATAAAAAATTAAAAAGTGTATCTACAAAATTAAACAAAAATCCAACAACAAGACCTGGAATAAGGCCAAGATAAAAAACAATTGCTACTGTAAAAATCGTATCGAGAAACAGAGGGATATGAAGAACATCATAAAATAAAAGTGTGGTTCCTAAATTCAATAAAATTGAAACAGTACAAAATAACGTAATTTTCCAGCGGCGATTCATATTTCCATTATAGTCTATTTTGCATAAATCTCCTATAATTATTTTTATGGGTTCGGAAGATTTTAACTTAGATAACTTGAATGAAGAACAAAGAGCCGCAGTAACCACAACCGAAGGCTACGTACGTGTAATTGCCGGAGCCGGTTCCGGTAAAACCCGCGCACTCACCTACCGTTTTGCCTACCTCGTAAACGAAATCGGTATTCTTCCTTCTCACATTCTCTGTGTTACATTTACGAACAAAGCCGCAGCCGAAATGCGAAACCGAATCCGTAAACTCACCGGCGACAACGACACAGGTTACATTTCCACCTTCCACGGTTTTTGTGTAAGCGTTCTTCAGGAAGATTCTCATGCGGTCTCTTACCCTAAAAGCTTTCTCGTTCTGGACAATTCTGATATTGATGCAATGCTACAGATAATTTACGAGGAGCGCGGACTTACTCTTCGTCAGATGACTTTCTCCAATGCCCGCGACATGATTGAAATCCGTAAGCTTTTTAAGGAGCCGCATTATTACGAAGATCTTATCCGCATGAGTCTGGATGAGATTCACCAGAAATACCTGGCTGCAACTAAGGCCGACGACATCATTTTTTACGGCTACCTGTATCAGGAAAAAAAGTGCTTCGGGCTGGACTATAACGACCTGTTGAAATTTGTTCTGTACATTTTCCAGACTAATGACGAGATCCGCCAGAAATGGCAGGAGCGCCTTGAGTATATTATGATTGACGAGTTTCAGGATATCGACTGGATTCAGTATGAGCTGATGAAAGCCCTCTGCCCGTATCATAATAACCTGTTTGTTGTGGGCGATCCCGACCAGACCATTTACACCTGG
>JAEEGJ010023747.1_pt1 | contig 12816 bp, 11 predicted proteins | sample 8958761 | NCBI WGS metagenome assembly JAEEGJ01 (sample SAMN16246546, study PRJNA631951) | gut metagenome | biome: gut microbiome; feature: rumen; material: RS-attached | host: Bos | place: Iran: Karaj | collected 2018-10
TTTCAGTAAGAATATGGCTGCGGAGGGTGATACTGTTGTTGTGACTGCAGTTCCTGACGATGATTATGTTCTTAGTAATGTCTGGGCAAAATGGTATGATCAATATGATAATGAATATCCAATTGATATAATAGGAGGGACATGGTATAATAACGAGGCGAAATTCGTAATGCCTGCGGGAGATGTTGAAGTATCTGCTCGCTTTTATGAGATGGAGAATAATACTTTTTATGCCTATATCCCGGAATCAGATGCTCTTACTGCCAACATTCCAGAAGGGATGAAGCGAATAACTGTTTATAATAATAGGGAATTTGGGGAATACGGGGATTATTTCAACAATAGTGATGGTTCTCTCACATTGGTTGCTCCCGAAGGGCATAAATTATTTGTTGATGATATAAGTTTTGCTATCGCGGATGAAGGCGATTCTCTGGTCATTTTCGATGGCGCTGATACAAATCAGGTACGACTTGCGAAAATATCGCTTGGCGATGAAGTAGGAGAAATCCGCAGTACAGGTCAAAGCCTTACGTTCCAGTTCAAGTCTAATGACGAGGGAACTGCCGGTGGTGTCTACATTGATGTTGGTGTTGTTAATGTAAGTGGAAAATTCCGTATATCTCTGCCTGATTGCAATAATGGCAGTATAACTGTCGATAAGAAATCCGCTTTAGAGGGCGATACCGTTACTATAACCGCTAATCCAAAAGAAGGCTATTTGCTGAGTGATCTTGAAGCATCTTGGTATGATTCAGAGAGCGGATACCATTATATTGATGTAGCAGGTGGTACATGGTACAATAACGAGGCAAAATTCGTGATGCCTGCAGGAGATGTTGAAATATGTGCTTATTTTGACAAGCCGGAAAATAGTAGCTTTTATGTCGCAATTCCGCAAAATGATACACTCAGGCTTGATATTCCAGAAGGGATGAAATATATTCAATGTGGTCCTGACGGTAAAGAAAATGAAGATGAGGATTGGGTGTATTACAACAACAGTAACGGGATTGTTGTGCTAACCGCTCCGGAAGGATATGCACTTTATGTGAACGGGTACAACGATTTAGCTGATGTTGGAGATTCCTTGGTTATTTACGATGGGACTGACGTAAGTGCAAATAAACTTGCCAAAATATCGGCTGGCGATGATATTCGAAGTGTAGTTAGTTCCGGCCGCAGCCTGACTTTCCGCTTCAAGTCTGATGCTAGTGGAAATAGTTATGGTCCGGAATTATATTTGTCGATCGTGAAAAAATCCGGTTCCGCTGCTGTTGCGATTTGCGAAATGGATGGCATCAAGGTGGCCCGTATCGATGGCTTGTATAACGGCAAGGATACGGTGAATATCGAAGAAGACATCGAAGTGAGTTATGTTGAATTTGTCCGTAATTTCGCGGTAACGGCGAATGATTCGGGCAAGTACTCCACGGTTGTCTTCCCGTTTGACTTCAATGCCGCCAGCATCGGAGGTCTAGACGACATCCTTGAATTCTCGCAAATGATCGAAGAAAACGGCAAGCTGAAGGTTGAGATGAACAGGGTTTGGTGCCGTGCTGATGTGGATCCCGATCGGGATTGCAGTTCTTACGAAGGGAAACTCAAGGCGAATACGCCCTATATGCTGAAGACTTACGAATCCAATATTTCGTTCAATAATGGCCCCGTAACTCTCAAGAAGACCGAGCCTGCTGTTGCCACGTCGGGCGACTGGCAGTTCATTGGAACCTATGCGTACAAGAAATGGGAAAAGGGTGATACCGACCTGGGCAGTGTCTACGGTTTTGCCGCGACGGCCTCGAACGGTGTCGAAATTGGGCAGTTTGTCAAGGCGGGTTCTGGCGCCTTTATCCGCCCGATGCGCGCCTACCTGAAGTACAGCGCTCCCAATGGGGAACCGAGGCCCGCTCCGGCTGGTCATGTGTCCGTGTGGCGTGACCGTAGCAATGAACTCCCCGAAGAAATCGAAGTCGTGGTTGTCGAGGGCAAGGGCCGTGCCAGTATCGGTTCGGGTGAATCGGGTAGCGAAAAGAAGACGACCGTCATTGGCCGCATCAACACGCGTACCGGCGAGTTCACGCCCGTTACCCGCACTTACGACCTCAAGGGCCGCAGCCTGAACGCAAAGCCCAAGGCAAAGGGTGTGTATGTAGGGAAAAAGCGGTAAAAAGCAAACTTTGTGCCGGTGATGGCGGGGCAAAACTTGCCATGGCCGCGCACTTGTTTATTATTTTTATTTATGAACAGGTGAGGCTGTATATGGAGAATTCTCTTAAAGACATGAATTTGCTGCAAAAAAAGCAGTACACCACCCCCGAGATGAAGGTGGAGGTCTTGCGTCCTCGTTGCAACTTGCTCGAAGCGAGCCTTCCTAATGAAATAGGCGTTATCATTAATCCCGATTCTGGTTCAAACTAGTTCTTCGCTTGTTTATTATTTTTATTTATAACTAAGTGAGGTTGTATATGGAGAATACTCTTACGGACATGGATTTGCTGCAAAAAAAGCAGTACACCGCCCCCGAGATGAAGGTGGAGACTTTGAAGCCTCGTTGCAACTTGCTCGAATTTAGCGTCCCTTCTGGCATTACCATTTTACCAGTCGAATACATTGATTTATTCAGAAACTAGTTTTTCGCCTGTTTCTTATCTAGCTTTGCGTTGATTTTCTTCTGGAGTTCCTTGAGCTTCCAGCGTCCGCGCTTGTCTTCGAGGAAGTCGCTGGTGCGGATTCCCCTGGCAAGCCCGCGGTTGATGATGTTGAGCGCATCGGCGTAGCGCTTCTGGTCGAATCGCAGTTCCGCGAGGAAGAAGTAGTTGTATAAATCCTTGGGATCCTGTTCCAGCGCCATCACCAGGTACTTTTCGGCAAGCGCCTTGTCGGGCCACGACAGGATGATGGGGATGTAGGGCAAAAGCTGGTGCGCGCGACCGAGCACCTGGTAGTTGTTCGCCGCGATCGCAATATCGCGGACTCTGGCGGCAACGCCTTCCTTGACGGAGATGAGCGGGCCGCGTTCGGCACCCCACATCGAAAGCGACGAGGCGTAGATGTGCGCGATTTCCTTGTTTTTCGGGTATTTGGCGTAGGCGGCCTCGGAGACGTTCTTGAGTGTGTCGAGGCGTGCCGCCCGCTGCTTTTTGTCGAAGGGGACGAACCGGAATGCAAAGTAGATGCTGCGCACGACGCCCGCCGTTGCGGCTTCGGCGACTGCCGGGTCGGATTGCGCGCGCTTGTAGGCCGCTATCATCTTCTTCGCGTTTTCCGCATCCGCCCTGTCTTCGACAGAGCGTTCGGCTCTCGCTGCATAGCAGGAATCGGCAAAACGGAGGTCCTCGTTTGCCATGGCGACTCCTGTGCAGAGAATCATCAGTGAAAGAAGATGGGTGCGGACTTTCATTTGCGGGCTAGACCTTCCAGTTCTGCAGGATGTGGTTGACTCCAGCGAGGGTTTTCTTTTCCTCGTCAAGTCCATGGAAGGTCTTGAACAGGTTTTTCCTGTACTCCATAAGTGCCGTGCGAATGAGGATTCTTTCTTCTTTTTTCAGCATAGAAACAACTTAGTAAAACAATCGGAAAAGTGGGTTATTTTTTGCGGCGTTTGCCTGTGAAATAGTCTACTTGACGTGTTGCGCCGAGTACGGCGTGCCAGAGCGCTCCGTTGGGGTCTATTTTGCGGCGTTCGCTCACGGCGTATTCTATGGGCACGTGCGAGAACGTTCCGTTCATGCTCCCGACGACCATGTCGGTTTTGCCTGCCATGGCGGCGTGTACCGCATTTTCCGCCAGCTGGTAGCAGAAGATGGCGTCGGTTCCCTTGGCGGGGATGCTGCGCACGGTGTAGCTCGGGTCGAAGTACTTGATGTTGATTTCCTTGCCCACCTTGTCGAAGTGTTCCTTGATTTTGAGGGTCAGGAATTCACCGATGTCTTTCTTGAGGATGTTGCCGCTTGCGTCGCGACGTTCTTCCTGGCCGTCGAACAGGTGCTGGCCTGCGCCTTCGGCGACGGCGAGCACGGCGTGTGTCTTGCCGCAGTCGTAGCGGTTCTCGAGCGCCTTGAAGAGCCCGTTCTCGCCTTCGAGAGTGAAGGGCACCTCGGGGACGAGGCAGAAGTTCACGACGGTGGTGGCAAGTGCCGCGTAGGCGGCGATGAAGCCGGAGTCGCGGCCCATGAGCTTCACGAGGCCGAGCCCGTTGAAGGCGCCGTTCGCCTCGTTGTGGGCGCTCGTGATGACGTTGGTCGCGCTGAGCACGGCGGTCTCGAAACCGAACGTGCGGTCGATGAGGTTAAGGTCGTTGTCGATGGTCTTCGGGATGCCGATGACCGAGATGGGCTGCTTGCGCTTCTTGACTTCTTGCGCGATGGCGTGCGCGCCGCGAAGCGTGCCGTCGCCGCCGATGCAGAACAGCACGTTGATGTTCAGGCGCATCAGGGTATCCACCATGACGGAGGGTTCCTGGTTGCCGCGGGAGCTGCCGAGGATGGTGCCGCCGTCGTCCTGGATGGCGTCAACCACGTCTGGGTTGAGCATGATGGGCGGGTAGCCGTAGGAGGGATTGAGCCCGCGGTAGCCGTAAGGGATGCCAAAAATGTTGCGCACACCGTAGTCGAACCAGAGCACGGTAACGAGGCTCTTGATAACGTTGTTCAAACCTGGGCAAAGGCCGCCGCAGGTGACGATGCCGGCGCGTGTCCATGCCGGGTCGTGGAAAATGGTTTCGCGCGGGCCGGCAGTCTCGAGCGAGGGGACTTCGATACCTTTGCTGAAAAAATCCTGCAATTTCTTTGTGTCGGTAGTGAGCGCGACGCGGTCCGAATCGGAGACGAAGGGCACCCCGCTCATGGGCGAGCGAAGCGTTCCCTGGCCAACGGATTCAATAGAAAGGTCATACTTTTCCGGGTTCTGCAGAATATCTTCCTGTGTCATAAATACCTCTGGCTATGCACTTGAAAGCCGTAATGAAAATACAAATTTTTTGGCAGGCTTGTATTGCCATGCCAGTGAAACTTTTTTGTTACGGGAACTGCAATGCCCTAGATGGACAGGGGCGGGAAGTGAATTTTCGTGCGCAGGCCAGGATTCGCGTTCTCGAGTTCGATTTTCATGTTGGTGAGCGTGCAAAGTTTCTTGACCATGGAAAGCCCGATACCCGTACCGCTCGTCTGCCTCGTCATCTCGTTTTCGACGCGGTAGAACTCCTGGAACACCTTCGTCATTTCGGCCTGCGGGATGCCTGGCCCGTAGTCGCGCACGGCGAGGTAGAGGTCCGTATCCTTGAGGCGCAACTCGATGTTGATCATCTTGTAGTCCGCGTTCTTGGAGAACTTGAGCGAGTTGTCCACCAGGTTCATGAGAATCTGCATGATGGCGTCGCGGTCCATCATCAGCGTGATGTCCTTGACGTCGGTATCAGAAGAAACAGTGAGCTCGAAGCCTTGCTTTTCCACGTTCTTGCTGTATGTCGCGACAAAGTCGTCGAGCACACCCTTCGGGCGTTCCCTGCGGAGCTGCACGTTCCAGCGGTTGCCGTCCAGTTTGGAGAGGTTCAGCACGTTCTGGATGAGGCGCGTGAGGCGTTCGGTTTCGCTTGCAATCTGGTTGTAATACTTTTGCCGCTTGTCTTCGTTGGCCACCCAGGAGTTTTGCAGGAGCTCTGCGTACATACGGATGGCGGTGAGCGGTGTCTTGAGTTCGTGACTGACTGCGGAGACAAAGTCTTGGCGCTTGGATGCAAGCGCGAGCTGGCTCTGCGTGAGTTTGTAGATGCAGATGAGACCGCCACCCAGCACGACCAACATGGCGATGCCGAGGAACAGGAGGATTCCGCTACCCGGTGCGCTTTGCTTTTGCGTGACGTACATGTTGAGCGAAATGCTGCCGAGCGGCGAGGGCAGAGGTGTGCTCAATAACAGTGTAGAGGACTTGTTGAGGTCGCCGTAAGAGACAAGCGGCCTGTCTTGGCCTACGAACTCGATAACCAGGTTCTGTTCTTGCGGGGAGAACTTGATTTCGTTTGTGACGAGGTTCGTGAGGTAGGTGCGCAGTTCCACGATGAAGCCTTGCACGAATATTTCGGAGCCACGCTTGACGTTACGGTAGAAGATGATGTACGTGTTGTCGAACGTCGCCTGGAACGGCTCGATTTCCACTTCCATTACATGGGTCGTGTCGATATTGGTGCGCAAGAGGCCGTAAGCATCCATCCGGGTCGATTCGACGTTGAACGCAAACGATTCCTTTTCAGAAGTTTGTTCAAAACGCTTTTCTCTTTTGAGTGTGTAAGCTTTCTTCTGGTTCTTGTTTGCCGAAAGGCCAAGGTCTTGCTTGTAAATCTGGTCGAGGATGGATTCGATGGAATCGCGGGGTTGCGGCTTGATGTTGTTGATTTCGCCAATCCTGAAGTTCTGCTTCATGAGGATTGTCTGGATTTTGTAGAGCACCGCTTCGCGCTTGTTGCGGTCGGCCATCGGGATTTTTTCGAGGACGCCATCGGGGAGGATGGGGGTGCGGAGCGTGCCGTCGGGGTCCATCTGGAAATGCCCGACGATTCCCTTGAAGTGGCTCTTGAGGGGGAAGTTCGCCAGTTCCGAGAGCGTAATCTCTTCGCCGCCAATCACAGGGACCGCGCGGATGAAGCGGTATTCGGAATACGACCGCTGGTCCTCGATGGTCATGTCATCGACAAAACGCTGGTTCAGCATCTGCAGAACCAGGAAGGCGTGCTCCCTGTAGGCGTATTGCGCATTCTGTTGCAATTGCGAATACGAGTGGGCCAACAGGACGATGACCGGTATCGCAATGGCAACAAATATCGCGACGAATATTAGGTGGATTTTTCGCATTCAGGCGTAGAGCGCATCTGGTAGCCCTCGCCGCGGAACGTGACCAGCAGTTTCGGGTGGGAGGGATCGTCTTCGATTTTCTTGCGGAGCTTGGTGATATGGATGTCGACCGTGCGCGTGTCCACGGATTCGGCGTTCTCGTAACCCCAGACCTTCTTGAGGAGTTCGGCGCGCGGGACAGCGTGGTCGCGGTTGTTCCACAGGTATTCGAGAATTTCGATTTCCTTGCGGGTGAAGGCGAGTTCTTCGGTACCGCGGGTACCAGTGTATTCGCGGAAGTTCACGCGGAGGTTACCCGCGACGAGCTTGCCTTCGTTTTCCATGCTCTGGCGGCTGCGGCGCAGCACGGCTTCGATGCGGGCGAGCAGCATCGGGACGGAGAACGGCTTGGGGACGTAGTCGTCGGCACCGTACTTGAGACCGTTGATGATATCCTCGTCGGCGTTCTTTGCAGAAAGGATGATGATCGGGAGGCTCTTGTCCTTTTCGCGAATCTTGTCGCAGACGGTGAAGCCGTCCATGCCCGGGAGCATGAGGTCGAGGAGGACAAGACCGTACTGCCCTGTCAGGGCCTCGTTAAGTCCGCTTTCACCGTCGGCCACGTGCTTGACGCTGTAGCCGTTCAGTTCGCAAAGGTCCACGAGACCTTCGGCGATTGCAATTTCGTCTTCGATAATGAGAATATTCGTGCTGCTCGTATTCTGTGTCATTGTTTTTCCTTTCTTGTGACCTCAATACTAGATGGCCAGGCCGCCGCCGACTTCGAGAGTCATGTGGCCGGGATCGATTTCTTTTGGATAGTCGCCGCCGAAGTAGTACTTGAAGTTGCAGTACGCGGCGATGGGGATAATGGGGAGTTTCAGGCGGAAGCCGACCAATGCGTGACCGCCGATGCTGGTGTTAATGCTCTCTTTCGTGGCCTTGTCCTGGACGCGCTTCTTGAGGGCTTCACCGGCATTTTGGAGTTTTTCTTGCTGTTGCTGAATTTCTTCCGGAGTAGCTCCTCCCTCTGCAGCATCTGCAATCAGCTGCTGGATGGTCGGGTCGTCAACCAGGGCGGAAACGTAGGCCTGGTTCAGCACGAAGCTGTTTGCGAACACCGTGAGACCGCCGCCGATGTAGGGGCGGATAATGGGAAGCGAGGTAATCGGATAAGTGAGGGAAAGGTCGCCGTTCATGGCCACGAATTTCGGGTTGGCCTTGCCGAACGGGGTCCCACCCAGTTCAATTTCGAGAGGGATTTCCGATTCAGTGCCAGAAGTCGGGTTCGTAACATAAAGACTTGCGTCGTAGGAACCGAACTGGATATTGAAAGTACCTTCGATGTCGAAAATCGGGAGCAGGTCGATCCAGAGTTTGAAACCGAAGCCCTGCATTGTCTCGTCGTAGCCTTTGTGGCTGAAGTCGATGTTGTCGGCCACCTTGGCCTTGGGGCCGGCCTTCATTTTTGTGCCGAAACCGGGTGCATAGTGTGCACCAACGCCAATGATTGCGAACGACTGCGTCGCAAGAAGTGCTGCCGCGGCGGCGATAATTTTAAAGTTCATATTGCGCTCCTGATAAAATTTTTCCGTTCTTGGGATTAAAAATAAAGAAAAATTGTTGGCTGGAACACAGGCCGGGTTAAAAATACCTCTTTTTTTGAGGAAAGTTGCCTAACGGATGTTTTTTTTTATAAAAATGCGGGAGGGGACCACGCTCGGAGTGGACGCCAAGGCGTCCGTGGCTGCGTTCGGTCATATCGGCAAGCAAGCTTGCCGCTGCGACACTCACTTGCTCACTTTAGCGAAGGCCGCCCGGTCCCCTCCCTGCACCCTCCCCTTCCCCGGCCGACGCTCTATTCTCTAGACGCTATGTGAAGATCTCAATGACTTATAAAGTTATCCCGCGAAAGCCAAGGAAAGGCTATGCTGGTCATGCTAGACAGGCATTGCTTTGCAGGTAATGCTATACAGCATTTTTTTGTTTTTTTATGCGGGAGGGGACCACGCTCGGGGTGGCGGGGGTCGCTTGGTTGGTGCGTCTTACCGTATCGAGGGGACGATGAGGAAGACTTTCTGCCCCTTGGCGACGTTGAGCTTGTCGAATTCGAACAGTTCGACGGTCTCGCCGGCGGAGCCGTTTGCAGTGACGACGACCTTGTGCTTGCCCGGCGTGACGGGGATGCGCGTCATGTGCAGCGAATGGGGCATAAACAGCCCCACGCGGAGGTCGGCCTGCTCGATCTGGCTCTGTGCCACGTCGGTGCCGATGCTTGTGAGCAAGTTCAGGAGGATGTTGTCCGTCTTCATGGCCTGTTTGGCCTTCTGTGCCGCGATGGTGCGCAAAATGACACGGACGGCTGTGCGTGTGACGGTCGAGGACTTCTCGTCTTCCATGTTCTGCTTGAGTTCCTCGTCTACGGCCATCACTTTTTCGGGGCGGATTCGTGGGGAACCGTCCAGCGAGACTTCGAAATGGTCCACCCTGTTTTTCAGTTTCCTTATCTCGGGCAGGGAGAACCCGATATGGAAGGATTCCCCGGTACCGGCGCCTGCGACTGGCGGAGCGACTAGCGTGAACGTGCTTATTCTGCCGGTTTCGCCGTCCTTGTAGGTGAGGTTCATGACACCACCGCTGATGAACGTGCCCGACATGTAGAGCTCGCCCAGAATGGGGCTGTGGCCAGCATAACCGATAACAATGATTTCCTGGCCGTTTTCGCGGATGGAGGATGCCTTGGGTGTAATTCCGGGAATCGGTGTGCCGAGGGACTTCAAGTCGTCTTCGCGGTCTGCGTGTCGCAGTCCTTCGGTGACAAATTCAAGGACCTCGTTGGGTACTTTGAGCTTTCCTTCTTTGTAGGCTTTTACCGTATTGATGTAGGCGATAGCTGCATCGTCCGGTGAACCATCCAAATCATAGACTAGGGCCGAAAGGTAGCGCAGGAGGCCATTGTCGTTGACTTTCTTCTTGTCCTTCTGGTAGAGGGCGTTCATCGCTATCTGGGAGCGCCGGACTTCCACCATCGCCCCGTCCAAGTCCATCATGGCGAGGTAGTTGAGTATCTGGAACTCGTACATGAGCAAAAGTTCGAAGGGCCTTGCCCTGTAGGGGCGCGTGTTGTCGTTCGTGACGATGGCCGCGGCCTCGTTCGTCACCGATTTCGTATAGAGGTCTTCGTAGATTTGCTCTGCTTTGGCGAAGTTTGCCGCGCTTTCCTTGAAGTTGCGCTTGTAGTGGTTGAGGCAGCCGAGGTCGAAGTAATAGAGGAACTCGCTGTTCGACCCGTACAGGTCGTCCTGGTCCTTCTTTATCTTCTCGATGGTCGCGTCGATACCCTTCTTTTCGAGGGGTTGCGCAAGCTCCTCGTAGCGGGTCATGGACTTGTTTGCACAACCCGCAAGGAGTGACAACGAGAATGCCAAAAAGATAAGTCGCTTTATGGACATGACGACCCTAATCACTAATCACCAACCACTAACCACTAATTTACAGCTTCACGCCGTTCTTGGAGATGAACTTCTTGATCTTCTTGTCGCCGATCCAGACCTTGCGGTGGCTCTGGATGTCGGTAAGTTCGAGGTCGACCTGATAGTACACCACTTGGTCGCCGCCTTCCTGGTCGACGATGGAGGTGATGGTGCCCGTGAGCATGAGGTCGGCGCCGATTTCCTGACCGGCCTGCTTCTGGGTGTCGGCCGTGGCGTTGCCGGCCTGGCTTGCAAGTTCGTTGCGGAGTTCGGCACGTTCCTGGGCGTTAGCGACAAAGTCGACGCGGCCGGAGTTGATGAGCGTGCGTTCCATGTCCTTGATGAAGGTTTCGATGTTGATGTGCTCGTGGCTCTTGTTCGAGACCTTGCCGATGACGACAGTCGGGACCGTGCCACCCTTGTTCTGGATCATGTTGTCGTACCAGGGACGGCCCAGGCAGTCGTTGATCATTTCCTCGGCGACGAGGCGGGAGTCGGTGTCGTTCCAGGCCCCGGAAAGGTCCGTCACGGAGTTCGTGTCGATACGGGTGACCTTCTTGCCGCTGTCGCTACAGCCGATAAAGAGGGCGAGAGATGCGAACAGGCAGATTTTGAACAATTTGGACATGTTTTTCTCCTGGTTGAGTTTTTCATGCTTAAATATAAAAAAGAGCCCCGAAAGGGGGCTCCTGTAATTCCGTTTTATACCGAAAGGCGGTGAAATTACTTCTTCTTCTTGCCGCCGGCAGTGGCGTCAAGTTCGATTTCGATAGTTTCTTCACCCTTGACCGTCACGAGGGTTTCGGCAGACTTGCGGTTGCTGCATTCTGCGCGGACCACGTGGTCACCGGCATCTAGGTTGTGGATGGTAAGCGGAGCACCATCGGTCTTGTCGGAGTTTTCACCGTCGACGAAGATGAGGCACTTGCCCGGCTTGGTCGTCACCTTGATGTGGCCCTTGGGAATCTTGGTACCGTAGTCGAAGGTGTTGCGCTTGTCGTTGCCCGGCCATACGTTCACACGCTGGTTCACGAGCTCGTAGCCCTGGTCGATGACGACGAGAGTCTGGCGACCCGACTTGACGGCGCGGTTCTCGATGGGGCTGTTGCCCAGGAGTTCACCACCGAGGTAGACTTCGCTGTTAGGCGGATTGGTGATGATGGTGATGGTAGCGGCCTTGCCACGAGGAGGTGGATCTTCGTCGGCGACGGCTGCGGTTACAAGGAAAGCCACCATAAGGGCAAAAATGTACAGTTTCTTCATGGATTGCTCCTGTTTGTTTGTTCTTAAAATACAAAGTTTTCTATGAATTTATATTTTTTTTTTTGCAAAAGTTTGGTAACTAAAGGAAAAAAGGGGGAAATAGGCTCGAGGCACGAGAAAAGAGACTAGAGATAAGAGGCTAGAGGCTAGTGAATAAGAATCACGCACTTCGTGCGTCAATATAAGACGGCGAAGCCGTGATATTTCTCCCTAGTCCCTAGATCCTAACCCCTAGATTCTCTGACAGAGATTGCTTCAGGACTTCGCCCTTCGCAATGACAAATCCCTAACCACCAACCACTAATCACTGTTTACTATTTAGGCTCCAGGCTCGGGGCTCGAGGCACGAGAATAGAGACAAGAGATAAGAGGCTAGAGGCTAGTGAATAGGAATCACGCACTTCGTGCGTCAATATAAGACGGCGAAGCCGTGATATTTTTCCCTAACCCCTAGATCCTAGATCCTAACCCCTAATTCCTAATTACTATCTTCCTTATCATGAAGGCCCTTTACCAGAAAATCCGCGCATTAAACGGAAAAAATTACGGTTTATACAAGTCCCTTGCTGAAAAATCGTGGGATTTTGGCGACTTTGTACTGGAATTCCTGCATGTGCAGGGCGACCCGTTTGCCCCTGCGTCCAGGGTGCTGCTGAAGACAAGTTTGCAAAAACTCGGGTACGCTCCCGTTTGGGGGAGCAGTTTTGAACGGCGCCTTGCGCTTTCGGATTTCCTGTTACGCCGCCTGAGTGCGGTTGTGCAGGAGCATTTCCCCGAGAAAAACGCACCCGTGGCCATCGAGAATCCGGGACCCGAGATGCTGGTACGCAACTCCTTGTGGGTCGATAACGGCGATTTGCGCATCTGCTTGCAGGTGCGCTTGCCCGGCGAGGGCCGCAAGATAGAATCGGAGGCTGCGGCTGAAATTTTGACGATGGTGCTGCCCGACCTTGTGTCGGCGAGCCTGTACAACGATTCGTCGCGGGCGGCGCAACTGGAAGCGCATTACGGCGTGCTCGCCGACCGCGTCGAGATCCTTGCGGAACTCGACAAACGCGGGCTTTGTGCATTTGTGCCCGACGGGGCGGTTCTGCCGCGGGCGTCGGGCTTGAGCGAGGCCCCGCTTAAGGACGCGGTGCCGTTCGTGGCGCCGCCGGAAATGGCGGTGACACTTGAAATTTGTGGCCGCGAAATTCGCGGCATGGGCATCCCCAGGGGAGTCACCGTCATTACGGGCGGCGCCTTCCACGGAA
>JAEEGJ010023748.1_pt1 | contig 12816 bp, 5 predicted proteins | sample 8958761 | NCBI WGS metagenome assembly JAEEGJ01 (sample SAMN16246546, study PRJNA631951) | gut metagenome | biome: gut microbiome; feature: rumen; material: RS-attached | host: Bos | place: Iran: Karaj | collected 2018-10
GATGTCGGTGTACCAAACGCTCTACGCCATCGCCTACAACGAAGGCCATCTCGAGCAGGCCATGGAATACCAAGACCTCTTCACGCAAAATATGATGCAGGCCGACAAGGAACATGCCTCCGACAACTTGCAACGCCTCAAGGCCGAGTACGAACTGAAGGCCCAAAAGAGCGAGATGGAGAGTCTGCTCCGCAACCGCAGCCTTAAGCTCTGGCTCATCATCGCCGCAGCGGTGATTGCGCTGTTGGTCATCGTGCTGATTGTGAGGAAGAAGGTGAGCGACCACAAGTTGGCCGTGGAGCAGTTCCGTAGCCAGGTGGAGCGCGACCAAAACCGAATCCACGAGTTGGTGAGCGACATGGAGAACCTCATCCGCACCAACGACGACCTGCGCCGCGACCGTCAGACGCTCTCGCAAAAAGACCTGCTGATGACGAGCAAGATCATGGGGCGCAACAAGGTCTACACCACAGCGCAGAGCCTTGGCGACCAGGTGACCGCCGACACGATGAACTTCGCCCTCAGCGATGACGACTGGGCCGACTTCATCAGCCTCACCGACTTGGTGTACGACGGCTTCTCGCAGCGCCTCCTCGAACTCTATCCCAAACTCGGCAAATGGGACGTGCGCATCTGCTGTCTCTCCAAGAACGGTTTCTCCAACCAGGTGATTTCCATCCTCTTGGACACCCAGACCGAGTCGTACTACCGTCGCAAGACCCGCATCAAGCAAATGAAGATGAACCTCGGCGAAGACACGCGGAGTTTTGAGGAAATCGTCAATGCAATATGACACGCTTCGCGTCATTGCGAGGAGGAACGGCGAAGCAAACTAGACAACAAAATAATGAAAATCAAATAATTAACAATCAAATAATTAGAACTATGAAAAAGTTAGTATCAATCATCATCTTATGCCTCGGTTGCATAGGCATCCTTGGAGCGCAAAACAACATTTGGAAGCCCATCAATGGCACGGGAATACTGGGCGTCGGTCCCGATGGAAGCATCTTTGCCTATGGTGAATATGGCTCATTGTCACGCTCGCAAGACGAAGGCGAAACGTGGCAGATTGTATTAGGCCAGGAAACGGGTTTTACTGGTCATATTAATGCGTCATGCTTTGCGGTTAGCAACGAGGGAAGAATTTGTGTCTTTAATGATAACCAGCAGACGGTAGTGTATTCCGATGACAATGGCGACACGTGGCAGCAAACGCCAACGCTGTCCTCTTGTGCGATGCCCACCAAAAAAGGTATATGTGCTCCGACCAACGACATTTTTGTGATTTGGGCCGAAGAAGGGGAAATCAACTTTACCCTTGACGGCGGTGAGACATGGGATGGCTGGGTACTCAGTTCTCTTGAAAACTCTGAATCCGTCAGCGACCTTTTGGTCAATGAAAACGGCGATGTTTATGTCAGCGTTGCCTATTACATTATGAATATCGTCGGCATTTATCATTCCACTTTGTCAGACATACAGAATTGGGAACTCGTTGCTGCAGAAGACATTGGTATTGAGGATATGGAGCTTGACCCCGAAGGCAATGTGGTGGCTTGTAGTTGGATAGACGAAGGAAGTATTGGATTTCAGCACACGCCTGGTTTCTATCTGTTCGATGGCACGAGTTTAGCCATTGGCGATGACGGAATTGTGTATACGCCTCACTTCATGGGACTTCAGGCTGTTCTTTCCTATTCCACTGATCATGGCGAGCATTTCACCGAAATCGGAGAACACCTTCCTCTTGTGGATATTGCTCCAGGCGGCGAAAATGCCCGTCTTTTCAAAGGAGCCGACAATCATCTGTATTTCGACGGTGGCGGTGAGTATTGGAAGAGTATCCCCAACGCTGATGAAATCCCCACATACAGTCCTTTGATTGGTACCAGGTTTCTCGATGAGGCCAGCGGTCTGTATTACAATATCACCAGCAACAGCACCGTTGAAGTGACTTATGCTCAATGGCATTTCAACACCTACGTGGGCGACATCGTCGTTCCCACAACGGTGACCTACGAAGGCGTTACATACACTGTGACTGCCATCGGTGAAATCGCATTCGGAGGCTGTGAAGGGCAGTTGAATTCCGTCATCGTCCCCAATACGGTGACGACCATCGGGGAATCGGCGTTTGCTTCAAGTCGGCATCTTAGCCGCGTCATCCTGCCCAATTCCATCGAAAGCTTTGGTCAGGGAGTATTTGCCAGATGCTATGGTCTGACCTCGTTGCGCCTCCCCGAGGGCTTCACCACCATTTCAGAAAACATGTTCTTCGACTGCACTGGCCTGACCACCATCGAGATACCGTCGTCAGTGACCCGAATCGAAAAGAGCGCGTTTGAAAAGTCATATATTACTCATATCAACATTCCAGAGTCGGTGACCTATATCGGCGAGAGTGCGTTTAAATCCTGCACGAGACTTACCTCAATTGACATCCCAAACTCGGTGACTGAGATTGGCCCCAGCGCGTTCTATTACTGTCAGGCACTCCAGTCGGCTCGACTGCCCGAATCGCTTGAGGTGATTCCCGAGTCGTTGTTCGAGCGTTGCCCCTCTCTGTCATCGATTGATATTCCAGCCACAGTGACCGAAATCGGAGCATCCGCGTTTTGTTACACGGGCATTGTGGAGATGGTCATTCCCGATGCAGTACAGGTTATTGGCGACGAAGCCTTCTTGGGGTGCTCGAGATTGTCTTCCATTACGCTGTCAAGCCATTTGGGATCCATCAACGTGGGTCTTTTCCAGGATTGCACAGCTTTGCATAGCATCACTATTCCTCAATCGGTAGTCTCAATAGATCGCAATGCCTTCAAACAGTCGGGATTGGTATCGATTACATTTGAAGGTAGTATAGATGACATTGGGGGCTATGCCTTTAGTGGTTGTACGAGCTTGAGATCCATTGTGCTACCCACGACGGCTCATATTGAAGGCGCTGCGTTCTATGGTTGCAGCAATTTGGAAACCGTAATCATAACAGGTCGTGTTTATGAAATCAGAATCTATGCCTTCGGGGAGTGCACAGCCTTGCAAACGGTCACATTATTGCAATCGGAACCGCCCTTGGACGAAGGAAACGTTTTTGCGTATTGCAATGAGGGTGTCCGTCTGATTGTGCCCTGCGGCGCAAAGGAAGCATACGAAAACTCAGATTGGAGTAACGAACCTGTTATTATTGAAGAGGAATGCGGAGACCTTTATGAGTTTTGTGAGGCGCCCTTCAACTTTGGCGGCAGCCCAATCTCCGACCAAGGGACTTACGGCGCGCAGCTTTGGTGGAACAAGCCATTTGCCAGCCATTGGTTCCATTATGACGAGGGACCATGCGAAGGGTCGGCTTACTGTAATAATTGGGGCATCAGGATTCCGGCAGAGGAAATCCAGAGGGGTGACGTCTTGACACATGTGGCATTCTACAGAGTTGGAGGACAAAACCAGACCATGGCCTATAGCTTCGCTTTCGGTTTTGAAGGTGAGACGGAACCCGATTCTTGGGATTATCTCCCAGGCAATTTGGTGCAAGTCGAACCAGGTCCGGATGAATGGGTGATAGTGAAGCTTGGTAGTCCCATAACATGTGAAGAAGGCAAGTGTCTCTGGATTGTGCTTGAGGCACCCAATGTCATGGGCATCAATGCGTCCTATTGTCAGGCTTCGGGCAATCCCAATGCCTGCTGGTCAAGCGAGGGGAGCGCAGCTGGCGACTGGATGATTCGCGGCTATTTCATCAACGATGTCGGATACAACGACCCTGGTTACAACGAAGATCTCGACCATTACAACATCTATCGCGGCAGTTCTTTGGACGAGTTGGAGAAAATTGCCGAGGTGAATAGGGATGAGGAAGAGTATTTCGACACCTTGCAGCATCCTTTTGGCGACTACTATTATCAACTTACCGCTTCATATACTGATGGGCGCGAATCGGTGCCTGCCAAGAGAGGAGAGAATCCTCATGATACAGACTATGTGTATTTCCACGTAGGGAACATGTCTTCGTTGGGTTCAGAATGGTATTACGAAATCCTGAACGAGGACGGCAGTATCACTTACCAACATTTGCAATATGCCGCTGACACCACTGTCAACGACAAAGAAGTAAAAATCATCATCAGAACGAATACCCTTTATGATAAAGATGGGCACGATGTTGTAACGCACGAATACATCTACGAGGACTTCGGCAAAGTGTATTGGTGGAATGCGGCATTGCAAGATTTCACTTTGTTGTATGACCTTGGTGCCCAAATTGGCGATTCATGGGTCATCAGAGTGGGTGAGGAAAGCATCACCATGCATGTCGACGCTGTGGAACAATATGAGTATGAAGGCACGACATACAGGATGTTGCGCGTGAGCGATGCAGACAATTTGTTCAGTGGAGAGATTATGAGTGGCATCGGCCACCTGACCAGTTTCTTCCCTGAAAGACTGATGACACGTGGCAAAGCTTATCGTGTGGAAGGCATCCGTTGCTATTGGCGTGATGGTGAACTGGTGTTTAAATATGGCGACAAGGATTGCGACGAGGTGTATGAAGAATTGCACAATGGTCTCGATGAACCGACGGGTGGCGTTTTCGCGGTCTATCCAAATCCAACCAACAACGTCCTCGTTGTAGAGACGCGGCGCGCCACGTCTCTACCAGACCAGACCTACCGCATCACCAACCTGATGGGCCAAACCTTGATGACGGGCACCATCACCTCTGAAACCCAGCAGATTGACGTTGCCAACCTGCCCCAAGGCATGTATTTTATCAGCATGGGCGACATGACACGGAAATTTGTGGTGAACAAATAACAATCAAAAGAATACTACAATGAAAAACAAACATTTCATCCTCCTGTTTTTAATGGCTTTAGCCATCGGAAAGGCCCAAGCCTATGACTTGATGGGTCTTAGCCCCTCGCATCACATCTTGTATCTCAACATCCTAGATGCAGAAAATCACACTGTCGGTGTTACATACCCCTGTCAAGGAGGCTCTACCTATTATTATAACCACGATATGCCGGAAGGCGACCTTGTCATCCCTGAAACCCTGACCATAGGCTCAAACACCTGGACGGTGGTCGAGATTATGGACAATGCCTTCTATAAGTGCCCGATTACTTCCGTTGAGCTCCCCAATACGATTACTGCTATTGGTGACTATGCCTTCTTCGAGTGTCGGTTTTCGTCCCTAGACTTGCCTGATGCCATCACCACTATCGGAAACTGGGCATTTGGCCATGTCCGAATACAAGAGTTGACGATTCCAGAATCCGTTGAATCGGTGGGTGATCGTGCTTTCATAGGTTGTAGTTTGACATCCTTAGCATTGCCCGAGAAGGATGTACACTATGGCGATGGGTGCTTTGTCAATACGCGTTTGGTCTCGGTCGTCCTCCCAGAAGGCCTGACTACCATCTCTCCCAGTATGTTCTTGAATTGTGGACGCTTGACCAATGTGGTGTTTCCCAGTACTTTGACAAGCATTTCGGCCGATGCTTTTGCTTATTGCACGAGACTACGTGAAATTCAGATTCCGAGTTCCGTGACGGTGATAGGTGAGGGCAACAATCCTTTTAGAGGATCGCAAAGTGTTACATCCATTAGCGTTGAAGAAGGCAATCCGGTGTATTATTCCGAGGGCAACTGCCTCATCGAACGTGACACCAAGACCCTCATTGTAGGGTGTAGGAACAGCGTGATTCCGAATGATGTGGTCGCTATTGGCAAAGCTGCCTTTGAGCGAGGCATGGAAGGACCGCTTTGCCTTCCTGCCTCTGTGACCTCGCTTGGCGTGTCTGCTTTTTACAACTGCCCATCAATCAACAAGATTTATTCCTACAACCCCATTCCGCCTACGATGTGTGTGCAGAATGAAATACAGCATTCATTCGCTCATGTTTCGAGGAACATTCCTGTTTATGTGCCCACGGGCTGTGTTGAGGCTTATCGAAACGCACCTGGTTGGGACGAATTTCCCAACATCTTTGAGATGGGCTTGTTCCCTCAAGGTGCGGAATGGTATTACGAAATCTTGGGCGACGATGGTAGCATCACCTACCAATATCTGGAATACGCCTCCGACACGACCGTTAATCACAAGACGGTAGTCGTCATCATCCGTACCAACACGCTCTACGACAAGGAAGGCAGTATGGAAACCAGTCGCGAGTACCTCTACGAGGAAGACGGTGTGGTGTATTGGTGGAACCCGACCCTGGGCGAGTTCACTACGCTCTACAACTTCCGCGCCGAGGAAGGCGACGAATGGGAAATCAAAGTGGGCGAGGAGAGCCTCACGATGCATGTCGACGAGGTGCTTGACTATGAATACGAAGGGCAGATTTATCGGATGTTGCGCGTGAGCGACCCGGAAGACCTTTTCAGTGGTGACATCATCTGCGAAATCGGCCACATGACGAGTTTCTTCCCTGAGCGACTGATGACACGAGGCAAGGATTATCAGGTGGAAGGCATCCGCTGCTTCTGGCAGTTCGGCCAACTGGTCTTCAAGCAAGGCGATATGGGCTGCGACGAGGTGCATTCAGGGCATTACTGGGCTGTCGATGAACAATCCGATGATGCGGCCTTCGGTGTTTATCCCAACCCGACCAATAGCGTCCTCTTTGTAGAGACGCGCCATGGCACGTCTCTACCGACACAAACCTACCACATCACCAACCTCATGGGCCAGACCGTCCTCACGGGCAGCATCACCGCTGAACCCCAGCAGATTGATGTTTCCGATTTGCCGCAGGGCATGTATTTCATCACCGTGGGTGATATGACACAGAAATTTGTGATACGATAAAATCGTGGTCCTGTAGGGCTGTCACACTGTGGCAGCCGCCCATGCAGCCATGACAATCAGCGGCTGCTGTGGTACGACAGCCCTACAGACCAAAACGGAAAACAAAACAGATTGATAAACAAATAAAAACCAGATAAAATGAAAAAGTTATTCTTTACCATAGCGATCTTGGTTGGCTTCGCGATGCAAGCCTTGGCCTACGATTTTTCAAGTGTTTGCGAATCGGGGCAGACTCTGTATTATCGTATTCTCTCCAGCGGCAATACCGAAGTGGCAGTGTGTCGTCCTGATCCAGATTTTGGATGGAATGGCTATGCCATACCCGAGGGCAACCTTGTCATTCCCGAGTTTGTCGAATACCAAGGCGTTGCTTACACGGTGACAAGTATCGACGAAGAAGTGTTTTCCTATTGTCATGGAATAACCTCTGTTATCCTTCCAAATTCCCTTACTACAATAGGCAATCAGGCTTTCAGCAATATTATGGGTTTGACGGATTTCTTGCTCCCCAATTCAGTAACCAACATGGGAAACTATGTTTTCGAGGGAACTGATAATATTATGAATGATGTATATAATGAAAAGATTTTTGCATACCATCCTAGATATGACCAATCGTCATTCGTGATTCCAGAAGGGATTGAAGAAATTGCAAGTGCTGCTTTTCGTCATTGTAACATGAGTGCGATTACTATTCCTACTTCGGTTGCAAGAATTGGGGAAGGCGCATTTTCAAGCTGCGATTTTTTGGAGTCTGTCGTCATTCCAGAGGGCGTGACAAGTATTGAAGATAATGCTTTTTCAGGATCGAAAATCCACACTATTACGCTTCCCTATTCGGTGACAAGCATCAAACAAGAGGCCTTTAAAAGCTGCGTTTTTTTGGATACTATCGTGTTGCCAAATGCTTTGCAGAGCATTGGGGAAGGTGCTTTCCGCTCTTGTGGGAGGCTGCCTTCCATCGTCATTCCAAACTCGGTTACAACCATTGGGGAGTACGCCTTTGCAAATTGCAGATTATTGACATCCTTTGCATTGCCCAATTCGGTGACGAATATGGGGCCGTATGTGTTTGAGGACTGCGACGGGCTTACGGAGCCTGTGTACAACAGCCATTATTTTGCTTATTTTCCGAAAGACTACGCTACTTCCTACACCATTCCAGATGGGGTGGAAACCATTCTTGAGCGTGTGTTTTGGGAATGCACTAATCTCGATTCCATCATCCTCCCAAACTCAGTGAAAGCCATCGGGCAACAAGCTTTCCTTAAATGTGAAAACTTGACCTATGTTTCGCTCCCCGAATCATTGGAAAGTATCGGATACGGTGCTTTTGAAGAATGCCATCACTTGACCACAATAAACCTACCTAACTCAGTAACAGATATTGGAGATAATTGCTTTTGGGATTGCGATAACTTAAGTGAGCCTCAATTTAATGACCGCTTTTTTGCCCATTTTCCGAAAAACTATGCGACAACTTATTCCATTCCTGAAGGAATTGAGGAAGTCATAGGTGGCTCTTTTGTCGGTTGTGACAGCTTGGTGTCGGTCAGTTTTCCAAATACAGTGGCAAAAATTAGGGGATATGCTATTTCAAATTGTCCCAATCTTATGGAAATCAATATAAACTCTGTCATTCCTCCTGTCATCGATTTGAACCCCTTGTATCCTTGGGAAGTTAGACCGGCGGATGCTTATGTTTATGTTCCTGTAGGCACACTTGAGACTTATTTGAATGACCAAAGTTGGTCCGGTTATTGGTGGTGCTTGGCAGAAATCGGTAATATTCTTTCTGGCAGAGAAATGTATTACGAAATCATCAATGATGACGGGAGCATTACCTATCAGCATTTGGAATATGCCTCCGATACTACCGTCAACCATAAGGATGTGAAAATCATCATCCGCACGAACACGCTCTATGACAAGGGCAGGCAGGCCGAAGTGACCCACGAATATGTCTATGAAGAAAACGGCAAGGTATATTGGTGGAACAAGGACTTGGAAGAGTTCACCATACTTTACGACTTCGGTGCTGAAATCGGCGAAGAATGGGAAATCAAAGTGGGGAATCAAAGCCTTGTCATGCATGTAGAAGGTGTAGAATACTACGTTTATGAAGGTACAAGCTATAAAAAAATGATGGTAAACGATCAAAATAACCTCTTCAGTGGCACTATTATGTGCAGCATCGGCCATTTGACGAGTTTTTTCCCAGAACGTCTAATGACACGGGACAAGAATTATCAAGTTGAAGGCTTGCGTTGTTATTGGAGAAATGGATTCTTGACATACAAATATGGCGACAAGGACTGCGACGAGGTATATCAGGAATACCACAACGGCATCGAGGAAGACGGCCCTTCGACTCCTTCGACGGGCTCAGGAACCTCAGGGACCTTCACCATTTATCCTAACCCGACAAACAGCGTCCTCACCATTCAACATTCAGCATTGACTACGTCGAATGCTTCGCATTTCAACATTCCGAATTCATCATTCAAAATTACCAACCTCATGGGTCAAACCGTCCAAACGGGCAATCTCACTGCTGAAACCCAACAGATTGACGTGTCCGATTTGCCGCAAGGTATGTATTTCATCAGCCTTGGAGATATGACACGGAAATTTGTGGTGAGATAAAATCGCGGTCCTGTAGGGCTGTCACACCGTGGCAGCCGCATATACAGCCATGACAGTAAGCGGCTGCCGTGGTACGACAGCCCTACAGACCAAATAAATGAATAACAAACAATCATCAAAAATTACAACAAATGAAAAAGACCGTTTTAACCCTGGTGCTAGCCCTTACCTTCATTCCAGTTTTTTCGCAAGCCACTTTGAAGCATACTTTTACCAACAATAGTGGCGGCCTTCATAGCGTTTTCCAGAATTCAATTCATGAATATGTCTACGAAATCCTTCCTGAAGTTTCGTATGTCATTTGTGAATTGAATGAGGATGAAGCCATCACAGGCTTCTCAGTATATGACGCCGATTTCCAACTGACTAAAGAAATACCGTTCACCGTAGAGGGGAAATGGGGCATCAGATACAGCTCTTTTGGTGTGGTCATCGCCGGGAAACACCTTTTTAACAGTGATGACAAGATTGAGATTTGCCTTACGCCTTGGAAGCAAGGTGGCAAAATGTACACAATGATTCTCAATGAAGACGGTGAAGTGCTGTTTATGCAGGAGGGGTCGCTGATTTCCTATTTGTACAAGGCTGGAGACGAGCTGAGATTCGAGATTTCGAATAGTTACGACAATTACAACATCGAGGTTTATGCCACCCAAGGCAACTTCTCTGCCGATGAGATGGTGGTCAGCACACAAAGCCCCTATCCCAATCCGGCCAGCATGACGGTTTCCATCCCTTATACCCTTGATGGAAAGTCGGCGGAAATGCGCATATATGACTCCCGAGGCATCTTGATGGACAAAAAGACCCTCGATCCCGATGCCGAATGGATTGACATCAATGTGAGCAATTACTCTCCAGGCATCTACATTTATAAGTATAATGGGGTGAGCAATAAGTTTATTGTAAAATAATAAAACATAAGAAAATGAAAAGGATAGTATTTTCAATAGCAATTATGTTCGGCTTCGCCGTGCAAGCCTTGGCCTATGATTTTTGTGTGGATGGCATTTATTACAATGTCGGATACTTCGCAGGAGAGCCTGAGGCTTGGGTGACGCATGGGGTTGATTATGGTAGCTATGAGGGTAACATTGTTATCCCTGAAACGGTGACTTATGAAGGCATCACTTATGCAGTGACGGCAATTGATACTGACGCTTTTAGCGATTGTTCAAGTTTGACCTCCTTCACCATTCCCCAATCTGTAACACGCATAGAAGCTCGTGCTTTTTATGTATGCCCGGCTCTACATGACATACATATTCCTGATTGGGTTCTTCGTGTCCATAATACTGCATTCATCTACACTGGGTGGTACGATGACCAGCCCGATGGTCAGTTTTTGTATTTGGACGGCTGGTGTTTGGGCTACAAAGGGCCAATGTCTTTACAAGAAATAAGCTTGGAAGAAGGAACAAAAGCGGTGGCTGATGCTGCTTTTGCTGGAATCGAATCACTCATCTCTGTTACTTTGCCTAGTACATTGGTTTCTTTGGGGTATTATGTATTCAATTATTGCATTAATCTGAGACATGTCGATTTTGGTGAGTCCCTTGAAGAGGTCATGTATGAGGCTTTTAATATGTGTACAAGCCTTGATACTGTTGTCCTTCCTGAAACGATTTCCAGAATCGAACGTTATGCATTCGCTAATTGTAACAGTTTGTCCTATCTCAACTTGCCCAATTCCATTACATTCATTGGAGACCATGCGTTTAAAGGGTGCAGTAGTCTTGCTTCGGTCACACTTCCCAATAATCTCACGGAAATAGAAGACGCCGTTTTTGAGTATTCTGGATTAAGAAGCATCACTATTCCCTTAGGGGTGACAAGAATTGGAGATGGGGCGTTTTACAATGAAAGCCTTATTTCTGCGACCCTTTCAGAAACAGTAATGGAAATTGGACGGCACTCTTTCGGTTCTCCAACTCTGGATACGGTGATTTGTTTGGGTACCACTCCGGCCTCTTTGGATAATAGCCCCTCTTCGTTTGAAGTGCCAAACAATGCACACTTGATTGTTCCATGCGGAAGTATAGAAGTCTACGGCAATTCGGCTTGGGGAGAGGTGTTCACTAACATCAGCGATGACTGTGGCGAGCCGATGCAATTCAACGGTTCCGAATGGTACTACGAAATCATTAATGAGAACGGGAGTGTCACCTACCAACATCTGGAATATGCTGCCGACACAACCGTTAATGATAAAGAAGTAAAAATCATTATCCGCACCAACACACTTTACGATAAAGACAGTTTTACTGAGTCGACACAAGAATATGTATATGAAGAAGACAGTGTGGTGTATTGGTGGAACAATGACTTGCAGGAATTTACCGTGCTGTATGACCTTGGTGCACAAGAAGGCGACAGTTGGGTTATCAAGGTCGGCACGGAAGCTATCACGATGCATGTTGATGCTGTGGAAAACATCGAATACGATGGCAGGGTGTTCAGAATGCTTCGTGTTAGCGATGATGGAGACCTTTTCAGCGGCAACATTGTGCATGGCATCGGCCACCTCACCAGCTTTTTCCCAGAACAGTTGATGCGTAATGGCAATGATTACCGTGTGGAAGGCATCCGCTGCTATTGGCGCGATGGCGAATTGTTCTTTAAATACGGCGATATGGACTGCGATGAGATTTATGGGCAATACCATGATGGCATCGCAGAGGACGGCCCTTCGACAGGCTCAGGGACCTTAACGATATATCCTAACCCGACCGATGGGGTGTTGTCTGTTCGGACGCACGCGGCGCGTCCCTACGAGGAATATCGCATCACCAACATGATGGGGCAAACGTTGCTGCAGGGCAGCATCATCGATGAGATGCAACAGATTGATGTGTCGGGTTTGGCTGAGGGGATGTATTTCATTACCTTTGCGGGCGAAACACGGAAGTTCGTGGTACGGTAGTTTTGGCGATTAGGATATTTCGCTATTTGCGCTAACGCACTTACGAAGTGAGACTTAGACTTCACTGGCTTGTGGCCATCCTCTCATGGACAAAATGATAAACCAATTAAAACAAACAGCAATGAAAAAGACATTTCTAATCATCAGTATAGCAATCCTCTTTGCAGGATGCCGAAAGTCCGATGCCGATATTCTGGGGATTGTCTCCACCGAAGAGGTCGAGAACCATTTCGGCACTACCGTCAAGGTGTCCTATTCCGACAGCACAAAGATGTATTTTCACTTGCTTTCGGACACGACTGCCGAAGTGGTCAATCGTAACTGGTTTTATTCCGAGGAAGGCGAATCGTCACCTTGGATCTATCGTGGCGACGTCGTCATCCCCGACCGTTTTGTCCACAACGGCAAGACCTTTAAGGTGACATGCATC
>JAEEGJ010023755.1_pt1 | contig 12812 bp, 10 predicted proteins | sample 8958761 | NCBI WGS metagenome assembly JAEEGJ01 (sample SAMN16246546, study PRJNA631951) | gut metagenome | biome: gut microbiome; feature: rumen; material: RS-attached | host: Bos | place: Iran: Karaj | collected 2018-10
TCGGAGGCATTATAGAGTCCGACTCTTTGAAAAATCAATTCCGTGGTGATTCCCCGATGATCAAGATAAGCCCGCATTTTTCGTTTCAGCGTCCTGTTCTCAGCCGCTTCGCGTGAACAGACAAAAATCGTCCTCTCAGGGCGAAACATCTCTGTTGCAAGCATGTTTTCCAGCGGACGTTCATCAAACAGTTCAATCAGTGTTCTCATTTCCCGCTCCTGCCTTTGTTTTCTCCCTGATCCACGTTTTCTCTGTAGCAAATTCCTCAAATCGGTCAAAAGCGAATCCGATCGTATCCCTGTTGTGACTGTCGCTGGAAAGAATGATCTTTCCGCCGTTTTCCCGAATATACTCCAGGACCGGACTGTCAGGATACGGCGATGTCCGGTATCCGCGGGAAATCGCTCCGGTGTTCAGTTCAAATGGTCTCCCCGCCGCGAGGAGCCTGTCAGCAGCTTGTTTCCATGCAGATATATATCTTGAATCCGTGATGTCCGGTATCGCATCTGTCTCCAGAAATTTCGTAATCAGATCAAAATGACCGATGATATCCGCGCCGGTCTTCTGCACCACTCCGGAGACCGTCCGGTAGTATTCCTCTGCCAGTGCCAGCAAATCGCCCCCGAAACAATCGACTGCTGCCTTCTTGAGGATTTCGGCTGACTCATCCACCGGGATAAATCTTCCGCCGACCTTCAGATAATGCACAGAACCGATCACATAATCAAAGCCTTCCGTATCCAGCTGGGAATAGAAGTCCTGTTCTATTCCGCAGAGGATCACGATACGGTTTCTGTATTTCTCCTTCAGCTCTTTGATCTCCCTCCGGTATTCCTCTGTACCGCTTTCTGACATACACCAGCTTTCATCAAACGGGGTATGACTGTGACCGGAAAAACCGATGCACTCCATCCCGCGGTCTATAGCTGCAAGCACCATCTCTTCCGGAGTATTCTCTCCATCACAAAAGCAGGTATGCATATGCAGATCTGTTCGGATCATCCGGTCATTTTCTCCTGTTTCACTTTGTGGTCAATCACATGCCTTGAAGCAAGTTCCTTGCGAATATCATCAATCGAGATGCCGGCTTCGGTCAAAAGAAGTAGCAACAGGCAATGGCTCCCAGTCCGATGGTGGTTATCAGGCCAGAGTTGTAAAGACTGTGCAAGCGGATAGGGAAAATCACGCAGTGCATCAGCACCTCGGCAAAGAGAAACATAAACGCAGCCAGCGTAAGGCATTGCACGCCCGGCAGGCACAGCGGCAGCACGTACACCATCAGCAGGAATCCCCAGTTGCCGAACATCGAGCTCAGGTTGTTCACGCCCCACTTGCTGGAGTCGGGTTCACTGCTGCCCATCAGCACCTTCATGCCCATCAGTGGAAATCCCCCCGGCCAGCCAAACTCTTCGAAGAAATGCAGAAACAGCACCGCTATTGCGGCAAGCAGCAGCCGTGTAACGGTGTCCATTGGCACCAGTATGGCCACCAAGGCAACGCCTCCTGCCAGAAAGACCGAAATGTTGTGCCAGTTGTTGATTAACTTTTTCATTGTTAGTTGATTCTTAATTGTTTGTGATTGATTATTCTTCTTTTATTTCATGATGCAAAAGTACTTTCGTTTCGCCATGTGGCAAAGAGCAATGTGTCTGTATTATTGAGTAATTTGTACGGTTTCGAAATAATTTGTACCTTTGCAGCTTGAAAAACATATACAATATGGGGCAAAAAGTAGGGATTTCACTATGCACTCAGGGCACGGCAACACGCATTTTGGGCAGCTGCCTGTGCCATGTGGAGAAAGGCCTCGTCACCATCCTTTCGCCCATGCTGCCTATAATGGAAGTGGAACACAGCGAGGATTATGACGAGTGTGTCATATCGGAGGACGCCGCATCGGTTTGGGCCGAAACATCTCCCTTCTTTGCCCGCATGATGCCCGTTGTCAACGAGTCCCTGCCCTGCCTTATGCTCGACGACGGAATGGCTGCCCGCATTATGGAAACAGCACGCCTTATAGCCCAACGCGAGGCCTCGCGCCCCGCGGACGAAACCTTTCGGCAAATGTACGACCGCCTCACCACCCTCTTGCGTCTGCAGGCCATTCTTGAAGTGGTCTACCACATAGCCTCGTCCAAGCGTCCCGTAATGGAAAAACCTTCGCGTGGCGAACAGGTTTTTGTAGGTTTTATGCAGTCGCTTGCACTTCACTACACTGAGCGGCGAACGGTAGCCGAGTATGCGGCGGAGGCTTCGCTCTCTGTGCGCCATTTCTCAACCCTCATTCATCAGTACACGGGCCGCACCCCCATGCAGTGGATACACTTCTTCACCATCGGGCAGGCCAAACACCTGCTGCAGTCCAATCTGCAGATAAAGGAGATTGCCGACCGCCTCGGCTTCCCCGAACAGTTCACCTTCCGCAAATATTTCAAAACCCACACCGGCATCTCGCCAAGTCAGTACCGAAAGGTACAATAGGTTACTTTTCAGCACTATAGCTTACTATATAACAACTCTCTTGCCCCTCTTCCAATTATTATGTGTATTTTTGTGGCAAGAATAACAGATGAATCAACAAAATACTTAAACTATGGAATTCAGGGAGATGCGGCGTAAACGCCAACAGCTTTCGGACGAAGAAAGCATAGAGATTTTACAAACTGCCACCTCGGGCACTTTGGCCTTGCTGGGCGACGGGGACTATCCCTACGCGGTCCCCATCAGCTATGTCTTCAGCGAGGGCAAGCTCTATTTCCACAGCGCGTTGTCCGGCCACAAGGTCGATGCCATACGCGGCCGCGACCGGGCATCGTTCTGCGTTGTGGCGCAGGACGACGTAAAGCCCGCGTTATACACCACTTTCTTCCGAAGCGTCATCGCCTTCGGCCGGATCCATATTGTCGACGACGAGGCTGAGAAACTGGCCGCCGCCCGCCTGCTTGGCAACCGCTACAACCCCCACCAGGACGAAGCCTTGCAGAAGGAACTCGAAAACGGCCTCGCACGCATGCTGGTCATCCGTCTCGACATCGAGCACCTCACCGGCAAAGAGTCCATCGAACTGGTCGGCCAACGGAATGGGCAGTAGCGACGGGTCGGACCCAGAGTTGACACCCCGATACTTCAATCGGGCCACGCACCACACCCCCGGTAGGCTCTCTGCCGGATAATTATGAGTACGCCCTGCCTCCATAGTGGGTTTCGCTGAGGTTTCGCTGAGGTTTCGCTACATCTTCAGCTTCTATTCACCTCTTGTTAAGCTTGTATTAACCTTGTGGGAGAAGAAAAAGATGGGGAAATAGTGAATTAGTAGTGATGAGGGAGCGAGGCTGCGATTGAAATGGATGGTATTTGGTTTTTTTTATCGATTTGGGAATGTGCTGATTGCGGGAAAGTGGTAAAGATTTGTCTAACGGAACGATAAAATTTCGTAATTTTGCAAATCCAAAACACGTGACAATTGTACGTAATTGTGACGTATTGTGTCGTGTGTGATGGGGGAATAAAAATCAGTTATTAATACTAATATAAACTACTATTATATCAATGATTGCGATAAAAGTATGTGTCGGCAGCTCCTGCCATTTGAAAGGTAGCTATGCCGTGATTGAAGAAATGAAACGTGTGCTGAAGAAGTACGATGTAGAAGACCTTGTGGATTTGCAGGCTAGCTTCTGTCTGGGGCATTGCGCAAAGGGAGTCACTGTGGATTGCGCCGAGGTGGAGCCCGCCGCGAACGGCCCTCAGGTGGAACGCACAGAGAATGGCTTCATTCTCCACAGTGTGAATGCCGAGAATGTCGAGCAACTGTTTGCCACAGAGGTATACCCGTCGTTGAAACTGGATTGAACAAACACGAACAATTAGAACAAAACTAAGAGAAGAACTATGGCAAACTATATTGAATCCCGGACCGTACAGTGCAAGGATTGTTACCGCTGCCTCCGCGAGTGTCCGGTTAAAGCTATTGAAATCAAGGGCCATCATGCAAGTGTGATAGAGGAACATTGTATTCTTTGTGGTCACTGTACGTTGGCTTGCCCCCAGGAGGCAAAGGTGCCGGTAAGCGGCATGGAGAAGGTGCGCGCCCTGTTGCGCGAGGGTCACGTGGCCGCATCGGTGGCTCCGTCGTTTGTGAGCAGTTTGGGAGTTGACGACTTCCAGATGGTGCGCATCGCGTTGGCCAAGTTGGGTTTCTCGGTGGTTGAGGAGACCGCGCTGGGTGCACAGGCGGTGGTGGAGGAATACAAGCGCGTGCTTGCCAAGGGCGAGATGCGCAATTTCATCACGTCGGCTTGTCCGGCAGCCTGCAGGCTGATACAGATGTATTATCCCAAGGCATTGCCTTATCTGGCGCCGGTAGATTCGCCCATGACCGCCCACGCGAAGATGATGCGCAAGAACGACCCCGACCTGAAGGTGGTGTTCATCGGACCCTGTCTGGCCAAGAAACGCGAGGCCGACGAGCATGGTATTGACGGTGTGCTGACTTTCGACGAGTTGATGACTCTGTTGGAGGAGAACAATATCGATATCAGCTCTATCAACCGTCTGGCCATTGCCGGTGAAAACGGCGGTGTGAACCTGGCCAAGGCGTTCCCCGTTACCAGAGGTATTATCCGTTCGTTCGATGCTCTGCCCGAGGGGTATACATATATGTCGGTCGACGGTGTGGACCGTTTGGCCAACGTGCTGGAGAATATAGAGAATCTGGACCATGTGTTTATCGAGATGAATTCGTGTCCCGGTGGCTGCATCAATGGTCCCAGCGCCATTGCCCGTCCCGGCGGATTGATGAAGGCTGAGTCGGACATTGATGCCTATGTGGCCCACGACAAGGCCACGCGGCCTATGCGTCCGGCCCCCGATGCAGGAGTGAGCCTTGCCTATGCCCACCCGCGCCTGCGTTCCAAGAGCCGCCCCGCTACCGAGAAGGAGATTGAGGATGTGCTGCACCGCACGGGCAAATTCACTAAGGAGGACGAGCTGAACTGCGGCGCCTGCGGCTACAGCACTTGCCGCGAGAAGGCATGGGCTGTGGTGAACGGCTATGCCGATATCGACATCTGCCTGCCCTATATGCGCAAGCGTGCCGAGAGTCTGGCAGTGGACATCGTCCGCCAGTCGCCCGAGGGTGTGATGATTGTGGACAGCGATATGAACATAATGGACTGCAATGCGACAGCTATGAAGTTGCTGGGTATGACCGGCCGCCCCGAGGACAATGTGGGCACCGCTGTGGATCGGTTCTTTCCCCCGCTGGAGTTCTACAATGCCTTGAACCAGCATTGCCGTGTGGAGAACCGCTGCCTGCATATCAAATCCACCGACCGCTATATTTCGCTGACCGTAAGTTTGCTGGGCGAGCAGAACCTGCTGTTCGGTTTGATGAAGGATATCAGCGACGAGGTGAACTACGACAAGAAGCTCGACAAAGTGAAGATGGACACCATCAGCACCACCGACGAGCTTATTATGAAGCAGATGCGAGTGGCTCAGGAGATTGCCTCGCTGTTGGGCGAGACCACCGCCGAGACCAAGGTGGCACTGCTGAAACTGAAGAAAACCCTTGCCGACGGCAAAGTCGATTTGCAAGACGACGGCCGCCCCACCGACTGGAAAACTGCTAAGAAGTGATGAAGGAGCTTTGTATTGATTACGGATACACCTCGCTGAACCATTATGGCGAGGAACTCTGCGGCGACAACGTGGAGATGAGTGTGGCCGACGGCTGGACCACCGTGGTGCTGGCCGACGGACTGGGGAGCGGCGTGAAAGCCAATATCCTTTCCACACTTACGAGCAAGATACTCTGCACGATGGTTTCGGGCGGTGCCGACATGGAGGACTGCGTGGGAACCATTATCCAAACACTGCCTGTCTGCAAGGAGCGTGGTGTGGCATACAGCACTTTTTCGGTGATACATGTGGACAACTACGGTCGCGGTCATCTTTTTGAGTTTGATAATCCCGAAGCCATCTGGTACCACCGTGGACACACTTGCGACTTTCCCCGTGAGGAAATGGATATATGCGGCAAGAAAGTGTTCCACACACCGCTGGAACTCGAGTCCGGCGACATGGTCTTCGTGATGAGCGACGGCACCATACATGCTGGCATCGGCCAAATACTGAATTTCGGCTGGCAGCGCAAAGAGATAATGGAACATCTGGACTCGAATATCGACGCCCACATGTCGGCCCGTGCGGCTGCCTGTTTGCTGGCATCGGCTTGCAACGACCTCTATCTGGACCGTCCCGGCGACGACACCACGGTGGCGGCCATCCGCGTGCGTCCCCGCATGGAGGTACACATCATGGTGGGTCCCCCGGTGGACAAGGATAAAGACGAGGTTTATGTGCAACGCTTCATGGAAGGAGCCAATAAGCGCATTGTGTGCGGCGGCACCACGTCGCAGGTGGTGGCCAGATGTCTGGGCCGCGAACTGAAGACCAGTTTCGACTTTCCCGACCATGAGGTGCCTCCCATCGGATTTATTGACGGCATCGACCTCGTTACCGAGGGTGTCATCACGATGCGCCGTCTGCTGGCCCTTTCGGAGAAGTATGTGTCGGTCAAAGACCTTACGCCCAAGACCTACAGCAAGAAGGACGGCGGTTCGCTGCTGGCCAATATCATCTTCGAGGAAGCCACGCATGTAGTCTTTTTTGTGGGACAGAATGTGAATGCCGCCCATCAGGGGTTGGACATTGATATCACGATGAAGCTCAAACTCGTCGAGCGTCTGGCCGAGAACCTGCGCCGCATGGGTAAAGAAGTAACAGTGAATTATGATTGATTATGGAACAAAAACTATTTGACACAAACGTACAATGGATTAAATACCAGGTGCTGCGCGAGGTAATCCGCCGTGCCTATGAGGGCGGATTGGAAAATGCCTATACCATTCCGCGCACCCTCGCACCGGGACCCAAGGCCGATACCCGATGCTGTATCCACAAAGAGCGTGCGGTGCTGATGGACCGTGTGCACATGGCCATGGGCGGCAATAAGGAGAACCCCAACGTGATAGAGGTGCTTTATGAGGCCTGCGACGAGTGCCCGGCCGGCGGCATGATAGTTACCGATGTATGCCGCGGGTGCTTGATGCATTCGTGCAAAGAGGTTTGCCCCAAGGGAGCAATCACCATCGTGGACCACCGATGCACCATCGACAAGTCGAAGTGCATAGAGTGCGGCAAGTGTGCCCAGGCCTGTCCCTACAGCGCCATCATAGCACAGAAACGTCCCTGCATCAAGAGCTGCAAGGTGAAGGCTATCAGCATCAACGAAGAGGACAAGGCCGAGATAGACAATTCGAAGTGTATCTCGTGCGGAGCCTGTGTGGTGAGCTGTCCTTTCGGCGCTATAAGCGACAAGAGTTTGGTGCTTGACATTATCAAGATACTTAAAGAATCGGAGAATAACACACGCTACCGCGTGTATGCGGTGATAGCTCCGGCCATTGTGAGCCAGTGCCGTTTCGGACGTGCAACCCAGGTGGTGACAGCCATCAAGAAACTTGGGTTCCACCAAGTGGTTGAAGCCGCTATCGGAGCCGACATCACCCTGTATAACGAAGCACGCGAGTTTAAGGAGAAGGCCGCTGAGAGCGAAAACCCCGTGATGACTACCAGTTGCTGTCCGGCCTTTGTTCGGTTTGTGGAGAACAATTTCCCCGAGCTGAAGGATGCTATTTCCACTTCGGTGTCGCCTATGGTGATGGCTGCCCGACTGATAAAGCACAGCGACCCCACGGCCAAAGTGGTATTTATAGGCCCCTGCTCCGCCAAGAAGTTTGAGTATACTTTGGAGAAGACGCATGGTATGATAGACAGTGTGATGAGTTTCGAGGAGCTGCAGGCTTTTGTAGATGCACGAGGCATAGACACCACACAGTGCGAGGATTCGACTTTGGACAACGCTTCGTATTATGGCCGTATTTTCGCCAAGAGCGGCGGCATAGCCCAGGGTGTGGCGCACGTGGCCGAGAAGATGGGTTTTGAAGGCGTGAAGCCTGTGGCCATGAACGGTATAGACCAGTGTCGCCAGCACCTCACACTGCTGCGAGCCAAGAAAGCCACAGCCAATTTCTTTGAGGGAATGGCTTGTGACGGAGGCTGTGTGGGCGGACCGCTGAGTATCACCCGGTCGCCGAAGAATGTATTTGATGTCGACAAGTACGGCAACGAGGCCAAGGAAAAAGAGATTGACGGCTCGGTACAGCTGTACAAGATGACATTGAAAGACGAGTAGGCTACAGCCGAAATCTTTTGGACGTTCAGTCGACGGCCTGAAAGGCCAAAAGCAGATAGCCTACGGCAACGCCGTAGGTCATGGGAACATAAGATATCGCCCTGAAAGGGCAAAAGCAAAACAGGGATTGTGCTTTTGCCCTTTCAGGGCGATTGGTCTGCATCTCATTTACCCAAGGCGATGCCTTGGGCTATTATCTTGTTGCCCCGTTGGGGCGTTTCTGTGAATTGCGGAAAACTATATTAAAACCGTATATATGTCGCGTCCCTTCGGGACGCAGTTCGCTGATGCCTGAGTGTCACGGCACTGCGCCTTCGGCTTGTACCGTGTTTCTTCGAGACGTTGCTACATCTCTGCATAGCCCGAACAAGTTCGGCTCTGCTCTCGACCTCCGCAACGTTATTAATAGTCTCACCACTTCGAGGTGACTGGGGATGTGGGGCGCAAATTAATATTGCTGCAGTTGCAGAAGAGACTGCAGGGATGACGCTTGGGAATGGTCATTGTGTGTGTGCCAGGCTCATGTGATGAGGCAGGGCAGACAGGAGGTTATGCCTGATGGCGGCTTGCAACGTAACTGATTTCGGAGAGGTCGAGGTCGACATCACCGTCCTCGTTGTTGGTGAAAAAAGCATTGAGAGGATAAACGGCAAAGTCTTTGGAGAGTGACATCGGGCTGGCAACAGTGACTTCGAGAGTTTTCTTGTTGATGCCGAGTACACAGTCCTGGTAGGCTTCGGGTTCGTCTAGTACATCGCAGAGTTCGCGTGCAATCAGGTCTTCTAAGTCGATATTTTGCATGGCGGAGAGTATTAATGATTATTTATTTCACGCTGCAAAGATACAAAAAAAATATGATATGAGCAGAGTTGGTGTTGAAAAAAATAGGTGCAGGGGTGTGTGGGGGAGGGTGATGGAGAGCGTAGCGGAGATGGTGGGAAACGAAAAAATTGACATGTGGATTTTTTTTTGTATATTTGCAAATTAAAAATATACGTGCATGCATAAGAAAGTATTTATCATATTGCTGTTTGCATTTCTTTGTGGCGAGGCAATGGGGCAGGAGCAGCCCTTGTATGAGTCGGATGTATTCTCGGTTTATCCACGAAAGGTGGAAGAAGGGCAGTATCATGCCGACATTATTGCCGACAATGCGTTGACGAGCACCCTAGACGGGCATAAATGGTTGCAGCAGGGCAAGGTGGGGACACAGTATCCAGCCTTCTCGTGTGGTGTGCCCATCAGTAATACGATGTACAAGATGTCGGTGGGGGAGATGATGCAGCAAATGGAGAAAGGCAGTACGTGGCGTACGGCCTTGCATGCCACCGGTATATCGAACAGGGATTTGAACTACAGTATTTTGCTTTCGCTGGGATGGATGAATCCCGAGGTCTCGAAGGTCAGCTTGATGAAGAAGGTGAAGAACGGAAAAATAGTGCAGGATGACGGTACTGGCGGTTCATGGCCAGTGCTGACCGACAGAGCCGTGTGGGTGTTGGGGGGATGGCAGGTATATCTGGCAACGGGCGACAAGCAGTGGTTGAAACGATGCTATGAGATAGCCCGTCACAGTTTGATGCAGGACGAGGCCACGATTTATGACGCAGAGACAGGCTTGGTGAGGGGAGGAAGCTCGTTTGGCGAGTGGCGCGACGGGGCATATCCCACCTGGATGGAGCCTTCGGATGTGGCCCAGACGATGAGCCTGAGCACAAATGCCATATTCTATCGGGCCAACGAGATAGTGTCGAGAATGGCACAATTGTGTGGTGACAACACCAGTGCCACCCATTTCGAACAGATAGCCTATAAGATCAAGACCGGAGTGAACAACTATCTGTGGTTGGACGAGAAGGGCTATTACGGCCAGTATCGCTACGGGCGGATATATCCGATAGTGTCTTCACGGAGTGAGGCTCTGGGCGAAGCGCTGTGTGTGATATTCGGCATTGCCGACAACCGTCGTGCGCAGCAGATGTTGAAAACTGTGGCTATGAATCCATATGGTGTGTCGTGTTACAGTCCACAGGAGTCGCATGTCTATCCCTATCAGAACAATGCGATGTGGCCAGGAGTGCAGGCTTTCTGGCTTTGGGCTTCGGCCATTGCAGGTAATCCACAGGTGGTGACGCACGGCATTGCCTCGGTATACCGCACCGCTGCGTTGTATGCTTCCAATAGTGAAAATGTGGATGCAATGAGTGGCATTCGTATTGACGGAGGAGACAAATACAATATGCTGTGGAATGTGGCCGGAGATATAAGTATAGTGCACAGGGTGCTGATGGGTATCAATATGGAAGAGGAAGGGCTGACGATACGCCCGTTTGTGCCGAAGGCGTGGTCGGATAGTAAACAGCTGACGAATTTTAAATATCGTAAAGCCGTGCTTGACATAACGGTGCAGGGATATGGAGACAAGGTATCGGCCATGTATGTGGACGGCAAACGCCAGTCGGGAACCACATTGTCGGCCTCGCTGACGGGACGCCACACGGTGAGGATAGTGATGAACGGAGAGTTTGGCAACTATGAGATATTGAAGGCCCAGCCGGTGGAGGTGGCTCCAGAGACTCCGGAAGTCTATTTCGAGGGCGAGCAGAAACTGGCGTGGCGACCGGTGGCCGGGGTGAAGGAATACCGAATACTGCGTAACGGCAAGGAGGTGAGTGTTCAGCCGAACAAGGCTACGGGTAATGCCTATATGATTCCTGCTACAAGGAATTATACTGAATACCAAGTTGTGGCAGTGGGCGAGAACGGCACTATGAGCTATGCCAGCAAGCCTATGGCATGTGGCAAGCGCGGAAAGGAATTGCGGTACGAAATGAGCCAGTTTGCCAAAGTGGCAGGCAAAGGCAAGTATGTAGAGGGGGAACGTGCAGTGGAGATTACCAACACGGAGAATACCCGAATCGATATCGAGGTGGATGCGCCTGTCGACGGTATCTATCAAGTTGATTTCCTGTATGCCAACGGGAGTGGCAATGTGTCGGAGGGCAATAGTTGTGCCACCCGTATGTTGTGGAGTGAGGGTAGAAGACAGGGATGTGTGGTATTCCCGCAAAGGGGCGAAGGCATGTGGGGCGAATGGGGATACAGCACACCGCTGCGTCTGCACCTGAAGAAAGGTAAACAGAACCTGCTGCTGATATACGAGCTGGAGAACGACAACATGAGCGTGAAGAATGAGAATAGAGCCCTTCTGAGTCAAATCAGACTAATTCAGCTGCAATAGTATAGGATTGCAAAAGAAAAGCCGACACTCTGGAAGACGGGGTGTCGGCTGTTTGTTTTCTTTATAAGTTATAATTATGCCACGACGATGCTTTCGTCGTCCTCTACCCGCAGGTTCTTCATGATGAATTCGCGGCGGTCGCTGGTGTTCTGTCCCATGTAGAAACGGAGCACGCCCTGGGTGTCGAAGTCTTTGTGGAGCAGGACCGGGTCGAGACGCATGTCCTGATTGATGAAACCTTTGAACTCGTCGGGGGATATTTCGCCGAGACCTTTGAAGCGGGTGATTTCGGGATTGCTTATGCTGTTGAGTGCTTCTATGCGTTCTTCGTCGGAATAGCAATAGATGGTTTTCTGCTTGTTGCGTACGCGGAAGAGGGGAGTTTGCAGAATGTAGACATGGCCGGTGCGCACCAGTTCGGGGTAGAAACGGAGGAAGAAGGTGAGCAGAAGGAGACGGATGTGCATGCCGTCGACATCGGCATCGGTGGCGATGACCACGTTGTTGTAGCGGAGGTTTTCCATTCCGTCGTCTATGTCGAGCGCGTTGTGGAGCAGGTTCAGCTCCTCGTTCTTGTATATATCGGCTTTGCCGAGCGAGACAGTGTTGAGAGGTTTGCCTCGGAGGCTAAACACTGCCTGAGTCTCAACGTCGCGGCTTTTGGTGATGCTGCCGCTGGCAGAGAGACCCTCGGTGATGAAGATGGTGCTTTCGAGGCGGCGGGAGTGGTTGCTGTTGTAGTGGACGTGGCAGTCGCGGAGCTTGCTGTTGTTGAGGCTGGCCTTTTTGCTGCTCTCTTTGGCCAGTTTCTTGATTCCGGAGATGGCTTTGCGTTCCTTCTCGTTGCGTTGTATTTTGTCGAGGAGTATGTCGGCAGTCTCGCTGTGCATGTGGAGGTAGTTGTCGAGATGGCGCTTGAGGATGTCGAGGATGTAGGTTTTGAGGAAGGGGCTGTCGTTGGTGCCGTCCTGTTTGTTGGGAGCCAAGTGGGTGGAGCCGAGTTTTGTTTTGGTTTGTGCTTCGAACACGGGTTCCTGAATGCGGATGCAGAGAGCGCATACCAGTCCTTGGCGGATATCCTCGGGGGCGAACTCCTTCTTGTTGTAGAATTCTTTGACAACACGGGAATAGCCTTCGCGGAAAGCGCTTTGATGGGTGCCGCCCTCGGTGGTGTGCTGTCCGTTGACAAAACTATAGTAGTAGTCGCCGTTCTGGCCGTTGACGTGGGTGAATGCCGCCTCGAAATCGTCGTCCTTGATGTGGATGATGGTGGAGGGGGGCTCGCCTGCCGTGGTGGGTTCCAAGAGGTCG
>JAEEGJ010023757.1_pt1 | contig 12811 bp, 6 predicted proteins | sample 8958761 | NCBI WGS metagenome assembly JAEEGJ01 (sample SAMN16246546, study PRJNA631951) | gut metagenome | biome: gut microbiome; feature: rumen; material: RS-attached | host: Bos | place: Iran: Karaj | collected 2018-10
GTCTCCGCCAGGGGTATCTCCGCCTCCAGGGGTATCACCACCGCCAGGGGTATCGCCACCACCAGGGGTATCACCGCCAGGCGTATCTCCTCCGGGTGTGTCTCCGCCTCCAGGGGTATCTCCACCACCAGGGGTGTCTCCGCCGGGCGTATCACCACCAGGGGTATCACCACCGCCAGGGGTGTCTCCTCCAGGCGTGTCTCCGCCTCCAGGGGTATCTCCTCCACCAGGCTGATCTCCTCCGCCAGGGGTGTCCCCGCCAGGCGTATCTCCACCGCCAGGGGTATCTCCGCCAGGCGTATCGCCACCAGGCGTGTCACCGCCTCCAGGGGTATCTCCTCCACCAGGCGTGTCCCCACCAGGCGTGTCACCGCCTCCAGGGGTGTCCCCTGTATATGTATTCAAAATTTCAACTGTGTTAGGCTTGTCATCTTCTGAAGTCTTCTTAACGTTACCATCTTCATCAACTTCGAATCTAACGTCCTCCGACTTCTCATATCCCGTCGGTGCCTCTTTCTCAGTGATTTCATATGATCCCTCTGGCAGCCCGCGTATCTCTAACGGCTCATCACTACTCGTCCAACTAATCGTGTTTGTTTCCGGATCATAGTGAATCTCAGGGCCAGATACACGTTCTACATTCGATAGATCTACATCAGATGTCACATGCAGTTCAAAGGTTCCTCCAGGCAGTTCTTCTTCCTTGCCTACCTCCTTAAGAGTGATGATAATTACAGGAATTGCGTCGTCGGTCATCAGCACTATATTTTCGTCGGGATATACCGCAGCCGCGCTCACTCCGGTTGCCTTGATCTTTCCGTCATTTTCGACCGTAAAGGTGATGTCGGTCGCCACCGCGTAACCGCTGGGCGCCGCGATCTCGCTCATCACGTACTCGCCCACCCTTAAGCCTTCCAGTACCAAAGGCTCGCTGCCGCTGGTCCAGGAAATGGAATTCGGCATTGTAAGTCATGTCGGGGCCGGACTTCCTCGATGCCTTGGAAAGGTCCGCTCCGGTCGTCGTCTTCAGGGTGATCTTTGCGCCCGGGATCTCCTTGCCTGCAAGGCCGGTCTCCTCCTTGGAGAAGGTTACGGTGGCCTTGATGGCATCATCCGTCATCAGGACAAGTCCCTTGTCGGGCGTAACCGCCGCCGCGCTCACGCCCGTGGCCTTGATCTTTCCGTCATTTTCAACCGTAAAGGTGATGTCCGTCGCAACCGCGTAGCCGCTGGGTGCCGCGATCTCGCTCATCACGTACTCGCCCACCCTTAAGCCTTCCAGTACCAAAGGTTCGCTGCCGCTGGTCCAGGAGATCGCGTTGGTGTCACCGTCATACTTCATTTCGGGGCCGGACTTCCTCGTTGCCTTGGAAAGGTCCGCTCCGGTCGTCGTCTTCAGGGTGATCTTCGCGCCCGGGATCTCCTTGCCCGCAAGACCCGTCTCTTCCTTCGAGAAGGTTACGGTGGCCTTGATGGCATCATCCGTCATCAGGACAAGTCCCTTGTCGGGCGTAACCGCAGCCGCGCTCACGCCCGTCGCCTTGATCTTTCCGTCATTTTCAACCGTAAAGGTGACGTCGGTCGCCACCGCGTAGCCGCTGGGCGCCGCGATCTCGCTCATCACGTACTCGCCGACGCGCAGCCCCTCAAGGATCAGGGGCTCGCTGCCGCTGGTCCAGGAGATCGCGTTGGTGTCACCGTCATACTTCATTTCGGGGCCGGACTTCCTCGTTGCCTTGGAAAGGTCAGCTCCGGTCGTCGTCTTCAGGGTGATCTTCGCTCCCGGGATCTCCTTGCCCGCAAGGCCGGTCTCCTCCTTCGAGAAGGTCACCGTTGCCTTGATGGCGTCGTCGGTCATGAGAACGACGTTTTCGTCAGGATCTACCGCCGCCGCGCTCACTCCGGTTGCCTTGATCTTTCCGTCATTTTCAACCGTAAAGGTGATGTCGGTCGCCACCGCGTAGCCGCTGGGCGCCGCGATCTCGCTCATCACGTATTCGCCGACGCGCAGTCCCTCAAGGATCAGGGGCTCGCTGCCGCTGGTCCAGGAAATCGTGTTTGCTTCCGCGTCATACTTCATTTCGGGGCCGGACTTCCTCGATGCCTTGGAAAGGTCCGCTCCGGTGGCGGAACTTAAGGTGATCTTTGCTCCGGGGATCTCCTTGCCCGCAAGGCCCGTCTCTTCCTTCGAGAAGGTTACCGTTGCCTTGATGGCGTCGTCGGTCATGAGAACGACGTTTTCGTCAGGATCTACGGCTGCCGCGCTCACGCCTGTCGCCTTGATCGTTCCGTCGCTTTCAACGCTGAACGTGATGTCCGTCGCAACCGCGTAGCCGCTGGGCGCCGCGATCTCGCTCATTACGTACTCGCCGACGCGCAGTCCCTCAAGGATCAGGGGCTCGCTGCCGCTGGTCCAGGAAATGGAATTCGTCTTTTCGTCGTACTTCATTTCGGGGCCGGACTTCCTCGTTGCCTTGGAAAGGTCAGCTCCGGTCGTCGTCTTCAGGGTGATCTTCGCGCCCGGGATCTCCTTGCCCGCAAGGCCCGTCTCTTCCTTCGAGAAGGTTACCGTTGCCTTGATGGCATCATCCGTCATCAGGACAAGTCCCTCGTCTGGAGTCACCGCTGCCGCGCTCACGCCCGTTGCCTTGATCTTTCCGTCATTTTCAACCGTAAAGGTGACGTCGGTCGCAACCGCGTAGCCGCTGGGCGCCGCGATCTCGCTCATCACGTATTCGCCCACCCTTAAGCCTTCAAGCACCAGGGGTTCGTTTCCGCTGGTCCAGGAAATCGTGTTGGATTCGGAGTCGTACTTCATTTCGGGGCCGGACTTCCTCGATGCCTTGGAAAGGTCCGTACCCGTGGCGGAACTTAAGGTGATCTTCGCGCCGGGGATCTCTTTCCCAGCCAGCCCTGTCTCCTCCTTGGAGAAGGTTACGGTTGCGGTCACTTCCTTATTGGTGCAGATCAGATATCCCGTCTCGCTGTCTACCTGATATTCGGAGCCATATACGTTCCAGCAGGACACCTTACCGGTCCAGTCCACGTAGCACTGCCATACGCCGGTGGACGCCTCAAAACCGTCGGGCGCCTTGATCTCCTTGAAGTAATAGGAATTCTCAACCTGAATGCCTTCATCGAACTGAACAAGGTACTTGCCGCTGGTCGCATCCTTCACAGCTTCCTTTGTGCCAATTTGATCGGCGCATTCACCGTTGCCGTTATAGGTTTTAAAGAGCGCAAAAACAGCACCGCTTTGATTTCCCAAAGCGATCTGTTTCCCATCTTTGTCAACAAAAGACTTATAAATGTTGATGACAGGCTTAAGCTCCTCATCAACCATGGTGATCACGTTAGAAGTAGCGCCCTTGACCTTTCCGTCACTGGTCACTTCAAATTCGATGGCATCTGCTGCCTTATATCCCTTCGGAGGATTGGTCTCAGTCAGACGATACTCGCCCACGGGAAGCGCGGTGAGAACCATCTTTCCTTCGCCGGTAAACCAATACATCTCCGTGGCCAGCCCCTGATTGATCCATGTGTTGGCAGGATTGGTCTGCTGCGCGGATACCTTTCGAAGATCAACGTTCGAATCCGATCCGATATACTCCAGCTTAAGCGTTGCTCCGGCAACGGGCCTACTTTCGGAATCCAGCTTCTGGATTTCCACGGTGATCGCCGCGTCCTTCACCTCAACGGACTTGCCGTCAGCCTTCGTTCCTCCGACGTACAGATCTCCGTTGTCCTTGATCTCCAGGGAAAGATCCGATGCCTTCAGATATCCGGCAGGAGCGTCCACTTCCTTCAGGGTATATTTTCCCACGGGAAGATACTTTAACTCCAACTCATTATATGTGCTCGACCAAGTGATCTTCTTTCCACTAATCGTAGCGGTTCCGCCAAAATCATTATTCCACGCAATGCCAGTGAGATTACCGCTTCCAAGATAGGTCAGCTCCAGCTTCGCATCGGTAAGGACCTTCTTCGCATCGCCCTCACCCGTCACCTTAGAAATGTTTAGCAGAATCGGGTCATTCTGCAAAACAGGCCTCTGCTTTGTATATTCAGAGCTTGAAGCGCCCTCCTTCTTGTAATACGTAACCAGCTCCTTGGTATTGGAATCTCTCTGAACCTTGCAATCATAGGAAAGACCGTTCAAAGCATATCCCGCCGGGGACTTCGTCTCCTTCAGCTTGAAATAAAACTCATTCCCCTTGCCGTCGGGAGAGCACTCATAGTCATCGAAAATCGCATATGCGACCTTCTTTTTCTTATCCCACGACAATGAAACCGGGCCAGCCAACAGGGTCTTACCGGTTGAATCATATAATCCAAACTTCGTTTGCTCCAAAAGAAGATTTCTGTCACTTTCGGAAAGATTCTCCAGATACTTATCCGAGAACTTCTTCTCAATTTCAAAATCCGCGTCGGTATCTGCGGGAGGAACCAGGTTGTAAGCATTGATCCTGTGGGACTCACCCTTGATCTCCGCCTTGTTTGCCACTGCCGTACCGTTGATGCCGTTGATGGTCTTCAGCGTAGCGTAAGGCGCAATGATCGTACCGTCAAAATCTCCGTTTACGCTGATGGTACCGCTGAATTGCTTGTCCGACTTGCTGGAATCATAAAAATTCCAGTATATTCTGTTGTCGCTGGAGCCATAAGCAGACTCGCCAAGCGCCTTCGTCTTTCCGTTATATGACACCGAAAGGGAGTGCGCCGTAAAGCTGGACTTGCCCTTTAGATCAACGTTGATCAGAATGCCGGCCTTGTTGGACGAACCGGTATAATCGACGATCAACGTGTGATCCTCGAAAGAGGAGAGATCATCCGCCTTTAAGTTCACAACGGCCATGCCGCTGGTCTGCTTCACGGTGATCTTAAGCTTGTTCATGTCCGTAAGGTCTACGTCAACGTTCGAGTTGGAACCTCTTTTCCCGCGTACGGTTACTGAGGGATCCATGCCGGCAAGCTGCCTGGAATACTTTGCAAAGCTTTTCTGAAGATTATCGAGATCAATATACTGCTGATCCGCCGTTTCCTGACGAACGGTGCCGCTGGAATCAACCTTTTTCCCGTTGATGTAATTCTCTTTATCCTTCTTTCTCAGCGTATACTGAGAGCCTACGATCAGTTCGTCCTTCTGGTAACCGAACTTTAATTCCCTATCGACATATCGGATGGTGCGGATGAAGTTTGTGAAGGATTCGCCCTTGCTACGGAACTGGTTACGAATGGTACATTCGCTGTTGTTTCCGATTTCGCTTCCTTCCTTGCCTATAAACTCGCCAACCATCACGTTAGCATGCTGGTGACCATGCGTCGTCAAATCCTTAAAGATGATGTAGCCAAATTGATCCATAAGGTTTCGTACGTTGTGGATGCTGGAATCCACCTCATACGTGACGCCGGGGGCCGCATGAACGATGCGCTCACTGGAATCACCACAGAACATTGTCAGTAACGTGACACTCAGTAAAACACTTACAAGCTTGGCAAATTTTTTCACTTCTTTGCCTTCCTTTCCAGACTGTATTCTCAGCTAATATTTTTTAAGAACAAAAAATGCTTAGGAAAACCATTTACTAAATTCTAGTTTACTAAATTTTGTCCTAACCGCACCACATCATAGTAGCACTTGTTTTTTAATGTTGCAATGCCCTAATTTCTTAAGATTTTTTAAATTTTTGTCAAAAAAAGGCCTAAATCACTGGGATTTAGGCTAAATTTACTTAAATAGCGTTTAGTAAACGGCTTTTTTACGAATTTACTCCCGATTTTTGGGAAATTTTCTCATCTAGTTTTTTGTTGCAGGTCGATTTTTCGTCTTTTTTGCGGAGAATTTAGTAAACGATTATTTGTTAATTTTTCAATCGTTTTATGTAAATATAAACAATTTATCGTTTATCGTCGGAAACCCTTTATTTCATTGCGTTTTCCGTTCAGGGATTTACTTAATGATTTTCGTAATCGCCTTTTATGTGTTTTTGGAGCTCTAAAATGCCGGGAACAACCAGATCATTCTGTAAGCGATCCTTCTGTACCACTTATCCCCGTTATCCTCCAGATCAACGCCGTTCTCAACACTGTTGTAGATGGACTTGAAAATCTTTGCACCGCGAAGGAACTTCGGTACGAATCTGAAATTGTAATAGATATATGCATGTGCAAAGATCTCACAGGCAAGCTGGCTAAGGGACATGCCGGTGATTTTTTCTTCGCTTGCGATCTGCTCTGCGATGGCTTTGCAGTTTGCCCTGCTGTATAATCTCTCTGCCATGGGGATGCTCATATATTTCTTTGCCACTGCTTCTCTCATTTTTCTCTCCTCCGATTCCTTCAGGTTTCCCTGTCTGTAATCTTAAGATAGCATATGGCAAAAACCCGCTCCATCGGATCTTCTTACAAATATCTTACGCTTTTGTAAGAATTCCCCAGTTTAATTTTGGATGCTTCCCTTGCATAGGAAAAAAGCATTCGACTGTTTCTTCAAAACCTTTAAACCGCAATATATGCTCCCGCCTGAACCTTCCACATTTGCGCGTATTTTCCATCCATGGCAAGGAGCTCTTCATGGGTTCCCTGCTCAACAATGCTGCCCTTCTCAAGCATGATGATCCTGTCTGCGATCCTGGTGGTGGAAAGTCTGTGGGATATGAAAATGACGGTTTTATCTCCCGTTGCCTCCAGCATGGCATGGTTCAGCTGGTATTCCGCAATGGGATCTAACGCGCTGGAGGGCTCATCCAATATCATCAGGCCCGCGTTCTTATAGAACACTCTCGAGATCGCCAGCTTCTGGCTTTCGCCGCCGGAAAGGTTCACGCCCTCCTTGGAAAACTCCGTGGTGAGCTCCGTATCCAGGCCCTTTTCAAACTTGCCGATACGCTCCAAAAGGCCGCTTTCCGAAAGAGCCCTTCTGATGCCGTCCTCCTCAACCTGATCCGCAACGTCCAGCACCACGTTCTCCTTCACGGTCCCTGCAAAGATCTGGAAGTCTTGGAATACCGTACCGATGGTCTCACGATATTTCTTCGCGTCATATTCCTTAATGTCCCTGCCGTCCACCTTGATCACGCCGCCCTTGGTGTCATAAAGCCGCATCAGGAGCTTCACCAGCGTTGTTTTGCCGGCGCCGTTATATCCCACCAGTGCGATCTTTTCGCCGGGCTTCACGTGAAGATCCAGGTTCTTAATAAGCATCTCCTGATTCTTCCCGTAGGCAAAGGATACCTTATCCAGTTCGATCTCCTTCGCATCGTAGGTAGGCACCAGATTCTCCTTGGAAACGATCTTCGGCTCATAGTTTAGGAACTCTCTGATCTTACTTACGTACAGGCTTGTCTCGCAGGCAAAGGGATAGGTCTCCGAGAACACTCTCATGCTGTTTTTCAGCCTTCCGTAGGAGCCGTAGAGGATGGCCACGGTACTGAAGGAAATGCTGTGGAGCACGGCTGCCTGATATACCAAATAGCCGATGAACAAAACATCCGCAACGAAGCTGTTGGCAATGTACCGCCTCATGAACCCGAAGAACCACTTCTTCATGGCATATTTCTTTTCGATGGCATATACTTCGTCATTGGCCTTCTCAAACCGGTCGATCAGGATGTCTGAAACATTAGGATTGAGTCGGATCTCCTTAGCATAATCGTTCAGGTAATAGATTCTTTTTACGTAATCTCTTTTTCTTGATGCGGCGATACTCTCAATCCTCACAAGATAGTTTTGCTTGTTATAAAGCTGCTCAAAGATCAGGGACAGCACAAAGGCGCCAATTGCAAACAAGATTGCGGTCTTATCCTTGTAGATGAAATAGATCGCCGTGGTCACGAAGGCCGCAAGACCGCTGAGCGTATCGATCAAAAACCGAATGACTCTTCCGATCTGCTCGTCGATCTGGGAGATGGCAAGAACCTGACTGTTGTAAAACTCCGGATCATCATAGCACTCAAGATCCATGTCCCTTGCCTTTTCATAAAGCTTCATCTTAATCTTCTCGCGCACCTTGGGCTCTTCCATGGGCGCAACATAGCTGCTTTGATACACCGTAAAGAACATTCCGATGGTGATCAGCGCCGCAAGAAGTAGTATGACCGTTGCAACACGCTCAAAGGGATATCCAAATTCTGCCGCTTCGAGAACATAGCCGATGAGCACCGTGTGCTCGAAGAAAATGGATACCTGACCCCTCACGGCATCCGCTGCCTGATACAATACAAAAGAGGGCGAAGCCGCGAAGATAAGCCTTAGCACGTAGAAGTTGTTTGCAAGCACTGTTTTTACGGACTGCTTTGTTTTTAGTCTTTCTTCCTTAGGTACGTATTTCATTATGCGATCACCTCCTCTTCATTCTCGATTGCGAGGTAATTCATCGCTTGTTTTTTATACATTGCGGCATAGCTGCCATTCCTTTCCATGAGTCCGGCATGGGTTCCTTCCTCGATGAGCGTTCCATTTTCAAGCATAAAGACCTTGTCGCAGTTCTTTACGGAGGAAAGTCTGTGGGATATAAAGAGCATGGTGTGACTTTGTCCTTCGCTGATAATGCTGTTGAAAAGCTCATACTCGGCTATGGGATCAAGGGCGCTGGAGGGCTCGTCGAAGATCTTCATCGGCGCGTTCTTGATAAAGGTTCTGGCAACGGCCACCTTCTGGCTCTCACCGCCGGAAAGCACGCACCCGTTCTCATCAAATTCCTTTGTCATCACGGTATCAACCCCGTGCTCTAAGGCTTCGACGCGCTCAAGCACGTCTGCCTTTTTCAGTGCTTCCTTCGCCAGCGCATCCTCGTTTTCATAATGCCTTCCCATAAGGACGTTTTCCTTCACCGTCATTCCAAAGAGCCTGAAATCCTGGAAGGTGGTGGCAAAGATATCCCTGTAGGCCTTCAGATTGTATGTCTTAATGTCCTTTCCGTTGTAAAGGATCATTCCTGAGTCTGGATCATAGAGCCTCAGCATAAGCTTTACAATGGTGGTCTTTCCTGCACCGTTATGACCCACAAGGGCCGCAATCTCACCCTTATTGATCTGGAAGGAAAGGTCGTGAATGATCTCCTTGTCCTTGTAGGAAAAGGAAACCTTGCGAAACTCCAGACTCTGAAAGTCGGGATCTGGCATCTCGCCGTCAAAATCCTCAGGGATCTTTTCTTCATACTCAAGAAAGCCCTTCAGATTATTGATGAACATGCCGTTCCTTAACACCTCCATGATGTTTTCAAACACTCGGATGAGGATCCATGTCATGGCAACCATTAAGCTTGTCATAATGGTCAGGTCCGCAAGGGAGATGCTACCCGTCACTCTGTTTCGGTAGATTGCGTAGAGGAGCACGCCCTCAAAGATCACGGTAAAGGTGAACGTGATGCGCCAGAAGTTCATGTTTGCAGTGCGGAATGCAAATTTCTTCGCAACCTTCACGTTGTTGGCCGTAGCATCCCCATACTGCTTTCTCATCAGGGAAAACACGTTGGAAAGCCTGATCTCCTTGGCTCCGTCAGGAAGATACATCATGCGGCTCACATAGTTTAACACCTTATCATTGGGAACCTGTTCCAGGTATCTCATATAGTTATATTTGTTCATCAGGTTTCCAAAAACAAAATTGCCGATCAGCGGCGCAATGATGAAAAGCATCGCATAGTGATCGATCTCATACATCATGTAAAACACCGACACGGAGGCAGCCGTGCCAATGACTGCGCCTATCATTCCTCTGACGACGGCGGTGATCTTCATCTCTGCTCCGTCCATGGCCATGGTGTAGCGGTTATAAAAATCCGGATCCTCGTAGCATGAAAGCTCCACGTTTTTTGCCTTGGCATAGAGCTTTTTGTAGATGCCTCCGTAGAGCCTGTTGGTCTTTAAGGGATAAACCACGTTGTCCACGTATCCCGTGTAGATCGCCAGCACGCAAAAGACAACGCCACAGATCAGGATGAAGCGTAATATGCTTTGAAACTCCCGGCCCTCCGACAGCGAATTAACGATGACCTTCATAAACACGCCGTCAAAGAACACCCACTCACTTTGGCCGATCAGCCACGTGATAAAGGTATGCACGACATAGCTTGGGCAGATCGCCGCCGCAAGCTTCATGGCAAACCAAGCGTTTTTCATCGTGGCCGCAAACGACAGCTTTTCCTTGTTGTCTTTGTTCTTTTTTTCTTTGATCTTTTTCTCTTTGTTCTTCACTTTTTCCATCTAGTCCATTACCTTCTCGCTTAAGTTTCCTGCAGTTTTACTGCTAGTTCCGTCTATTGTATCACAAGACCCCGCAAATTTTCACTAAAAATTTGAAAAAACGCGCAAAAAAGCGCTCCCGAAGGAGCGCAGAAAACGGTGGCTCCCGATTCATTGCCGGAAGCCGCTGCACATATCACAAGCAAGACGCTTTCAGAAAATAGAAAGAACAATTATAGCGGAAGAATACCTAAAGCTTGACGTCGTCGCGGTCCTGGTGATCAGAGACATTTTGAATAATACACAAATTCCTTATCCCGCTTTATTTCCTGGTAGCCAAGCTTGGAATAGAGGGAATTTGTCCTGGCATTCCAAACTGGCGTATCAAGCGTAAGCTCTTTGACTTCCGGGAACAACTTCTCAATTTCGCGCATCATGAATGTTCCATAACCTTTGCGGAAATGCTCCGGTGCAACGAAGATCCTGCCGACGTTCAGTTCGTCTCCTTTCAGAAACAGGATCGCTCCACCAACGATCAAACCGTCATCCGATAATTTATACAGATGACCCTGCCTTGCCATCTTCGTGTGAAACGGCACGGACATATATCCTGGAGGCCCACCGGAAAGTGGACCTCCTATCAAAGCATCACTGTCAAAAGATCTCTTCGAAATACCGTTTAACGTCAACGCGTCCGAGGTTCCTGCCTTTATTAACCGTAAACTCATAGGCCATACCTACTTACATGCGATGTAAACGTCCATGCTTTCCCCGTCCGTTTCAAAGCACGGGATCACTCCGCTCTCCACTCGTTCCAGACCGTTGGTTCTCATGAAATCAAACAGGGTGTGATAAGCTCCCGGTATTGTAACGAACGGATTATCAAAGGGTCTGTCTATATGAATCGCAACATATTTATGAGCAGGCTGTTCCTTAATCTGATACCCCTCAAGTTTTGCGTCATCGGGCAAGATCAAGGCGGCCGTATATCCATGCATGTTAAAGACGTTGATCTGCTCCTGTGAAAGATTTGGAAAGTCCCATCCGATCACTCTCGGATTTTCGATCCCGTTTTCCTCCGCTATTTTATACATGCGGTTTATCGCATCACTTTCCGGATCCATACTGATCACAGTATGCTCTATGTATCGGAATCCTGCAACCTCTTCCACACGCAGATTTGAATATGCAACACTGCGTTTGTCCATTTCCTCCCTGAAAAGATTATCCAAAGAACAGTTAAATATCTTACATATTTCAAGCGCTTTATCCATTTCCGGGTTCGCCGAATCCATTTCCCATTTTGAGATTGTCTGGCGGCTTACATTTAACTTTTCCGCAAGAGCTTCTTGTGTCATGTTTCTGCTAAGTTGGCGTAAATACTGAAGATTTTTTCCAAAACTCATGTTGATCCTCCTTATCATCTATACTTGCTGTTTTCGTTTGTGCCCCGCGTTGCAAATATAGAATACCTGATATATGCGAATCGCTCCACCAACCCGAAAGTGCTCTTTCTGCAATTCGTGCAACTATAAGTTGCACACCATCGAACATAAGTATCATATATCCTTCCTGAAACATATGATCCGATTTGCTTCCTCAGATCCCAGCGCCATATGGAATTTCGAGCATTCTTCATGAAAATGCTAATACATTTCCTTTCTGACTTTTCTCATTCTTGACCATACATTATCCCCGTAATTACTGAGCATGACTGTGATCATCCCGTTATTAGGATTATATTCGGAGATTGCACTCACTCCGTCATCAATTCCCTGCATATACACATAGTCCTGTCCATCCGGATTGTCGATGATCCATACTCCGTATCCATAGTACCCCTCTTCAGGATCTTTCCCATCACCACTTTGTTTGGAAAACATCGCCGATACCATTTTCTCAGAAAGCAGCTTATGCCCGATCAGTCCTTTCCAGAACTTTACAATGTCCTCTACCGTAACAAATGCTCCTCCGTCACCGGTACCTTTGGCACCAACGGAATAAATATTTGTGCGATAATCTTTTGTATCAGGACAATAGATATAGCTGTTTGCACATTTTGCCGGCAGTTTATCAAATTCGAAGTATCCAGTAGAATCCATACCACACGGATCGAAAACATTTCTTTTCAGATATATGTCGAAATCTACCCCCGTAATCTTTTCCATGATCAGAGCGAGCAGTACATACCCGGAATTATTATATTGAAATCTCTCACCCTTCGGATACATCATGGGTTCATCTATAAACAACGGGAGCATGTCCTTATTATGTCTTATCCTGTAATTAGGATAATCTGTCCAAAGAGCCTCATAATCATCCATGACTGACTCATCGAAATAATCCGGAACACCTGATGTATGATTCAACAGCTGTTCTACCGTAACACCCGGATCAATGCTTTTCAAATTGATATCAAGGATATCCCCCAGAGTATCTTCAAATTTTAGTTTTCCGGCTTCGATCAGTTGAAGGATTCCCACGGCAACAAATGTTTTACCCATGGATGCAGTTGCAAATCTTGTATTAAGAGTATTCGGTATCTCATTCGCCAGATCCGCAAATCCTCCGCTGAATTTCAAGAGAACATCTTCATTTTGAATGATATACGCATTTCCTCTGAAATC
>JAEEGJ010023758.1_pt1 | contig 12811 bp, 14 predicted proteins | sample 8958761 | NCBI WGS metagenome assembly JAEEGJ01 (sample SAMN16246546, study PRJNA631951) | gut metagenome | biome: gut microbiome; feature: rumen; material: RS-attached | host: Bos | place: Iran: Karaj | collected 2018-10
GACAGCGTCATTTTCCAGACGCTCTTCGCCTGCGTCCGCGAAGCGACGGCGCGGGGGAGCGCCGGCGTCTCCATCGACTTTGACAATCCCGAGGCCCGGGAGATGCCCGTCATCGGCCCCCGTTTCGGTGAATATCGGCCCGTAAGCATTCCCACTGCCGGTGTCGATCCGGACTACAATCCCTTTAATGCCGGAGACAAGTATCTGGACACCAGAGACTTCGCTCCCGGCGGACCCTCGGACGCACCGGTGCGTCCTTCCTATACCGTGGACAAGCACGAGGACTATGGAAAACTCTTCGAGGAGCGTACCATGCCCACGGCCCAGGTCCTCCTCGTCCAGGGCAAGTATATCTTCTCCCAGTCGGCTTCCGGCGTGATGGTCGTGCATGTCCGCCGCGCCCGGGAGCGCATCCTCTTCGACCGCTTCCTCAAGGTTCTGGGCCAGGACGCCCATGTGACCCAGAGCGCCCTTTTCCCCGTCCAGGTCAATGTGGGCGTGGAGGGCCGCCTGCTCTTCGACGCGAACGACGCCTTGCTCAAGCGCCTGGGCTTCGACATCGAAGCCTTCGGCACCGACACGGTCGTCGTGAACGGTGTCCCGGAAGGATACAGCACCGAGGCCGGCAAGGTCCATACGATGGTGGGCGACCTCATTCTCATCCTCGCCGACGACCATGGCGCCCTGCCCGAAATGATGGAGCAGTCCCTGGCGCAGAAGTTCGCCGTCCTGGGTGCGTCCGGCGGCGAGAAGCTTTCCTCTCCTACGGAGGCGCAGCGGCTGCTGGACGCCCTCCTCTCCTCCTCGAACCCTGAATTCACCTCCTCCGGCCGCCGGATCATCAGCATCCTGCCGCTGGACGAAATCGACAAACGATTCTGATGGCCTATCCAAGCAACTTCCTCGAAAGGATCCCGCCGGTCACCCGGAGTCTCCTCATCATCAACGTGATCATGTTCGTGGCCACGCTGATCAACGAGGACTTCATGGTCGGGACCTTCGCGATGTTCTATCCGGCATCCCCGTTCTTCCGGTGGTGGCAGCCGCTCACACATATGTTTATGCACGGCGGATGGTGGCATATCATCTTCAACATGTACACCCTCGTGATGTTCGGCATGGTGGTGGAACGGGCCCTGGGCACGAAAAAGTTCCTGATCCTGTATTTCATCACGGGCTTCGGGGCCGTCGCCCTGCACACGGGGGTGGAATGGCTGGAGATTCATCGGGCCCTCGCCTCTGACGATCTTGCGGTGCGGCAGGACGCCCTGGACCTCCTCCGCATCCCGATGGTGGGTGCATCCGGCGCGATTTTCGGCGTCCTTGTCGCCTTCGCGATGCTCTATCCCGAGGCGCGGATGACCCTCCTCTTCCCGCCGGTCACCTTGGACGCCAAGTGGATGGTCATCATCTTCGTAGGCCTCGAACTGGTCATCGGCATCACCGGACCGTCGATGGGCATCGCCCACTTCGCGCATCTGGGTGGCGCTTTGTTCGGCTTCCTGCTCATTTTGTACTGGCGTAAACGCGGTGAGTTATGGCGGAGGTGAAGAAGAAACACGGCTGGTTTTCCAGGTTTACTTTCGGTTCGGCTTCCCTGGTCATCGCAGGTCTGCTGGCCTTGAGTTACGTGTCGATGCTTATTAACCCGGCGAAGGCCTGGTTCTTCACGATTTTCGGTCTTCTGTTCATCCCGCTGGTGCTGCTGACGGTCCTGTTTTTCATCTGGGCCCTCTTCCGTAAGTCCCGGATGACCGGTTTCCTGCTGGTGATGCTGCTTCCGGCGCTGTTCCTGATTGGCAAGTATTATCAGTACAAGGCTCCGGAAGCGGAGCGCGAACCCACGCTCAAGGTGGTGTCCTACAACGTGGGTCTGTTCGCCCATGGAGACATGGGCGACCGCCGGCTGGTCCTGGCCGATTCCGTCGCCGCTTACCTGCGGAAAACGAATGCCGATGTCATCTGCCTGCAGGAATTCTATCTGCCGAACACGCTGAACATGGACGCCTGGTTCCGGGACCATTTCCCGGGCTACCACGTCGATTATTATGTCCTGACGGGCGAGAAAGGTCACGCGGGCAATGTCACGCTGTCCCGCCGCCCCGTCCTGTACAAAGGCAAGCTGGATTTCGAACGGTCCACGAACCTCGCTCTCCATACGGACATCCAGCTGGACTCTACGGTCCTGCGCTTCTACAACTGCCATTTCGAGAGCTACAACATCTCCCTGTCCGGCGTCGTGAAGTCCCTCGGCCACAAGACCGACGAGGTGGTGGAGGACACCGGCCGCAAGATGCGCCGGTCCATCACCCAGCGACCCAAGCAGGTGGACGACGTCATGCGGGGCGTGGACGAGTGCCCCGTCCGTTCCGTGGTCCTGGGCGATTTCAACGACAATCCGCTGTCCTATACGGTGCACCGGCTATCCCGTGGCCGGAAGGATTCTTTCGTCCAGGCCGGCAAGGGCTTCGGCGCCACGTTCCGGACGCTCTGGCCTCTCCTGCGTATCGATTATATCCTCTATCCCCGCGACCTCCACGCCGTCAGCTGCGAGGTTCCGAAAGTCAAGTATTCCGACCATTATCCCGTAATCGCCACCTATTATGAAACGCGATGAAGTCTTTGCCGAGGCGCTGAAAACCCTCCGCGCCGGCGGAACGATCCTCTATCCCACCGACACTGTCTGGGGGCTGGGCTGCGACGCCACGAACCCCGAAGCGGTGGCGCGGATCTTTGAAATCAAGCGGAGGAGCGAGGCCAAGTCGCTGGTCCTGCTGGCTTCGGACCTGGACATGGTCGCGAAGTACGTGCGGCAGGTTCCGCCGATGGCGGTGGATCTCGTGGAGGTCAATGACAAGCCGATGACCCTCATCTATCCCGAGGCCCAGGCCGGCGTGGCGGGGGAGCCCGGCGACCGCTGGCACCTCGCCTGGAACGCCGTCGCCGAGGACGGCTCCGTGGGCATGCGCATCCCGCTTTTCGATTTCTGCAAGGACCTTGCGTTCAAGCTGGGGCGCCCGCTCGTGTCCACCTCCGCGAACATTTCCGGCGAACCCACCCCGGCCCGTTTCAGCGAAATCCCGCAGGAAATCAAGGACGCCGTCGATTTCGTCGTCCCCCCCTCCTTCGACACCGCCTCCACCGGCAAAGCCTCCCAGATCATCAAAGTGGACCTGGACGGCGAGGTTGAAATAATTCGGATGTAATCCCTTTTGTCATTTCGAGATCCCTTTTGTCATTTCGAGCGAAGTCGAGAAATCTATGGAACTGTTCTACGCCTACGAATCCGACGGCCGTTCCTGCCGGCTGGACGCCGACGAGTCCGGACATTGCGTCCGGGTGCTGCGGCATCGCGCCGGGGACGAGATCCATGTGATCGACGGACTCGGAACCATGTACCGCTGCCGGCTCACGGATGACAGCCCCAAGGGGGCGGAGGCCGAGGTTATCGAGGCCTTCCCCGGCTGGGGCGGGCATCCCTATCGGCTTACCGTCGCGTGCTGTCCCACGAAAAACAACGACCGTTTCGAATGGTTCGTGGAAAAGGCAACGGAAGTGGGCGTGGACCGCATCGTGCCGGTCATCGGCGAACGCTCCGAGCGCAAGGTCTACAAGACCGACCGCGCCCTCCGCATCGCCCTCTCCGCCGCCAAGCAGTCCCTCAAAGCCCGCATCCCGGAAATCGCGGACCCCGTTTCCGTCAGGGATTTCATCCAGATTTCTCCGCTCGCTTCGCTCGGTCGAAATGACAGTACCCTTTGTTTCGAGACTTCGCTCGGTCGAAATGACAGTACTTGTCATTCCGAGCCTGCGGAGCAGGCGAAGGAATCTCTCAAACTCATCGCCTATTGCTTCGAAGGCGACACGCGGCGCATTTCCATCCAGGAGGCGCTCCGCGGTTTCGACGGCACTGATATCACCGTTCTCATCGGCCCGGAAGGGGATTTCTCTCCGGAGGAAGCCCGTCTTGCCGTCGAACACGGGTATATCCCCGTCCATCTGGGCTCTTCGCGCCTGCGTACGGAAACCGCCGCGGTCCTCGCCGCCACGGCCGTGTACCTGGTCTTTGAATAGTCATGTACATCGGCCTCATATCGGATTCGCACGGGGTTTTCGGACCGGAGTTCCGGGAGTTCCTCCGGGATGTCGATGAGATCTGGCATGCCGGGGACTTCGGGGGCGGACTGGATACGGAGGCGGAGATTGCGGCGTTCAAGCCGTTGAAGGGCGTCATCGGCAATTGCGACGACCGGCGGCTGCTGGACCATTGTCCGCTGTTCCGTTTCTGGGAATGCGAGGGGCTCAAGGTGCTGATGACGCATATCGGCGGATCGCCCGGCCATTATTATCCCGAGGCCCGGAACCTGATCCGGCAATACCGCCCCGACATCTTTGTCTGCGGGCATTCGCACATCCTGAAAGTTATGGATGATAAGTCCGAAAAAGTCCTGTATATCAATCCCGGAGCCTGCGGAAACCAGGGGTGGCACGCCTTCCGGACCGCGCTCCGCTTTCATATTGATAGCGGCAGAATCCATGACATGGAGGTTTTCGAGTTGAATCGCGACAAGGCTTTGTCTGAGAGTGAATAATCCTAAATTATAAATTTTTTGAAAAAATCTTTGCAGTGTCGAAAAAACACTGTAACTTTGCCACCCGAAAGTGTTTTGTTTAACTAGTTAGTAAAAACTTACAACCATGAAAAAGGTATTTATGTCCGCCGCCGTCATCGCCATGATGATCTGCGCCGCCGCTTGCGGAAACAACAATTCCAAGAAGGCCGAGTCCGAGGCTGAGGCCGCCGTCGAGGCTGCCGCCGAGGAGGTCAAGGAAGCTGTCGAGGCTGTCGACACCACCGTCGCCGCCGCCGCCGATTCCGTCGTCGCCGCCGCCAACCAGGTCGTCGCCGAGTAAGCGAGTCCCGCAATCATCGCGATGAGATATTGTCCCGATTGGAACAATATCTTTTTTTTGTATCTTCGCGTAAGTAATACGGACGGAAGATGGCTGTCAAAGGAACGAAAGCGAAGACCGTGTGGTTCTGCTCGAACTGCGGGAACGAGTACTCCAAGTGGATGGGCAAGTGTCCCGCCTGCGGGGAGTGGAATACGATGGTGGAGAAGGAGGTGGTGACCGGCAAGCGGCCGCTGTCGACCTCCGTGCCCGGCGCCGGCCGGAAGCCGATGCTCCTGAAGGATGTCTCCACGACGGCGGAGGACCGCGTGTCTCTCGGCAGCGCCGAGGTGGACCGCCTCCTCGGCGGCGGCATCGTCAAGGGTTCCCTCGTGCTGATGGGCGGCGAGCCCGGCATCGGCAAGTCCACCCTCTCCCTCCAGATTCCCCTCAGCTGTCCTTCCCTCAAAGTCCTTTACGTCACGGGCGAAGAAAGCGTCAAGCAGGTGAAAATGCGGGCGGACCGTCTGGGGGGCGACGCATCCAACTGTCTGATTTACAGCGAAACCTTGATGGAGAATGTCCTCGCCGAGGCCGAGGAGACCGCCCCCGACCTCGTCATCGTGGACTCGGTGCAGACGATGTACTGCCAGAACGTGGAGTCCACCGCAGGCTCCGTGGCGCAGGTCAAGGAGGTCGCCGCCTCCCTGCTCCGCTTCGCGAAGGGGAGCGGCATCCCGGTCATCCTCATCGGCCATATCACCAAGGAAGGCGCCATCGCCGGTCCGAAGGTGCTGGAGCACATCGTCGACGTCGTCCTGCAGTTCGAGGGCGAGAACCGCGGCCCCTACCGCGTGCTTCGCAGCATCAAGAACCGCTTCGGCTCCACCGCCGAACTCGCCGTGTTCGAGATGACCGGCGCGGGCCTCCGCCAGGTGGCCAATCCGTCCGAACTGCTCATCCCCCAGCATGAAGACGGGCTCAGCGGAACAGCTGTCAGCGCCATGCTGGACGGCAACCGCCCCTTTATGTTCGAGGTGCAGGCGTTGGTTTCGTCTGCCGTTTACGGCACGGCCCAGCGCAGCGCGACGGGCTTCGACGTCCGCCGGCTCAACATGTTGCTCGCCGTCCTGGAACGGCGGGCCGGTTTCAAACTCAGCCAGAAGGATGTCTTCCTGAACATGGCCGGCGGTCTCCGGATCACCGATCCGGCCTGCGACCTCGCGGTCGTGGTGGCCGTCCTGTCCTCCAACTTCGACTTCGCCATTCCGAACGACGTCTGCTTTGCCGGCGAAGTGGGACTCAGCGGTGAAATCCGTCCCGTCTCCCAGGCTGAACGCCGGGCCGTCGAGGCCGCCCGCCTCGGCTTCCGGCGCATCTTCGTCTCCTCCTACACCCGTTTTGACCGCAAACCCGAAGGCGTCGAAGTCGTGAAAGTGGCCGACATCCCCGCCCTCGTGAAATCCCTGTTCCGATGATGATAACCATGAAGAAGGTGAACAGCGTCCTGTTCCCGCTGCTGTTTTTGTGCGCGGTGATTATGATTCTCACCCGCCCGAAGCCCTTTACGAAAGAGCAGCGGATGATTATCCGCCAGTCCGATTCCGTGATGTACGTGACAATATGGCCGGAAGACAGCGTCATCCTGCGGACCCCGTGTGCGGATCTGACGCCCGTCGAGCTCAAGTCCCGGGATCTCAGGACGCTCATGGCCAAGATGCTGGCGACGGTCCGCGCCCCGCAGCATGACGGCGTGGGAATCGCCGCTCCGCAGGTGGGCGTTTCCAAGCGCATCATCTGGCTCCAGCGTTTCGACAAGGACGGAGGCCCTTTCGAGTGCTACCTGAACGCGCACATCGACAGTCTTTTCGGAGAAATCGGCAAAGGCCCCGAAGGCTGCCTGTCCGTCCCGCCGATGCGCGGCCTCGTCCCCCGCTACACTTCGGTCATCGTTTCGTATGTCCATCCGGAGACGCTCGAAGCCCGGCGTGACACCGTCACCGGCTACACTGCCGTCATCTTCCAGCACGAATGCGACCATCTGGACGGCCGCCTCTATACCGACATCGCCGACACGGTCTATGTCTCCACCTCCTGGGAGGCGGAGCGGCGCGCATTTGACTACACGCGCCCCGGCTGGTGGCCGCTTCTTCCGTCTGAATAGTTTTTTTGCTATCTTGCGAAAAGAAAGACAATACTGCCATGAAAACAAAAGCTCTTCTCTCCATGCTGGCGATGACCTTCGCCATGGCACCCCTCTTCGCCCAAGGTGATCCGCAGCCGGTCACTTTCACGGCGCAGCAGGACCATCAGAACATGATGGACCAACTCGGAATCAAATCCATCCGGCATGCCTTCGACGCGGATGAAAAGAGTCCGCACGCCGCCAACTACGACGAAAGCAAGGCGAATCCTTTCCCGGTCATTCCGGAGATTCTCCGGACGGATGCGGGCAAGAAGGTGACCACCGCCAAACAGTGGTGGGATGTCCGCCGGCCGGAAATTGTCGAAGGTTTCGAGCGCGAGGTGTACGGCCGCGTTCCGGACAATGTTCCGGGCGTGACCTGGTTTGTCGAGGCCGAGGAGATTGAGTTTGTGGGCCGGATCCGGGCCAAGGCCAAGCAGCTCCGGGGCCATGTGGACAACTCCGCCTGCCCCTCGATCAACGTGGACATCAAGATGGTGGTCGTCACTCCCGCCGACGCCAAAGGCCCCGTTCCGCTGCTGATGATGTTCGGCGGAGCGAACCTTCCGAATCCCGTCAAGCCGGGCGGCGAGGACATGGCCATCATCAATAAAGCCATCCGCCGTATGCTGGAGAATGATCCGGAAACGGCCGAACTGATGAAGAAGTATCCCGCCTGGCAGCCTTTCGAGCCGGCCAATCCTTTCGCGGCGTTCATGCGACCCGCCCAGCAGACTCCCGGCCAGGACCCGGCTTCCAACCAGCAGCTGCTCGCCGCCGGCTGGGGTTATGCCATGATCGACCCCGGCAGCATCCAGGCGGACAACGGAGCGGGCCTCACCCGCGGCATCATCGGCCTGACCAACAAGGGCCAGCCCCGCAAACCGGACGACTGGGGGTCCCTGCGCGCCTGGGCCTGGGGGGCCGCCCGCGGCCTGGACTATCTCGAGACCGATCCGGATGTCGACGCGAAGCACGTCGGTATCGAAGGCGTCTCCCGGTACGGCAAGGCCGCCCTCGTGACGCTGGCGTTCGAGGAGCGTTTCTACATGGGCCTCATCGGTTCCTCCGGCAAGGGCGGCGCCACTCTGCACCGTCGTCTTTTCGGCGAGGGGCTGGAGAATCTCGCCAATTCCGGAGAGTATCACTGGATGGCGGGCAACTACATCAAGTACTGCGCGGTCGAGTCGAAGACGGGCGCTTGGAACGCAGGCATGCTGCCCGTGGATTCGCACGAGCTCATCGCCCTGTGCGCCCCGCGTCTGGTGTTCATCAGCTACGGTATCCCGGAGAAGGGTGACGCCCTGTGGCTGGACCAGTATGGCAGCTGGCAGGCCACGGTGGCTGCCGGCGAGGTGTTCAAACTCCTCGGCGCCAAGGACCTCGGCCTGTCCAATGATTACCGCAAGGAGCCCATGCCGCCGGTGCTAACCGGCCTGCTGGACGGCGAACTCGCCTGGCGCCAGCACGACGGCGGCCACACGGACGGCCCGAACATGAAGTACTTCATTGAGTGGGCGTCCGGCAAGATGAAAAAGTAGGGGGTTGAATTCAAAATAAAAGTTGTATCTTTGCAACGATAAAACCAGAACGATATGAATCTTCGTGACATCAAGAAAGACATCGAGTATGTGATCGGTGCATTCGTGGATGACTGCGCCCTGTTCCTCTCCGTCCATCCGGGCAAGAACGCCGACGAAGTCGCCAACCTCATTGACGGCGCCGTGGATCTGTACAATGATCTTCGCGACCGGCTGGGCAAGCCCGAAGGCAACAAGCGCGCCTACTATGACGGCATCCGCAAGGAGCTCCTCGAGAAGACCGACGGCCTCTACGACAAGCTCAGCGAGACGGTGAAGAAAGGTCTCGCCGAGTAAACAGCTCCGAAAGCATAAAAAACAGGGAGCCGACTCTTTCCGAGCCGGCTCCTTTTATTATAGGCCTATTATAGGCCGGATATGGGTTTACTTGAAAAGAAGCTGGGCGAACTGATACAGGCTGCGGCGCCAGGTGTGCCATTCGTGGGCCGTGCCTTCGGAAACATAGCCCACGGCGTTGACGCCGGTCTTCTTCAGGTTTTCGGCCGCTTCCATGACCCGGGGGTTCTCCTTGCTGCCGCAGCTCATGAAGACGACTTTGTTGGTCTTCTGGAAACCGGCCGCTCCCTGGATGTCCTCCGGGGTCATGATGCCGCCGCTGAACATGCCCACGTACGCGAAGGTCGTGGGATTGGCCAGGGTGATCCTGCGGGTCTGTCCGCCGCCCATTGACAATCCGGCCATGGCGCGGTGCTTGGCGTCGGCGATGACGCGATACTCTTTCTCCACCATCGGAATGATGTCCGTGAGCAGGACCACCTGGTAATTGTCGTTACCGCCGCGCCGTCCCGGCTCGGGTGCGGGCACCTGCTTGGCATACTCTCCGACCAGATGGATGTTCTGGCCCTGGCCGTAATCCATCACCACGATGAACGGAACGGCCTTGCCCGCCGCGATCAGGTTGTCCAGAATCTGGCCGGTGTGGCCCTGGGCGGACCAGCCCTGCTCGTTCTCGGCGTTTCCGTGCTGCAGGTACAGAACCGGATACTTCTTTTTCTTGTTTTTCTGATATTCGGCGGGAAGGTAGACATAGCAGTGGCGCATGCTCTCCGTGGCCTTGGACCAGTAGTATCTTTCTTCAATCACGCCCTGGGGAACGTTCTTGACCTGCCAGAAATCCATGTCGGCGGAAGGGATTTCGATGCCGCTGCCCCAGCGGCCGGCGCCGAAGAAATAGAGGGAGCCGGGATCGGGCACCGAAGCGCCGTCGACATTCAGCTGATAGTAGTGGAATCCGACATCCTGGGGGTCGGACGTGCCGGTCCAGACGCCGTTTTCATCCTTGGTCATTTCGTACCGCTTGCCGGCGATGTCCAGCTGGACGGACTGGGCCTGCGGGGCACGGAGCTGCGCGCGCACTGCGCCCTGGGAGTTGACCATGGGATACTGATGCCCCAGCTGGTTGGTGACGTTGGGTTTGAAATCTTCGACGGCTCCGGTGAAGGACGGAACGACAGGATTTCTCTGCTGCGCCGCCGCAGTCCAGGCGGCGAGCATCATGACAAAAAGGACGGTTCGTTTCATGGTTTTGAATTATGTGACAGGTTCTTTTTGTCAAATATAGTAATAATTGATTATCAGTACAATACTATTTGGGATTTCCTTCGCGTTCCGCGAGACGGCGGTCCAGAAGGCGGGAGAATTCCGAGGCTTTGACGCCCCAGCCGGGAACGGCGAGAAAGCGGGGCGGGACGCTGGCCGCGAGACGGCCGACGGCGATGTCCGGGCGGAGGCGTTCCAAAATGTCGCAGAGAAGGTCGATGTATTCGTCCGGCGTCCAGCGGACGAAATCCTCCGGGTGCGCCGCGAATTCGGCCGCCATCGGCGTCCCCTTCAGAATCTGGAGCTGGTGGAACTTGACGCTGTCCAGGGGGAGGGCGTTGATACGGGGAATGTCTTCCAGCAGCGTTTCCCGCGTTTCACCCGGCAGTCCGAGAATGAAATGCCCGCAGACCGGAATGCCGCGCGCCGCCGTTTCCCGGACGGCCTGTTCCGCGCAGGTGAAAGTGTGCCCCCTGTGCACCCGTAACAGCGTTTCATCCCGGCAGGATTCAATCCCGTACTCGATCCGCGCACATCCGAGCGAAGCGATATAATCCAACTTCTCCGCGTCTACGCAATCGGGTCGTGTGCCGATGACAATCCCGGCTATGGCCGGATGTGCCAGCGCCTCCCCGTAGATTTCCCGCAAACGCTCAAGCGGGGCGTTGGTGTTGGAAAATGACTGGAAATACGCCAGATACGGACCGCGAGTCCTGCCTCGTGCCGCATGGAAAGCGATTCCCTCGTCTATCTGTTGCGTGATGCTTTTCTCCGAAGAACTGTATGCCGGATGAAACGCCGCATTGTCGCAGAACGTGCATCTTCCGTGCGGACACGTGAATCCTGCGTCCACCACCAGCTTCAGCCCCGGCTCTTTCGCGGCCCGGCCCCTTTTGGCGTCTTTCAGAACGACCACTTGTAGCCCAGACCGGCGGTGATCATGTTCCCCGTGTGCCAGTCGATGGATTTCAGAACGAGGCCGTTTTCCTTCCAGCTGCCGGACCCTTCCCGGTTGGTGTCGACGGTCTTGTCTTTCAAGTGGTCGCCGAGGAGGTAGAAATCCAGCTCATGATGTTTGTTGAACTTCACCGTCACGCCCAGCTGGGCGCGCAGCCGGTTCACATAGGCATGGGTGTAGCCCAGGAACTGCTCGTTCTGATACCGGTCTTTGTTCGTTGTCGCATTGGCGACGTAGGTCCCGGAATACGCTGCGTCGTTGAGGGTGTTCCGCACCTCGAAGGCGGCGTAAGGAATGACGGAGCCCAGGCCGAGGTACTTGACCGAGGCCTTGTGCTTGAGGACCATGGCGGTACGGGGGGCCTGATACAGGTTCATGTCGCCCGGCCGGTAAGTCATCCGGAAGGTCTCCTTGAGACCGAACTGCCAGTCCGTGGTCTTGAAGGTCCCCGTGACGAAGAAGTTGCCCCGGTGGCGGGCGCTCCATTCGTACGCTTTCACCTCGGAATCGAACTTCTGACGGTTGATGTATTCGTATTCCGCCCCCACTTTCAGGAACGAAAGAACTTTGTATTCCAGTCCGATGCCGGTGTAGAACCGCATGACGTCCTCGGTGTTGAAATAGAACCGCGCCTCCTCATGGGCCGACAGATGCAGGCCGCGGGCGAGTTTGGCTTCGGCTTCCACCTTGGTGCGGACGCCGAAGGAGAGTCCGTCGTCAATCGTCTCCTGCGCGAACGCGGAGGCTGGCAGAAGCAGCGCAAGGGTCAGAAGAATCCGTTTCATGGCTCCACATAGTCTTTGGCGCGGGTGAGCTGGTCGATGGACCCGGTCTGTCCCTTGCCGAGGGTATAGAACACTTTGATGAAGGCGGCGTCCTTGAGGAAGTCCACGTGGCCCACCTCCAGGTTGTCCACCTTCACGCCGAGGCGCTTCTCCAGGTCGGCGACGAGCTCCGCCCGGCGCTCCGGGACGATGAGTTCGATCCGGTCATAGAGCACCAGTTTCGTAGAGGTGCGGTGCGAAAACCTGTCGCTCTCCAGCACCCAGATGAGGGCGATGACGAGCAGATTCGAGACGATCGTGACCAGCAGCGCGCCCGTGTTCAGGGCGTAGTGCGGGGTGTCGGACATGGCGCCCACGACCCGGTACAGCGGTGCGAGACCGTTCATGGCGGCCAGGGCGATGATGACGAACAGGTAGGTCATCTCCCGGATGGGCACGGTCTCCGTCCGGTATCGGATGACGCCGAAGATGGCGAAGAGGCCCAGTGTCAGCCCCACGCCCACCTCCACGTTGCCCATGATGTACAGGAGCATGAGCATGGCGGTGGAGAACACCATGAAGGTGAAGTAATAGTCGCGGCGACGGCTCTTCCGGTAATAGAAGAGGCCCACGATGACCCAGCACACGGCGAGATTCAGGAAGAAGCGGATGGCCAGTTCCGTGAGGCTCTGGGAGGTGGTCATCATCGCGTCCGTGATGGTCTGGACGTCGAGGAAATTCTCGTCGGCGAGATTGTACTCGCCGAGGTCTTGCATCGAAATCATGCGGTGGTGATTTTATGGTGGATGGTCTTTTCGAGGAGCCGGACCTTCTCCTTGAACCGGCCGGCGCGGGCCGACGGGTCGGTGAG
>JAEEGJ010023760.1_pt1 | contig 12809 bp, 8 predicted proteins | sample 8958761 | NCBI WGS metagenome assembly JAEEGJ01 (sample SAMN16246546, study PRJNA631951) | gut metagenome | biome: gut microbiome; feature: rumen; material: RS-attached | host: Bos | place: Iran: Karaj | collected 2018-10
TTCCATGATCCTGCCCCATCTCGCATCCCTGGACAGATCTGCCATTGGAGAGAACGTAGCATGAACACCGTCAGCAGATGCCTCCTGTGCCTGCACTTCAGCACCTTTCTTTACGGCATCCGGATCAAATGTAGCTCCCTGACCTAACGGACACGGCAGAACTGTCTTATGTCCGTGTATAACGTCAAGCATAAACATGAGCGGGATATGATGAGGGTGCTCCTTAATATATTGTTCCTGTATCTTCCGAAGTCTTTTGCTGCCCCATATCCCCAAAGTACTTCCTGCCAGCCTTTTAACGTTATCTTTAACCTGGCCCCTTTCGATTCCCGTAATCTCTGCACTAGCCTCATACTCGGATCCAGGAATCTGTACCAGCTGCATTACTTTTTCTTCTATCGACATATCCTTTAATAACGCTTCCAGTGCCTTCTTATCCATATACCCTCCGATATTTATTATTTCATCTCTTCACACATATGTTATTTATTTAATATCTATGCTTTTCACTTCAATGTTTCCACTTTTAGCATATGCCCAGTATATTTTTCCATCATAATATAAAGGTTTTTCAAATGAGTTAAGGCAAATCTCACCGAGAGAAGTTTTCTTTTTTACAACATCACCACTCTCAGATAAAATCATATAATATGACTTTTCACTGCCATCATATTCATTCCAGAACAGGACAATCCTGTCATCCGTAGTTACAATCTGGGGTGCTGCTACATCCTTATCTGTATAATCAGTAAGCCAGATAACTCCATAATCTGTCACATCAGTAGTTTCCGTATCAAACATGCTGATAGCGGTTTCTCCTTTTCTATCAGATCCTCCGACAAACATATCCTTACTTATTTCACCGGAAGATGGTTTAAAAATCTGGACAAAAAGATTCTGCTTTTGTGTCTCTGCATCAGCACCTAAAGCCTTTACCGACGCGCCTGCCAATACCACACCTTTGCTTGTCTCACCTAGTCCTCCTAGCTGGGCAAATGTCTTATTCACAACGCTCATATCATAACCTGCATTTGCCCGTAAATATGTATGGAAGATTATTTCACGGTCAACACCATACCTGGCGTCTACACGATTAACCCTGAATCCACGGCTATAACAATCCCCCAAATCAGCAAAAAGCAATTCGCCTGCAAGTTCACTGTATAAAACTGCTTGGTCAAATGAATGCCCTGCATATGTATTGTTGGGTAGCTCATATTCTTCCATCGTTTCAGTCTTTACAGCAACGACTTGGTCGCACTGATGTCCATCGTACCTTCTCTTTGAATGATAACAGAAAAGAATTCCGTCATGTATTGTACTAACACAGTTCCCTGATCTAAAAGGTGTCTTTGTTTTAGCCGAGTCACTGTTTCCCCATGGCAATGATTTCCCGACAAATCCGGTAGATTTTATTTCTTTTCCGTCTTTATCATATTTTGTGATGACAACGGTTTCTACTGTAGCATCGTCTGTTTCATTTTCCTTGCCCCATACAACATAAATATATCCGTCTTCATCAGCAATAACGTCACCCAAAAGATTATAGTTGGATTTTATCATCAGTTCCTTTGTTGGTGTAACAACCATTAGTGTATCTTCTACCATATAAGCGTAAGCAAGACCTTCATCCATATATAAGAATTGCTGTAAAGGGGATATGCGTGCACATCGTAATGCATAACTTGCACCAGTTGCCGAAATATTTACACCCTGTCTACCTTTAATTTCTCCATGTGTTCCATTGACTGTTACCACACATGTCAGATTGTAAGTTTTTTTCTTGAATGTTACTATACAATTAACAACAGTTTCCCCCTCTGATACTCCTTTTACGGTTCCCTTTTTGGTTACTGTTGCTACACTACTATCCTCAGAACTCCACAAAAAAGACATCCCTGATTTTTTCTTCTTAAGTGAGAGTTTATACTTTTCTCCTATCTCTAAACTTATCTTGGTTTTCTTAAGTTTTGGTTTGTAAGCAGCTGAAACATGTTCAAACCCACTAAATGTCATAATCATAACAAATATGATAAAAATAATGGAAGTAATCTTTTTTCTAAACATTTTTCTTTGTCCAAACCTTTCTGTAAAAAACTTTGAAGACTAACACTCTGATATTTCTATTTTTTCTAATACATCATCCAGCTTTACTTTCATCAAGAATAATTCAAATTCTAGTTTTTAACTCACACTTAATATACTATATAATATTTTTATATATTTTTAAATAATATTATATATTATTTAATGCTGTGCTCTTTTTTTAGGATACCTTGCAAAACACAATTTCCACTATAGGCAGACACTATTAATTGTCTTCTAATAGCTTATTTGTAGCATTTTTCCTATTTGGTTGAGCAGAAATAACTCCACTTTTTTTAAATCAGTTGCTCTCATCCGTCTTTTTATCAATAAAAATACCATATTTTGCCACAGTATTTACTAATTTATCCACACTTTTTTGATCATTATTGCTGATCTTTAATATGTCCTCATAACTTTTTCCCCTTAGTTCATAAAGATAATTAATTCCATTTTTCCTCAAAGGGACTTTATCTTCGGAATACCCAACTAAGGCTATAAGCATAAATCCAAAGTCTATGTATTCATATAATCGTTTAACTTCATCAAAAGATTTATCATCATTCTCTCTGTCTTTGCTTCCTAAAATCGTATTTCCTTTTGCATCCTCCATATCTGCATGCCATGAAACTGTGATTTCTAGCTTATCTGCCAAGTTACGAATCCTATTTATATACTCATCATCATTATTCGCAGTACGAACGTAAAGCTTACCCTCATGATCCTTTTTCCATTTTCTGGTATATCCATTAACATCGAATTCTTCCGGATCCACATAAATCGGAATTCCTTCCACATTTTCTTTGTGATAGACTATTTCTTCATAGCCGCTTCCCCTGTTAGTTATTTCAATAAAATCCAACTCTTTACACAACTTCTTAACGCCTTCATCAGTACAAAGGCCTGCTATAAGAGATATAGTTGCCTTATATGCATCCTTAACACTGCCATCTCCCGCATCTGTCCAAAATGGATTCCCATCCTGATATACATCGCATATCTTAAACTGATTAGTAGATATTTTAATCATTCCAACTGTAATCAATTTATCGTCTGAATAGTTTAGAGCTTTTAATGCTGTTTTTAACTTATCAAATAGATAGAGATAATCATCAATGTATTCCCTTAAAGATATTGGAAACTCTACTTCATAGTCAGAAATATGCCGAGATTTTTTAAAATTATGACTGTAGTAGTCTAAAGCGTGGCAAAAGGTTCTCAAGAATTTAGCCTGTAAATCAGGGTTATTATCTGGTTTGCTAATATAATATTTTTCAAACATATCTGAAACTACATTTTTTATATTACTATTAATAGCAAAATATAACTCTATATAATTATCATAACATACTTCCCTCAGAAGCATGACCGCAAAAAGGAATACGTCATACGAAGCTTTCTCAAAACCTATTTTTTCAGGAGTAATATTTTTAAAATTTGGAGAGTCTATTGACTTAATTAAGTGGAAATTATTTATTAGCCTCTTCACATTTCTGGGGGTATCTTTTCCTGCAGCCGAAATTAATCTTGAAATCTCATTTGTAATAGAAATATTTGAGTCAATCTTTCTAAGAAGACTACATATATATCTATTCATAGATGCCATCTTTTCTGGCAATCTATATACCACTTGTATCATTTTTTCAAAATAGTCATTTGCTTTTTCTTTACTTATTTCATGATTGTATTTTTTCTCAACACCCTTAATTACAACATCATAATCTATTGCAAGGACAAATACACATCTAGGGCAGTCCAAAAAGATTTTTATAGTATCCAACAACTCCACTGCTTTCTCAGGAAGAAGTCTATCCAGATCATCGATAAAAACAACTATACGTGACTTAACCCTAGTAGCGTCGTCCGCTTCCTCAAATCTCTTTTCAAGTGCCTTCTCAACAAATTCTCGAAAATCCTTCTGAAGTTTTGCTATTGCATTAACCCCATTCATCAACTTGACAAATTCTTCACGGTCCTCTTTAAGTTTCTTTTTTTCAGAAAGAATATTAAATCCAAATCTTTTTTCTATATATCTATTACCAATTCCGCCCATGAAAGAAGTTACTGTTTTAAGAGTATCTATTAACTTTTCTTTCTTTTCTACATCAAATATAGTTCCCGCATTTCTACTTTTTATTTCTTCCTCAATCTGACTTGTTAAATAAGTAAGCAATGATATTGGAAGGTCACTATCCTTATTAAACTGACTATATTGCCATGCATTAAATTCTAAAAATATACAATTATTTGGCTTTTTGGGGTTTGTGCTGTTCTCAATTTTATCGCAAATCATTCTAAAGAAACTCGTCTTACCGCTTCCCCAGCTTCCCTGTATAGATATCGTCAATGGTGTTTGACAGGTGTATATATATTGGGAGAATCCATCTATTTGTTTTTTCATAGACAAGTTGTCATCGGTTATCAATTCTACGGGATCATCCGTAATACCTTTTATATAATCATATCCTATACTCATATGCCCTCCTAAGTATCTGCCTTACAAATATTAATATATCGATATCTTTTATAATATCATCCCGCTGAATACGTAATTAAATATGCACATTCCAGCCTGTATCTATTTTTTTCTTTACTTTTGCCATAGTCTTTTTGTCTAATTCCGGCCAGTCAACTACCCTCTGTGCATTATCTATTACAAGATGCGCCTTTTCAGCACATAGTGCCAGAGGCGTGTCCGCCAGAGAATCGGAATAAAAGTTGTCAATTACAGGGAATCCTTTGTCGATGATATATCTTGCCTTTCCTTTGGCAAACATCAGATTATCGATGATTACGCCAAACTCCCTGTCGTACTCTGTCGCTGCATAGTTTACACCAAGTCTTTTTGCTATCGGTGCAATTATACATGTAGGCGACGCGCTAATTATCAAATCATCAGGCTTCTTCTGATTCAGATACCATTTTGATATTTTCTTCTCATTCTTATCCCAGAATTTCTGTATAAGTTTATCAAAGTCCTTAAGTCTGTCTTTCCTTAAAAACTTGAAATATTCTTTCATCATTTTGGCTCTCTTCATGCTGCCTTTTTTATACTTTATTAAGTTTGTTATTGCTTTTGGGAAAAAAGTCACCCACATCTTAGGATGATGCATGCAACAGAATAAACCAAACTCTACTGAACAGTCGCCCGGATATATTGTTCCATCAAAATCATATGCATTCATAAAAGTATCTCCCATATATTATAAATTTAACTTCTTGTAAACAATGGCTTCTGATTTTCTTTTATTATATCAATTTCAGTACATCGCTTTGTTTATTCACATGTGGAAACTCGTCAAGCAACGGACATGATACATGTGGTTCAAATGCTCTGTCATGAAACCATGTACATTGAACTGCTTTCATACCGGCATCTCTGGCACCATACAATTCTCTTGAACCTCCGTCCCCTACATAGAGACATTCTTCCGGCTTAACACCAAGTTTTTCTATCATAGCCTTAAATACAGCCGGATCCGGTTTGTAAAGTCCTGTTTCATAAGAGATCATAGTCACATCAAAAAGCGGATACAGTGGACTTTCCACTATCAGGTCCCTTTCATCTGAAAACGAATTGGAAATAAGCCCAGTGAGCAAACCTTTTTCTCGAAGCTTTTTAAGTAATTCTATCGATTCCAAAGGTATAGCTGAGAAGGTATCTCCCAAAGCTTCCTTTCTCTTCCTTACAACAAGCTGTACGTTTTCTTCTGAATAAGCATTAAGGTTCTTCAGAGTAATCGCTGTACCTTCTGCCATGCTATATACTCCGATACTCCTTGCACGCTCGGTAGCGTGCCATTCGCGCCTGAAATCCTCCGGAGATATGTCAAGGTCAGCAGCTATATTTTCACTAAAATACGTCCTGCCTTCAAACAGTGTTACCAGTGTTTCAAACATGTCAAATATTACTGCTTTTATCATTCTATGTCTCCATATAATACCTAAAAATCATTAAAAAAATCATGCACCAAACCATTAAAAATTATAACATAATACGAGTGTTGACGCAACAAAAAACAATAGACTGACATAAAAAAACACCATTCCAAAATAAATAGGGATGGTGCTTAATCAAAGCATTGTTTATATGTTTATTCGCCCAGTTCATTGAGATATTTTACTATAGCATCTTCTATAAAAAGTGATACTGATATTCTTCTCTTCTTTCCCGCCTGGTATGCTCTGTTATAGATTTCCTCATCAAATGTGATACTCTTGTTTATTCTTCTCTTATCTCCCATTCCGAGATCTTCATATGAAGGACGTCCCATCTTTTTGGGTTTCTGAACATCCTGCTTAGGTTCTTCCTGTTTAACTGTCTTTATAACAGGTGTTTCCTGAACCTGCTTTTTCTCTTTTACTTCTGTCTTTTTTGCATCAATAGGCTTTTTCTCAGGTGTTTTTTCTACTGCTTTTTTTACTTCGTTCTTTTCTGTTTTTGCAGGTGCTTTCTTTTCTTCTTTCTTAGCTGTCGGTGCCTTACTCTCCTTTATTGCATCTTCCATCTCTGAAGCAGCTGCACTCTTTAACATGTCTTTAAGTCCCATATCATTTACCCTCCGTTATCTTTAATAATTCCTTTATGAATTTCTCATAATCTGCAGTTACAGGAGCCTTCGGTGCATATTCGAAAATGTCCTTCCTCATCAGCTGGCTTTCTTGGATAACCGTCGCCTGTCTAATTCTGCTATTGAATACTTTTGTATCAAGCATTTTTGCAGCTGAATTAACATTATCTTCTAGTGCTCTAGCAATGTTCGTCCTATCAGTGTATCTTGTTAGGAGTATACCTGCTACCGGTATTTCCTTGCCTGCTTCCTCTGCCACATCATCAATTGTCTTTTTAAGAAGTCTAATCGCTTTTAGTGAAAATGAATCTGCAGCCATAGGAGTAATAACATAATCGCTTGCCATAAATGAATTTAGCGATAAAAATCCAAGGTTCGGAGGTGTGTCGATTATAACATAATCATATTCCTTCTCGACTTCTTTTAAGGCCTTACTCAGTAGTTTTAGGCTACCTACCTTTGCAAGGAATTCCATATCTGCGCTGCATAATGTAAAATCTCCCGCTACGATATCCAGTCCTGGTTTTACTGTTGTGCGAATGTCCTTAATACTGGATCCATTTGCATACAGTTGATAAAGTGTCGGCATGTCTTCGTTTTCTTTAACAAAGCACATTGTGAGATTTGTCTGCGGGTCTGAGTCTATGGCAAGTACTCTTTTCCCCTTTCTCTGCAACCCGGCAGCCAACGTAGCTGCTGTTGTCGTTTTAGCAACACCGCCTTTTATGTTGCTGATTGTCATTTTGATCATTTTAAGCCCTTCTCCTTTCGGCATATCTAATTTAATTATGATATTCAATAATATATCATGCTATAACATGTTATACATTATTATATTATATTATATTATATATTATTATTATTTATTATTTATTGATTTATTATATTATATTATTGCATTAAATAATTCAATTTTTTTGTTGCATCCATTCACAATTTTATAATTGGTTTTTATGATATTTTTCAATGATATATTATATTATTATATATTAATTAATACTAATATATGATATATTATGTATTAATATGTCTATTAATAATATAAAATGTTCACTTCTGCTGTTTTTACATATTGTTTTGCAGCAACATTGTTTGAGATTATATATTATTTCATATTATTGCATGATTATTTATGTTTATATATATTTAAATATATTTATTTATATTATATCATATTATATATTTACATATTATATTATATTAATATATGTTATTATATATCTTACTATATTATGCTTTATTCATCTTGCAACTAAAGTTTTATAAAGGCACTTTACATATTATATTATGTTTATATATGTTTTATTATGCTATTTATTACTATACTATATTATATTATCATAGGCATTATCATTTCATAGTATTATTCTATTACTGATAATACAGTTGTTATATTTTTTGTTATATTATACAAACATATATTTTATTATATTATAATATATTATCCTATATCCATTTATAATATATTATATCTTTACAAATTATTATTTGCTTATGTATGATATTATATATTTTACTTACCTATACTATGTTTAATAATATTTATTTATAATATAATATAGTATGATTATTATGTCAACTAGAAAATTATGTATAAAGCCTATTTTTTAACTTTCAAGGGATACAGGAGAGCTGGAGAGTGGTATAATAATTCTATTATTAATAAAATTCCTTGCAAAATCCTGTGAACATATTTATAATCAAATTCATCAAATGCCATTTGGAGAGCATTATTAATAGTCTTTTGACCATGACATGATATAGCATTGGATCGCATCTTCACATGGACTAGTTATAATGCCAAACAAACAAATTTTTATTTTTTATATTTTTTATTTCTTATAACAACAATTTAAGTTTAAGTTTTTCTTTTAGCAAATGGGAAAATGCCGGAAAAGCCTAAAAAATAGGGTTCTACGAGATCCGAGTCTTGTTAAAAAGCGTACCATTTGAACTTGGTAAGCGTACAGCCTGAACTCAAGAAGCGTACTGCGTGAATATGATAAGCGTACAGCTTGAACCTGAAATAGTATAGAATAGCATGAATAGCTGCGTACGCTGTGAATAAAAAAAGCGTATCATCTGAATAATAAAAGCGTATAACCAGAACTTAAAAAGCGTACAGATTGAATTGATGTTTCTCTAATTACAGTTCAATCTGTACGCTTTTTGTAATTGTTATTGACAAAAAGCGTACGAAATGAAGTTCGCTGGCTTTGTGATAAGTTCAGATCGTACGTTTTTATATATTATAATAAAGAAAAAGCGTACAAACTGAATTGATATTATAGCTATAAGGATGCCTTAAAGTTCAGAAAGTACGCTTTTGGATGTTTAAATATGGTAATAAGCGTACCATTTGAACTAACGGCCTTATTATTTGGGATATACCGGTTCAGGATGTACGCTTTATTATATTTATGAAAGAGAAAAGCGTACAAATTGAATCCTGGTATGCACCAATTTAGGATATCAAAGTTCAGACTGTACGCTTTTAAAAGATCAATTTTAATGAAAAGCGTACCATTTGAACTATATAAACCGCTGTTTTAACCTGAGCAGTTCACATTGTACGCTTTTTTAATCATAAATAAGTTAAAAAGCGTACATACTGAATTGGAATGATCATTGTTCAGGGCAGAAGAGTTCAGACTGTACGCTTTTTATTACTTGACTCGGGGGAAAAGCGTACAGATTGAAGTGAAAAAGCATGGTTTTGGTCATGCCAATTCACGGAGTACGCAGCTTTGGGTTTAAGGGAGTAAAAAGCGTACGAACTGAAGTGTTATAGAGGAATACAGGAATCAAAGTGTACGCTTTTAGAAAGATTATCATTGAAAAAGCGTACAGATTGAACCGAAATGAATAGTTTTGAGTTCAGATCGTACGCTTTTTATAAATGAGTAAAAAGCGTACACTTTGAAGTGGGAATGACATAGCATAGTGGTGTAGATGAAAAAGCGTACCGGCTGAACTGAGAAAAGATTACTTATTAAAAGGAGAGATTTTTAGATGGCAAGTTCAAATTGTACGCTTTTTAAAAATATATTTTGAAAAAAGCGTACAGATTGAACTAAAAATGCTTGACAGTGATATAAAAGTTAATTAAAATATACTTTATAGTATGTTTGGAGGAGAATAGCATGTCGGATCCCAATTTGGAGAATGGCCAGCAGCTGTATTATCTTGAGCCTAACACTGGTCAGTACAGGATATATGACCAGAGAGAAAAATATGATATAGATATTCCCGTATTCGTCAAGAAGTCCAATATGCTCATAAAGAGAGTAGGTTCGACTACGCTCATGAGTGAGAAGATATTGCTCGCTGCTATTGCGACTGCGAACATGAGAAAGAAAAAGGATTATGAAGGCACCGAAGAGGGGCTTTATCTTGCTGAGCTTAAAAAGGACGGCGAAAATGACTTCTCGGACGGCCTGGTATCGGAGTTCCGTACCTCAGAGCTTAAATCGATGTTGAAGATAAAAACCAGCCGGTATTATGACCAGCTGGACGAATATATGAATAACCAGCTTTTTCAGGAGAGTTGGACTATCATGTCGACCGTAAAGAACAGTGACAAGGATGCAAAGCACCAGGTACACTGCATAATCGGCACTACCTATGATAGAAAGAACGGCAGGGTTTTCATCAAATGGAATCCTGATCTGGCTGAAAAAATACTCTGCTCTAAAGGTAATGGCACAATGCTTTCTCTTGACCTGATGGCTGATTTCAAGGACCTTCAGAGTTTTAACATGTACCAGTTGCTTAAGGAGGAGATTTCCTATGCGGAATACCTTCAGACGAAGGTACGTAAGCAGGAACCGTTGGCAGAATATTGCGTGGAGTTTAATCTTGCCGAATTAAAGTTCCTTATCTCTATAAACCAGGTATCCTTTAAAGATCCGAGGGAGAAGGAGACCAGGGACCTGATAAGGGACGGAAGATGGGAAGATGCTGAGAAGAGCCTGAAAAAAGCATCTCAGACCGATATCGGTGGAAGGATGTATGACAACTGGTATAACTTTAGGCGTAAAACCCTAGCTTCAGCCTCTCTTGCCATAAACGGATTCAAGGAGTCATTCTACAAGCACGGGGATAAGGAATTTGATGAGCTGTGTGATCAGAACCATACAACCGATATTCATTACAGAACGGAAATGGTAAAGAGAGGTCAGGCAGTATGCGGCCTCAGGTTCTTTGTACGCTGGGACAAGAAGTTTGATTACAGGAGCAAGGGCGAGATAGTAGAGCCGACAGTGGAAGAGAAGAAGGCAGATGAAGAGAGACACCATGAAAGGTTTAGGCTCGATATCAGTGAGATTGCCGGCATAGAACTGACATACGATGATATCAATGCGCTCATGGATGCTGCTGGAAATGACATCCACAGAGTTGAGGCGGCATGTGCCTATATGCGTAATTATGGTTCTGAGATTGAGAATATAGTAGGATTTCTTATCGATGCTATACGCAAGGGTTATTCTGCACCCGTTAGTAAAGCTCATGAAGAGATATATGCATATGGAAATATTTGTGAGAAGTTTAACAATGGCGGAAAACTCATTGAAGAACAGGGTATGCCTCAGGAAGCGGTAGACCTTGTGATGAACATCCTGTACAAGAAGCTGAACTCAAGGGAAGATCCTATGAAGATAGGACGGTCTGTGAAACCCGCAGTTCTTGTAAAGGACAGGCTGCTTAACTTAACTTCTGAAGAGATAGGTTTTGTATATAAGAAATTGGAAGATAAGCAGAAGACCGGTTCAAAGATAACAGAGAATTACATAGTTACCCTTCTTTATAATGCACATGAGGAATATATAATTGCTCAGTTAAATGAAAAGTATGAAAAAAATACTTCTCGTGAGGAGAAAAAAGCTAAGAACCAGTTCCAGGATTATGAGCAGAGAGAATATTCGGATGACCAGATGAAGGAATTTGAGCTTAGAAAGCTTGGAGTAAAGAAAAAGAAATAGCAATTTAGAACTTAAGGGCCTGCAGGATTTGACCTGCAGGCCCTTTTTTAGTATCAGCAATTAATCTTCTTCAAGAAATTTATAGGCTGGAATGCCAAGAACTTCAGAAATATCAAATAAAGTATCTATTGAAATGGTGCGATTTACATTTGGAGCTTCAACAGCTCCGATGAAGGCAAGATTCTTGTCTATTTTCTCTGCAAGCTGTTCCTGGGTTAAACCTTTTAGTTTTCTGTAATAGGCGATCTTTAAACCTATGATTTTATATTTCTGGAAGTATTTATCTTTCATGTCTTACCTTTCTTTGGAGAGCAAAACAATAGATAGCATTGATTGCTTCGCAAATATACTCAAAATTAACTTATCCTATTAATATTGTATAGAAAAAGATTGACAATATGAATTTGCTGAGTTACAACATATATTGTATATCAAGCAATAATAATAAAATTGTTGTTTTGTGAGTTAACTTTATAGGAGGAAGATTTTATGGGGAAAAAATTATTTAAAATATGGTTTTGTTGTGTGGCTTTGCTGCTATGTGTAGGCTTGTCGGATATTATTGTTGTGAAGGCAAAATCTTCTGAGAAGTCTATCACCAATTATGTTACTTTATCGTATGGAGATATTGAAAAGGTGATGATAGTCTCTTCTTATGAAGATTTTAAAGATAAGATAGAAATGGGTGCATTACCTTTATTTACACCTCAGAAGGATTATTTTAATGTTGATTTTTCAGTAACTTTTAGTGAACCCGGTTATATATTATTAAGAGTAACCGGCGCATATTCAGTTTCATTAGTTGATGGACGTATTAATGTGTACAGAGATTCTTCGAAAACTACTGAGGTCTTTGGTAGTAACATGAAAAATGATACAAAATATAGCAATATGCCTGTTGAAGCGGGTACATATTACTTCTCACTGAAAGATTTGAAAAGTTTTTACTTTGGATTTGTTCCTGGAAGTGAAAAATGTAGTATTAAAGGAACAAAGCAGAAAAACGGAAGAGTATATATAGATATTACTTCACTTGACAAGAAAGCCAAGATTAAAGCCACCGCTGTGGAAGGAACAAAATCAGCAGCCAGCTGCTACAATAATAATTGGTTGGAGGGAGACTACGACAGCACAAATACCGATAGCACAGCAAGCATTTTGCTCCCTGAGG
>JAEEGJ010023764.1_pt1 | contig 12806 bp, 11 predicted proteins | sample 8958761 | NCBI WGS metagenome assembly JAEEGJ01 (sample SAMN16246546, study PRJNA631951) | gut metagenome | biome: gut microbiome; feature: rumen; material: RS-attached | host: Bos | place: Iran: Karaj | collected 2018-10
TAATGAGGGAATGATAGGATTTGGCGGCCAAGGTGGTCTCGATGGCAAAGTCTTCTTTGTCAGCGATGAGTTTCTTGATGCGCGACAACATCAGGCGGCCGGCGGCGACTTTGGCACCGTCGGGGTTGAGCGGCGACAGACCCTTGGCGATCTCGTCGCAGTTGACGAACTCCTTGCACTGCAGTGTTTCGGGCAACACAGTCAAAGAGGCGGTCGTCTTTCCCGCTCCGTTGCAACCTGATATGATATATAAACTCGGCATCAATTGAATGATTTGCTCGTTTTCGTGACGGCATTTTTCGTGCCAAATCACGCTGCAAATATACAACTTTTGTGAATAAGTCAACAATTTTCCACACTTTTCCACGATTTTTTTTGTGGATCCCGTATTAAAACCCTGATAGTCAAAGATTATCCTGACCGATTATTTTTGTCCCCATTTGCAAAAAAAATAGTACTTTTACCGCCTCAAACTGTTGCAATGAAGATTCGTTTGCTCATCGGAATGATTGTTTTGCTTCTGGCGGTATGCTCCTGCCAAAAGCCAGTGGAGTACCCCATCGAGCCGAAGATTGCCTACGAGGGTTTTACCTATTTGATGAATCCCGACAGCACTTTCAGCGGCGAAGGCATTATTTCGTTCTCCTATACCGATGGCGACGGTGACCTCGGTCTCGACGACAGCGACACGCTGCCGCCTTTCGGTTTCCGTGACGCACATTATTATAATATGGTGATCGATTACCTGAAGTGTGAAAATGGCGTTTTTGTGAAGACGCCATTGCTCAGCCCTCATGTGCCGACAAGTCCCGCCGATACTCTTGTGCTTTACGACACCGTGACCTTCAACGCCCGCTTCCATCGCCTGCGCGACAACGATGAACCAAAAGCCATCAGCGGCACGATGGACTATAGGCTCATAGTACGGAATCCCTTGTCGCCTAACGACACGATCAAGTTTGAAATCCGCCTCCTTGACCGCGCCTTGCATGAAAGCAATGTGATACAAACCGACCCAATCTTCACCAATCCTTTATCGAAATAAAATGTATAGCAATATGAAACGACTATTCTTATCCTTGGTCTTGTTGCTGTCTTTTGCCACCATACAAGCGCAAACTGCCGGCGAAGGCATTGATGTGACCCACTATGAAATCCATGTTGGTGATTTCGATTTCGCCAACCGGACATTGCAGGGCGAGACCCATGTCGAATTCACTGTAACAGCCAACAATATCACTACTATCGTGTTGGAGTTGAAGAGCCTCACCGTTAGCGATGTGGACTGCGACTTCACCGATGTGCAGAGTTTCAGCCAAGAGGGTGATTTCTTGACCGTCAACTTGGCGGAAGCCTTGGTGGCCAACGAAAACGCGACCCTTATCGTGCGCTATGGAGGCAACACCTTCAGCGAGACCTGGGGCGGCGTGGAATGGTGGGGCACCGACTATGTCTATAACCTGGGCGTGGGTTTCGACAGCCAGCCACACAACTTGGGCAAGACCTGGTTTCCTTGCGTCGACAACTTCACCGACAAGGCCTCATACGATGTCTATGTCACCACGACCAACGACAAGAAAGCCATCTGCGGCGGCGAGTTTGTCGAGACTATCGACAATGGTGATGGCACCTCCACTTGGCATTGGATGACTCCGCAGGAGATTGCCACCTATCACATCTCCTTCGCTGTTGGCGAGTATGACCTTTGGGAGGATGTCTATCACGGCATCGAGCGCGACATCCCTATCGAGGTCTATGCCAAACCGAGTCAGATGAACAATGTGCCTGGCACTTTCGTCCACATTAAGGAGATTGTTGCCTTTTTCGAGGAGATCCTTGGCGCTTATCCCTTTAACCGCATCGGCTATGTCAGCACGGGCAAGGGATGCATGGAACACACCGATAACATCGCCTTTGCAGCCAGTATTATCAACGGCAATACCTCAGGCGAAGAATATGTGGCTCACGAATTGTCGCACATGTGGTCGGGTAACCTGGTGACTTGCGAAGAGGCAGGCGACATGTGGCTGAATGAGGGCTTTGCGCAATTCTGGGGCGCGTTCTATGAATTGGGAGTCTATGGAGAAGAGAGTTACCTGAATACGATGGCCACTATGGTGAACAGCGCTGTAGGTTGGTGTAACAACGAAGCCAATTGGATACCGCTCAACAATATGCCGCTGAATATGACCTATGACAGCGATGCCGTCTACAACCGTGGCGCTGTCATCGTCAACACGATGATGAACTACATGGGACGTGAGACTTTCCTTGAAGCCATGCGCGCCTATTTCCAGCAATATGCCTATCAGACGGCTACATCAGAACAGCTTTGCGAAGCCTTGACCCAATATTCAGGCATCGACATGCATGGGTTCTTCGACACCTATGTCTATTCGAGCGGTATGCCTCACCTCTATGCTGTCATCAAATCGGTGGAGCAGGCCGGCGAATGGTATGATGTGACACTAGATCATCGTTACCAGCACATTGGCGATACGCACATCGGGCAACACAATGCTTACGAGTTGACCTTCATCGGCCCTGAATTCCAACTTGAAACCGCAAGAGTCGTTTGGGATGGCCTGCATTACGAGGCGACATGTTCGGTCGGTTTTGAGCCTATCGGTGTCATCGGTGACTTCAACAACGGTTGGCTCGATGGTAAGACGCAGAAGAATATGATGCTGAAGACGACATCGGTCCAAAACTTCGCCAATTTCCGCATTGAGCCGCAAGCGGTGACCGACTCGGTCTTCATCGCGGTTGAGAACCATCTCGTGGGCCCTTATGACGACCCTTTGATTCCGAACCTCACTTTGTCGACCAAACACTTCTGGACCATCAACCGCTGTGACTTCGGGGAAGCCCAATTGAAGGGTGCTTTCGACTTCACCAACTCTACTGAAAACGACATCATCCATTCCGAGAACGACTCTGCTACCTTGGTTTATCGCCGCAACGCATCCGAGGCTTGGCATGAAATCGCCCATACAGTCTATCCTGGTAGCACTTGGCGGCATGGCCGTCTCGTTGTCGATGACTTTCCGGCGGGCGAATATGCCATCGCTGTTTGGGACAAGGCTTCCTTGAAACTGGATGAGCACCTGGAGCAGGGGAAGGCTATGCAACTTTATCCCAACCCCGCCAATGGGCGTGTCAGTGTGTCGTGGGGCGAACCCTCCGATGGACAAATCCTCCTCATTAGCGCAGAAGGCAAGGAATTGCAGCGTGTCGAATACACGCAAGTCCGTGATGTGGAAATCGTAACTTCAGGTCTGCCTCAAGGGTGGTGCACTGTGGTAAGACTCGACAAGGATGGGAAAGTCATGGAAACGGAAAAACTAATCATCAAATAAATCAACAACATGAAAAACTACACATTAATGGCCCTACTTTGCTTGATGGGTCTTTTCTTCGCCTCATGCAATGGAGGCTCGAAGACAGAATGGGAAAACTATTATGGTTACACCAACAATGACATCATTGGAACTTACTCATATTCCAATGTGGCCGATGCCTTTGAGGGCGTTGAAGGTGCGGGACGCTATGCCTGCGACAATGCCGAAATCAGCGTCGCGCCGTATTCAGGGAGCCAGGTTGAGTTCAAGATCAACTGCCCCAGCCAAGGTTTCAACAGGACATTCACCGGCAAGCCTTCGCCCAATAACGACGACTTTATGGTGCACATGTCGAGCGGATACCAACACTATGGCTCCAATAAATTGAGAGCCTATAATGTGACGGGTTATGTGCTTAAGAACACGAAGCAACAATTGCGTATGCACGGTTATGCTGCGGTCAACACCTATAAACTGATTGTGCTTGAAACCGGAGGCGTTGATACCATCCCTGACAATGGGACTTATTATTATTTCGATGTCATTAAAAACTAAATACTTACAACGATGAAAAAAGTTATGATTGCTTTAGCCGTCCTCGTGATGGCTTTCGGAAACACGAGCTTTGCCCAACGCAAAGTCGACCTGAAAATGAATCCAACTAAAAACGTATTGAACTACTTTGGCTTTCGCGACGAGTCGACCATCGTCCCGCTAGTTGCCAACTGGGAAACCACCGGAGGAGGGGAGTATCGTACCACTTATACCTATGATGAGTACGACTTTTACCTCATTGAGGAAATGACCAAAGTGAACGAAGGCCCTGATTGGGAATATTTCTACAGAATCACATACGAGTATGATTTTGCGGGCAACGTCATCGAGAAGTTGGGCGAAATCGATATGGGTGCTGGTTGGGAGAATGATGCCCAAGCCTTTTTCACCTATGACGGCGAGAACCTGAGCGAGGTCGTCTACCAAGAATGGGAAAACGGCAATTGGGTGAACGACACCAAGGAAGTGTACAACTACAACGGCTCCGTGATCACGGTCCTCTATTGGGATTGGAACGGCAACAATTGGGCGTCAGACGAACTTTATACCTATACCTATAGCGTAGGTTCCATCGAGTTGGTCATCCAGTATATGCAAGGCGGTGCATGGCAAAACGACGAGAGGCAGTTGTTTGCCCTCTACTTCGACGAGAAGGTAGAAGAAATCATCGTGCAGGATTGGTCGGGCACCACTTGGGTCAATGACGAGCGTACAATTTATGACTATGATGGTGGTGAAGTCTTTGATACCAAGGGTATTTATGTTTGGACTGGAGATGATTGGGCCCAAGAATACCATTTCATCTATGAATATGATGATAATGGCAACGCTAAATACGGAGAGTGCTTTTATGTTTATGATGGCAATCTAATGGATGGCGATAACGACATTGAAATGGCCTATGGATATGGTGCCGCGAGCAACGAGTATTATGGTTGGCGCGTCGAGGTGGAGTATGTAGACCTCACCAGTGTCAAGGATAACATTTCTGCTTCACGTTTCTTGGTCTATCCTGTGCCTGCACAAGGCGAGGTTTTCATTGAGGCCGAAGGTTTCCAAAAAGCAGAGATCTACAGTTTGACGGGCCAAAAGTTGATGGAAAGTCTGCGCGATAGGATGAACGTGAGCTCCTTGTCGTCGGGTCTGTATATCATGAAGGTCTATGACCGCGAGGGCGGTTGCGCCACACAGCGCTTTGTAGTCAAATAATCCATGCAGTGAAAAAATTAAGAAAACAACGCAACAATGAACACTTACAGTCAAATAATCCATGCAGTGATAAAATTAAGCCTTATCGGACTCTTGCTCTTTTTGGGCCTCATAACGGTTTCCTGCAACAAGGAAAAGAAAGGCTATACTATCGATGACATCGTAGGAGAATACACCTTTTCCAATGCCGCCGACGCTTTTGAAGGATCTGAAGCGGAAGAGTACGTTTATCTCTGTGATGATGCCGTCATTACCATTGCCCGGGATGGAAAGAATTCTGTGGATTTTAGGCTTTCATGCCCTGAAGAGGACCACAATGCCCATTTTAATGGTGTCCCTTTCCAGAATGAGAACGATTCCGTTATCATGATGTCGTATGATTATGGTTATGGCAAGTTCCCGCCCAATGAAAGCAAGGTGTTTGCCAACGTTTCAAAAATGGAGGGTAAGATTCGGTTGCAAGGCTATCACTATTTTTATAGTGGCTCGTCGGGCAATTCGTATTGGTATTATTTTGACGTGATCAAAAAGTGAGTGAGGCAACTCTATAACAATCCCCCGACAGTTTACTCATGTCGGGGGATTATTTTGTCACTTTTTCAAGGTGATTCTAAATGTTGTTCCTTCGCCTATCACAGAGGACTTGACGAAGATCTTTCCCTTGTGGTAGTCTTCGATGATGCGCTTGGCCAGCGACAGACCTAATCCCCAGCCGCGTTTCTTGCTGGTGTAGCCAGGGTTGAACACCTGCTTGATTGTCGACTTCGGGATGCCTTTGCCCGTGTCGCTCAAGTCGAGGTGGATGTGGTCGCCGTCATCAATGAGGTCGAGGGTGATCTTTCCGTGGTCGCCCATGGCATCGACGGAGTTCTTGGTGAGGTTTTCGAGCACCCAGCGGAACAGCGACGGAATCAGCGGCATGATCAACTCGCCCTCGGGCAGGTTGATTTCGAAGTCAAACTTCTTGGAGAACCGTTTTTGCAGGTAGTCCATCGTGTCGCGGATGAGGTAGTTGATGTCGGTGGGCTCGGGCACAGGCACGGAACCTATCTTCGAGAAGCGGTCGGTGACAATCTGTAGTCGCTCGATGTCTTTTTCCATCTCGTATGTGCCCACGAATGGTTCGTCTTGCATCTTTAGGAGCTCTACCCAGCCCATCAGCGAGGAAATCGGTGTTCCTAGTTGATGTGCTGTCTCCTTGGCCATGCCAGCCCACACTTGGTTTTGCTCCGAACGACGGGCGTAACTGAAGAGCAGGTAGGCAATCAATAGGAATAGGGCAAATACAATAAACTGTATGACAGGGTAGTAGCGCATCTGTTGCACCAAATCGGTGGTGCGGTAGAAGATGGTGGCTTTGCCTTTGTTCATGAACTCGATTTGCAAGGGGTCGTTCTCGTCGCGCATGATGGCCAGTTGCTGTCTCACGTAGTTGGTGTCTTGCATCATGAGGGAGTCGAGGTTGCCGAAGCTGAGGATGGTGTCTTGGGTCTCGTTGGTGACGATGACGGGTACACCCATTGAATTCAGGGTGATCTCTTCCATGAAGTGGTCCGACATGTCCTCCAAAACGGCCTTCAGGTCGGTGTAGATCAACGACTCGTTGTAGTAAAGATACTGCACGGAGCCGTATCCTGGATCGATTTTGATGGGTGGGAATTTGGAGTAGGAGTCTTTCATCTCCTCGTCAAAGGTTTTCTTGCCTTCTTGAGCAGGTGGCAAGTTGCTGGAGAAGAGAATGTTGTCCTTTGTATCGGTGACCACCAAGGGGATGCTGATGTTGTTGCGGATGATGTCGAGATAAACGGCAGTGTTGTCGTTCGACGAGATGTCGATGACGCGGCGATAGGCGTTGGCCAACAGGTCGACGCGCAGCTGTTCCTGCTCGCTCACCTTTTTGAAGAATTCCTCCGTCGAGCTCATCATCACGGCATGTTGCTCCATGGCGGCGGCCCACATCTTCACCTGCTTGACTTCTTGGTCGGCGATGGATTTAACAAGGTGGTTGGTGTACCATAGCGATGCACCGATGATGAGCAAGGCGACAACCGCCAAAGCCCATTTCCAGCGTTTTTTGTTTGTATAGAGGTTCGTTTTCACAAGGATAAAAACGATATTGTTTCCAAATTATTATGCAACCTATAGTTCGGCTGGATTTGTGATCCAGTCGAATGGGATCGGGGATTTGTAATCCCCATGGAGTCACATTTTCTTTCTCATTCTACCCACAGGAATCCCAAGTTGTTCCCTGTATTTGGCCACTGTCCTGCGTGCGATGGGATAACCTTTCTCTTTCAGAACAAGCATAAGCTGCTCGTCGGTCATGGGGTTGGCTTTGTCTTCGTTGTCCACCGCGTCTTTCAGGATTTTCTTGATTTCTCGAGTCGACACCTCTTCTCCTTCCACATTGGTGATGCCTTCGCTGAAGAAGAACTTGAGCAGGAAGGTGCCATAGGGGGTCTGCACATATTTGCTGTTGGCCACGCGTGAGATAGTGGAGATGTCCAAACCAACCTTGTCAGCCACGTCTTTGAGGATCATGGGTTTGAGTTTGGTTTCGTCCCCAGTGAGGAAGTACTCTTTCTGTATGTCGACGATGGCTTTCATGGTGACATACAGCGTGTTCTGACGTTGATTAATGGCGTCGATGAACCATTTGGCCGCGTCGATTTTCTGCTTCACGAACTGCACGGCTTCTTGCTTGTTGCGCGAGTCTTTGCTGCTCGAGAATTCCTCCAACATCTTGAGGTATTGCTTGCTGATGTGTAGTTCGGGCGCGTTGCGGCCGTCCAATGAGAGCTCCACCTGACCATCTCTGACGAAGACAAAGAAGTCGGGGGTGATGTAGTGGATGTTCTTGGTGCCCGAACTGGAAGCATCGGCGGGTTTGGGGTTGAGCTTGAGGATTTCGTCCAAAGCGGCTTTCAGCTCGCGGTTGCTGACTTCCAGTTTCTTGGCGATCTTGTCGTAGTGTTTCTTGGTGAATTCTTCAAAGAAATCCTTGACGATGGTGACGGATAGGCTGTAGTCGTTGTAAGGGTTCTCTTCCTGTAGGCGTTGCAATTGTATCATGAGGCATTCCTGCAGGTTGCGGGCGGCGATGCCGGGTGGGTCGAGTTGCTGCACGATGCTCAACACTTCGGCCACCTCTTCCTCTGTGGTGGATATATTCATCGAGAACAGCATGTCGTCGACAATGTTGGGGATGGGACGGCTGAGGTAACCGTTGTCGTCGAGGTTTCCGATGATGTATTGCCCGATTTCGAGCTGTTTTTCGTTGAGGTCGTGGTAAGCGAGCTGCTGTTGCAGATAGTCTTGGAAGGTCTCCTCATTGGCGATGGGGGCCTCATAGGGGTCGTCGTCGCTGCTGTAGTTGTTGGTTTGCAACCGGTACGAATAATCATCTCGGTCTTCTTCAGAGAGGTAGTCGCTTATGTCGAACTCATCATCTTTGCTGAAGTTGACTTCGTCGTCATTGTAATCATCGTTCTCGCCATTGTCATCTGCAGGTTCTTCAACGGTTGGCTCGTTGTCGTCATAGTCGTTCTCGTGGCTGTCTTCAAGGGCAGGGTTGATTTCCATCTCCTCCTTGATGCGTTGTTCGAGTTCGATTAATGGCAGTTGCAACAGCTTCATCAGCTGGATCTGCTGAGGCGAGAGTTTCAGTTCTTGCCGCTGGGTTTGAGTCAATCGTTGGTTGGGCATCTCTTTATAGAATTATGAGTGCGGAATGCTGAATGATGAATTGAAGGCACAGCCCTGCATTCCGCATTCAGCATTCATCATTCAGCATTAATATAAGCAGTTCTTAGGTGTTCTTGGGAACGGGATGACATCACGGATGTTGGTCATGCCAGTGATGAAGAGCAGTAGACGCTCGAAGCCCAAGCCGTAGCCGGAATGCGGCACCGAGCCGAAGCGGCGGCTGTCGAGGTACCAGTCCATAGAAGCCTCGGGGATGCCGACTTCGTGCATGCGGTCAAGGATCTTGTTGATATCGGTCTCACGCTCTGATCCACCGATGATCTCGCCGATGCCAGGGAAGAGCACGTCCATGGCGCGGACGGTCTTGCCGTCTTCGTTCTGTTTCATGTAGAACGCCTTGATCTCCTTCGGGTAGTCGGTCAGGATTACAGGCTTCTTGAAGTGCTTCTCGACGAGGTAACGCTCATGCTCCGACTGCAGGTCGACGCCCCAACCATCCACGGGATACTGGAACTTACCCTTCTTGTTGTAGTTGGAGTTGCGCAGGATGTCGATGGCCTCAGTGTAGGTGAGGCGCACGAACTCATGCTCAAGCACGAAGTGCAACTTGCTGATGAGTTCCATCGACTTGTCTTCTTCCTTCTTGCCCTTCTCCTCGTCCTGCAGGCGCTTGCTGAGGAACTGGAGGTCGTCCATGTTGTTGTCCAAAGCATATTGGATCAAGTATTTCAGCATCTCCTCGGCGAGGTCCATGTTGTCGTTGATGTCGTAGAATGCCATCTCAGGTTCGATCATCCAGAACTCGGCCAGGTGACGTGTGGTGTTGGAGTTTTCGGCGCGGAAGGTTGGACCAAAGGTGTAAATCTTGCCCAAAGCCGTGGCTGCCAATTCGCCTTCGAGCTGACCCGAAACGGTGAGGTTGGTCGACTTGCCGAAGAAATCTTGCTTGTAGTCAACATTGCCTTGTTCGTCACGAGGCGGGTTGTTGAGGTCGAGGGTGGTCACTTGGAACATCTCGCCAGCGCCTTCGCAGTCTGAAGCCGTGATGAGTGGCGTGTGAATGTTGTAGAAGCCTCGCTCGGTGAAGAACTTATGGATGGCAAACACCATGGCGTGACGCAAACGCATGACGGCGCCGAAAGTGTTGGTGCGGAAGCGTAAGTGGGCGATGTCGCGCAGGAACTCCAAGGAATGTTTCTTGGGTTGCAACGGATATTCGTCGGGGTTGGCGGGGCCGAACAAGCCGATCTCTTTTACGGAAAGCTCCACAGCTTGTCCGCTGCCCATCGAGGCGACAAGGACACCCTTGGCCCACAGTGAGGCACCGGCATGCATTAATGCCAGTTTTTCTTCGGGAATCACGTTCAGGTCGATGACCAACTGCAGGTTGTTGATGGTGGAGCCGTCGTTGAGGGCGATGAAGGCCACGTTCTTGCTGCCGCGCTTGTTGCGCACCCAGCCCATTACAGTAATTTCATTGTCAGAGGCTTGCATCTGCAAGGCTTGCTTGATTTCTACTCTTTTCACGGTATGTTGATTTTATTTGTTGCGTAATATAAATAATGTGCAAAGTTACAAAAAAATGCAATGCAGGTTTGAAAATGTTGTACTTTTGCAATCATTATGGCTAATATTTACTCACAGTTGTACACACAAGGTGATAGTCGCATCATCATCGCCGGCCCCTGCAGCGTGGAAAGCGAAGCTCAAATCCTTGCCACCGCACGCGCCTTGGCGCAAATCCCTGAGGTGACAATGCTGCGTGGCGGCATCTGGAAGCCCCGCACCCGCCCCGATGCCTTCGAGGGCAGGGGAGAGGAAGGTCTGGCGTGGCTCCGTGAGGCGAAGCGAGAGACAGGCTTGCCCACCGCCACTGAGGTGGCTACGCCTAACCATGTCGAGCTGGCCTTGAAATACGACATCGATGCGCTGTGGATTGGTGCCCGTACTGTCGTCAACCCCTTCTCGGTGCAGCAGTTGGCCGATGCCTTGAAAGGTGTCGATATCCCCGTGTTCATCAAAAACCCGGTGTCGCCCGATCTGAACCTCTGGCTGGGCGCCTTCGAGCGTTTCCAAAAGGCGGGCGTGAAGCGTCTGGCAGCCATACATCGCGGCTTCTCGTATTATAAGGAGACACCTTACCGTAATTTCCCCATGTGGGAAATCCCCATCGAGCTAACGCAGCGGCTGAATGTGCCCCTTATCACTGATGTCAGCCACATCTGTGGCAACAGGGAACTGCTACAAGCCACGGCACAGAAGGCCCTCGACCTCGCATGCGACGGATTGATGATAGAGTGCCATATTAATCCCACAGAAGCGTTGACCGATGCCAAGCAGCAAATCACGCCCGAAGAATTGAAGGCGTTGCTGTCCAATCTGACCTTCCGCACCAAGCAGACGGGTAATGTGGAGCGCGACCTTGCCGGCTTGCGGGGCGAAATCGACGACATCGACAGCGAGCTGCTGCAGTTGCTGGCGCGGCGTATGGAAGTCAGCGCACAGATTGGCGAATACAAGAAAAGCCACAATGTCACCGTGGTGCAAATGGACCGCTGGAAGAAAATCCTCGACGACCATGTGACCACGGGCATGGAGATGGGATTGTCGCCAGAATTAATTAATAAGGTGTTCGAAGCCGTCCATCAGGCCTCCATCGAACGGCAAAGCCGCATCATGGAAGAATGAACACATTAATTGGTGATGGTCAGCTTGTTGCCATCGTATTGGGTGTGGTATTGGATGAGCGGGAAGATGGTGGTGCCGTCCGTGGGAAAATCCGGAATCATGTCAGGCTGTCGGATGATGATTTGTCCGTTTAAGATGTTATAGTAGGCGTTGTTGCAACGGTCGACGACGAAAGGAGAGTCCACCACCAGACGCGTGGTGTTGCCTTGGCTGTCAGTGCAGGCATTGGGTTCGTTGGGCGGCATGCGGTCGTAGGCGAAAAACTCCGTTTCGCTATAGCGGAAAACGATGATGCCTCGGCTGGTGCTTTCAATGTCTGCTGTGATGTAAACCCAGTCGAAGAGGTTGCTCAAAGAATGATAATGCTCGGTCGATGGGTCGTAATAATGTGTGGATTGTGGGTATATCGTAATGGGATACGTCAACAATGGCCTGTTGGGGTTCTCGGGGTATTTCTCGCAGCCGTGCAGGAAGGGGAGAACCGCTATTAATATTAATAGGTGTAATTTTTGGACTTTCATAACGACAAAGAAACGCTTTTTTTCTCAAATTCGTATCCTTTCGGGGGAAAATATTATTTTTGCCTTCAAATTTTAGTGTCATGAAAAAAGGAAAACTTGCAATATTGTGCGTGTTGGCGTTGCTGCTGTTGTTCGGCTCGTGTGCCTCGTCAGGGTCGAGTGCGATGCGCAAGGCCGAGCGTCAGATGGAGCGGAATGCGAAACGCTCCGCCAAGCAATATGACAAGGCCAAGTCGGCCCACTACAAGCATCAGGCGAAAAAAACCAAGCGGATGATGAAGCAGGACAAGCGCCGTGCCGAGAACATGCGTAGGCGTCACAGGTCGAATCCTTACTACTGACGACCCTCAAGCGGGTGAAATCCGCTTTTTGGTTGGCACTAAATCCATCGATTAGGGCAGAAATTGGGATGTAACTGAAAAATTGCCGCTGAAGTGGCAAAAAAAGTCACTCAATTACTGTTTTTACAAATGACTGAAAATCAAAAGTATAAATATTTGGAGAGATTTTTTTTCGGGAAAAAACGCAGAAAAAGCACATTTTTCTTGCGTACTTTCAAATAAGGTTGTAATTTTGACGACTTTTAATGCACTAAACAAAGTAGTATTTACATAAAATTACAAGGTATGTTTAAAAATTTACTAATGACCCTTGCCGTCATCCTGGCCACCTGCACGATGACCATGGCACAAGCGCAAGGAAGACTCAAAGGCAAGATTACCGATGACACTGGAGAGCCGGTACCATTTGCAAACGTCATTGTTGAAAAAGGCGGAACGCAAGTGGG
>JAEEGJ010023766.1_pt1 | contig 12804 bp, 12 predicted proteins | sample 8958761 | NCBI WGS metagenome assembly JAEEGJ01 (sample SAMN16246546, study PRJNA631951) | gut metagenome | biome: gut microbiome; feature: rumen; material: RS-attached | host: Bos | place: Iran: Karaj | collected 2018-10
AAATTAGTACAACAAGTTAACAATTAACACCCGCTACAGGCACAAATGGATTGTAACCATTAGAGCCTTCCGCTATAAAGATAGGTGTTTATCACTTCTGCAAAGAGATAAGATTGATAATCGGCTGGCGCATAGAAAAGTATTATGCAGGAAATTGATGTAACTCCATTGATAAACCAGTTTGAGGAACATCTGAAGGAAAATGACCGGACGATATTCTCAGCTCGCTTTGGCGATGGTAAGACTTGGTTTCTTAATAAGTTCATGGAAGAGCGCAATGATAAATATGAATTCATTGTTCTCTATCCGGTGAACTACCAAATAGCCCCCAATGAGGCTATTATGGAGTACATCAAGCGCGATATACTATTCCAGTTAATACTAAAAGGCTGGCTGAAGCCTGGTGTTAGTATACCTGACACAGTCTTGTTCCAGTGGTATATCAGCCAAAAGAGTGGCGGCCTATTTACAGATGTCATGCAGGTGATGACCTCCTTGCCATTTGTAGACCCAAAGTGGCAGACTGCCATTGGCACGCTACTCACAATTGCTAAAGAGATAACAGATAAAGTAAAAAATTACGGTAGTTTCAAACACGGGATAGAGAACGAGGAAGATTTTCAGAAGGCTGCAAATATCATAGAGCATCTTTCCTGCGGAGCTGGTAATATATATGAGTTGGACATGGTGTCCTATCTCATAATCCATACCCTCCAGCAGATAAAAAATGAAGGAAAAGAAACTGTTCTGATTATTGAAGACTTGGATCGAGTAGACCCAGCCCATCTGTTCAGAATCCTTAATGTATTCTCAGCTCATATAGACCGAGTTTATCAGTGCAGTGATAAGACTGTGACTGATGCCGAAGGCAAAAGTGTTGAAATAGATACGCTAAAAAACAAGTTTGGCTTTGATAAGGTTGTGATGGTACTCGACTATGAGACCACCCATCATATCTTCAGTCATTTTTATGGCGATCATGCCAACTATCTAGGCTATATAAGCAAGTTCATTCAACATAATGTATACTACTATTCAATACACAAGTATGCTTTTCAGCAGATACAGCAACATTTCCTCAACAAGTGCTGTATCAAGTTTGAGCAGATACTGAAGAAGGGGCGAGATAGTGATTATTACGTAAACGAGAATGACTTGTCTTTGAGAAAAATAGCTCAGGTGCTAGATGGTTTTGACAACTCAGTAGTTAATACCGTAGATGTCATAGAAGGGACTCAAGTATGCTTTAACGTATCTACACCTCTTACTCGTACAATATCTACAATGCGTAGGTTGGGAATGGTTGATGAGAACATTTTCTATTTGCTAAAAGAGTGTTTGAAGAAGGAGGAGCTCATGGAAGTGTTTGGAGGCTTTTTAATGAAACAAGCCAATGTGGCTCAGTCTTTCAGTGTATATTATAATAATGTGGTCTATACATTTCACGTATCACATCTCGAAGGAGGTGTTATAAGATTCGAAAAGTGTTTTAGCCAGGATGTTAGGACAACAGAACAATATAAGTTTTTAGAAGTGAATATCTATGATGCATATGCAAAGGCTTGCAGCTATGTAAAATAGAATTATATAGAAAATTAATATAGCATGATTAATTATAATATCCTTGAAATCAAACGTGCCATATTTCATAAAGTTATGGCAAGGCGAGCAGACTGTGAATCCTATGTTGTAGAGTCAGATACATTAAGAGAGCTGACTGTAGATATGAAGGATATTCTTCGAAAGAGAATGAGCGATGCTTTCGGCAACGCGGGACGCGCCTTTGAATTATCTATAAATGACGTGGAAGACGGTTCAGTATATTCTATTATACATAACTTACGCCATGAGAATGACAGTGTGTTCTATCAAAAGTCCGTAGATTTGGCAAATAAGTTGGCATTTTGTCAGAATAAGACATCGATACCTCACGGTTTTTTTGTTTTACTTGATTGCGTTAATCCTCTTGATAACATGCCTGTCTATGTTATTATGAAAGCAGAGCCACATGATGCTGTTGAGATAACCCAAAGTTTGGCTCGGGCTATCAATAATATTATTTTGAGTCCATCTCAGAAAATGTATAAGGCAGGTTGTTTCCAACAATTCAATACGGAAGGAGGCCATAGAGGCTATAAAGCCTATTTGTTCGATGAACAATTTGGTTCGCGGGCTCATTTAGCAGAGTACTTCTATAGGGACTTTATGGGATTGACAGTAAGTGCCAATGACAAAGTCCTGACAAAGATGTTCTTTGCCAAAATGACTGATGCAATAAAAGATAAGTATAAGAATGACTATCTGAGAAAGAATGATGCAGATGAAGTGTTAAATGCTGAAATGCATAATCAAAATACAACACTTAATCCACGAGACGTTATAGACCGGGCAATATGTTTGGATGACAGAGATTATTTCTACAGAAGAGTTTTAAGTGAAGAGATGCCACCCTCATTTCGAAAGAATATATCTTTGATTGATTCCAGAATGATTAATCGTTCGATGTCAATATCGGATGATATTAAAATCTTTGCTCCTCAAGGTATGTTTCAAGATGACTCTTTTGTCATAGACAGAGAGACAGACAATGATTATGTTATAGTGAAAATACGTAAGAATTGAGTTTAAGCTTATGCAAGACTCAACAGATATAAGGGCCCAAGTTAGCAAAATGCTCTTACGTCACTATTCTGGATTTAATCCTAATTTCGATACAGAACAGTGTAATTATAAGATGTTGGAATCATTTTATAATGTCATTGGTGATGCAGAATTAATGGATTTGTTTAATGAGATAGAGCCATTTATACAAGTTCATTCAGCAGAACTGAAAAATATAATTAACGTAAATACCAATAGTTTTATTTTTAATCAGCCTGCTTATTTGTTCGTGTATTTTTCATTGGGGCATTGGAATAACAAGATAGTAAATGGCTGGCCCTATGATTATGAATCACTGATTTCAGTGATAAGATGGTCTGGGTATTCGATAAATATGCTCTACAATTCTTAATTTGGAGCATAGCTTTTTGAGTTTTGCGTTTTCTGTGTGACAATTAATTATTCGTTCAATCCGTGTGATTCGTGTTCGAAATATGGCAAATAACATTTTTGAGCAGTTTGATGAGGCCTATTCTCGCTGGTCTATATTAGATAAGGTGGGGAAGGAGATGCAGTTGGAGAGCCTGTGGCAGCATACGAGTACTGCATACAATTATCTCTTCAAGGTGTATCAGAGTAGAGGTTATCTCACTCCTCGCGAAGCTGATTATGCCAATCAGATAAGCCAGATGCTGATGGCACTCCAGAGTCAAAAGATGAAGGTTGACCAAGAATTGGCTAATGAGATGCTGAAACATCTAGTGAAGATGATAGCAAAACAATTATAAATGCCCCGACAGTCACGACAACCCTCAGGCACAGGCATCCATCATGTGATGATGCGAGGCATCAATCACCAGAACATCTTCGAGGTTTAGAGTCCCTTGATAAGGGACGGCTATAATGCAGGGATATAAAATCACAAGTATTCTAGAGATGGGTACCTTTTCAAAGAGTGCTTCAAGAGCGAGCCTGTCAAGGTTGCGATTAAGCGAGCACAGAGCGATGCATGCATCAGCTTTGCCGAGTCGCGACAAGGCTCGATATAGTCAACGGCTGACAGGCATCAGCAGGGGAATCATCCAGTTCGTAAGAACATAGCTTGCCCCCAATGACAGTACCTGTCCTTTGTCATGACTGGTTTGTCCCGCTCTGGTGTCTCGTCTTGTTCGTCACCAGTGTGCCCAGCGCTTCAGCGCGATGAATTTCTGCGTTTTCTGCGATTTCTGCGGGATAATACCTGTCAGTAGCCTGCCTCCTGATAACATGTTTCGAATTGAAAAATTGAAAAATAAATGGTTCAAAGTACGGCAAGATTCAAATCTTTTTCGTATCTTTGCACCGCGTAAATATAATAAGCTTATGATCACAACGGTTACAAATCAGAACACGGGCACTCCCAGCAGGCTTTCCAGGCTTCAGGATGCTTATGATTATAAAATCAAGCACGGATGGACTCCGCTTACTCCCGAAGAGGAGGTGGAGTTCCACAAGATGGTTGCAGAATTTACGAACCTGTAGTCCATGCGATGTCAATCTCCGTTGGAATTTTGCAGCCAAGCATACAGACACCTCTGACCATCTTATCATAGCTTATGCCATAACCGAGCATTTGCCACTAATATCGTCAGATGGTAAATTCGACTTCTACTGCAAGCAAGGTCTGAACTTCATATTTAATAAGAAGTAGCCTTCATCCATCATACATCTCTTATTACATCATCCATCATCCATAAAACATCAAACATCTTCTGATTGCACAGGTGGTCATAAGGTGATGCAGTTCGATACTGCCAGTCAGAACTAAAAACGATTTGATAAATGGACACACCAAAGGTATTTATATCATATAGCTGGCATCCGAAGGAGAATCAGATTCGGGTGCAGCAACTGGCGGAACGCCTGTCTTCCGATGGGGTTCACGTCATCATAGATATTTGGGATTTACAAGATGGTCAGGACAAGAACAAGTTCATGGAACAGATGGTCGCAAATCCTGAAGTAAAGAAAGTGCTTCTTATCTGTACCAAGGAATATGCTGAGAAGGCAAACACTCGTAAGGGCGGTGTGGGTATAGAAAGCACCATCGTATCTGAGGAGATTTATACCAATGCAGACCAGACCAAGTTCATCCCTGTCGTTTATGAGTACGAAAACGATAAACCCTGTGTTCCAGTGTTTGCAAAGTCACGTATCTTTGTCGATCTCAGTAGCGACGAGAAGTTTGAAGGAGGTTATGACCAACTCCTTCGTGATATATATGACAAGCCTCGCTTTCAGCGTCCACCGATAGGTAAGATGCCCTCTTATTTGTCGGCAGAAGACCCTGTAATGCTTCCTACATCAAACAAGGTGAAAGTCATTAAGTCTGCCATCATGGCAGCCAATCCCAATACACATTTGCTGATTCGCGACTATTTGGACTTATTCCTTTCTTCATTGATAGATTACAAGATAGACTATCATACTCTTAACGACGGCAATTTCATAGATGCTGTAGAAAAGAAAATCAACGAGATGCTACCGTTAAAGGACGATTTTCTAGATTTTATCATGACTGTAGTAGGTACCCAATACCTTCCAAAGGAATTGTTGTCAGATTTCTTTGAACGCATGTTACAGCTTTATGCTGATAATGAAATAAATCTGTATGAAGGTAACTCAATAGATAGCGTTAGTTTTGATAATTACCGTTATTTCAATCACGACTTGTTTCTGTCTGTTGTTACTTTATTGTTATCAAAAGAGCAATTTGATATGATTCACGAGTTGGTATCTCACCACTTCTGTATTATTGAGGAGCGAAGGATGAGTGTTCCTCAGGAGATTTCATTCATGCGATTCAGAACTTATAATTATACCCTTAATCGATATAAGAATGACAGAAGCCAACTCCGTCGGGTTAGTGTTGTTGCCGACAAAATGAAAGCAAATTCTGTCAAAGTTAAGTTCGAGAATATGGTACGCACCGATTTGTTACTCTATTACCTGTCACTCATATATCCTAGTAAAGATATGTTTGAACGTTACTGGTATCCAGAACTCAGTGCTTACAATCAACAGTTTGTTGTGCTACCTAAGTTGGCTAGTCTTCGCTATTTCGACAAGGCAAAGGTAATGTTCGGTGTTGGTACTGTAGAAGAATATAAGAATATCGTTTCTTCTATCAAAGAACCAGAACTGCGTGATGGCTATCACAATATACCCACCGCAGCCAAAGGTCTTTTGCTGGAAGATGTAGGCACCATATCCTGATAACAATGGCTATACTCATACCGAAAGTCCCCGAAGACTACACACAGATTAAAATATATCAGCGACTTGCTTCGGTATCTGCTGCCAAGCACGACGGCTTGGTGTCTAATGTGGACAAACTGATAAACGCAATTCAGCCCATGCTGGACACTGTAGGACGTGATGCTTTCAGCGACTATACGTTGCACAACCCGCTTCATAGCCGCAAGTTGATGCACCTTGCTGGATATATCATCCCTGACGAAGTGTTGAACCAACTATCAAGTCTGGAATTGACAGTGATGATTATGTCATTTTACTTACATGATCTAGGCATGGTGTCGGGCTATGATGACAAAGACATTGTACTGAAGTCAGATGAATTTCAGACTTTTATCGAGTCCAAGGAACAATACTCCACCCGTTTTGCGGATTTGCGCGAAGAGATTAGTAAGGCAGAAGGTGGTAAGAAGTCACAGTTAGAGAACCTGCTGGCGCAGTTACAGGGAGCCGCCCTTACAGACTATCTACGCCCTAAGCATTCCTATATAGAACGCTACAATGCCGTTCTGGATAAAGTCCTAGATGGTGACGATGTAGAAAAGTTCTTTGAATTAGATGGTGTTTCTTTCAAAAAGGAATTGCTGCAGATTTGTGAGAGCCATAATAATTCCTGCTATCTGTTGGGTAAGACAGACACCACAGGCAAACTGGTGTTCGATGTTGAGCACCATATGTGTAGTCAAGAGTTTAATATGCAATATTGCGCAGCGATACTTCGTATAGCCGACATTCTGGACTTCGACATGGAGCGTACTCCTAGTTCGTTATTCCGTGCTTTGGGTATAGAAGATAAGCAATTGCCAGGCTTCAAGATATCGTTGAAAGAATGGACTAAACAAATGGCTGTACACACCATCAGCATTTCAGAAAACGAGATAGTTGTAAAAGCCGACTGCAACAGTCCTAGTATAGAACATGCCGTACGAGAGATGTGTGCCTATGTAGAACGTGAGATACGTGATACGCTCTCCATTATACGTAGTGTTAAAAATGAGATTACTTCTCGCTATTATACAAACCTACCTTCCACGGTTAAGTCCGATATCCGTTCCAATGGTTATACCTATCGCGATTACACCATTCGTCTGAACGATGCAGCTATTCGTAACTTACTAATGGGTAACAACCTCTACTCTAGGAATTATGTTGCTGCACGAGAACTGATACAGAATTCGGTGGATGCTTGTCAGGTGCGTAACAAACTGGAGAAATATGGCTATTCACCACTGGTGCAGGTATATGTTTCCAAAGATGCCAATGGCCGCAGCTGGTTTGTGGTACAGGACAACGGCATAGGTATGGACGACAAGGTCTTGTCTGACTATTTTTTCAAGATAGGCAACAGCTATTACCGCTCTGATGAATTTAAGGCTATGAAACGGGATAAGAAGATTTCAGACTTCACTCCTAGTTCCCGTTTTGGTATTGGCATTTTGTCGGTGTTTATGATAGGTAATGTGGTCAAGGTTACCACATGTAGCAAGTTCTCTGTGCGTGACGATTCTCTTCAGCGTACTCTGATAGTTGACAATAGTGAATCGTTGGCGGTTGTTCAGGAAGGAATAGCAACGGAGTATGGTACCAAGATTGAGGTGTTATTGCATTCCGATAAAGACAATGAGACGTTTATTAATGGGTTGTTTGGATTTATCAAGGAATCCGTTATACGTCCTTCGGTACCAGTTATCATCACTACTCCCGACAAGGTAGAAACGCGTATAGATGCAAACCGCTATTATAAACTTTCTGGCGATATTAATGCCGATTTGGAATCTGCAGGGATTGAAACTGTGGAGATAGACCTACATAAGCATAGTAAATTACTTAAAGGAAAGGCTTTCCTGTTCTTCTTTTGTAAGGTAGATGGTAATCTTTCCTTCATTGATCCTAAAGGAGTAGTGGAATGGGGTATCTATCCGCTAAAGACCCAGTATCTGTTTGAGGGAACTGCTACAGGCAGCCGAGTTACAGTTAATGGCGTATCAATGTCGCTGAAAAAGTCTGGTGGACTATTCAATTCCAAAAAGAGAATTGTGCCGTTCTTGATAGATGTGGAGATAACCAGCCAAGAGAATATCACTTTCGATGTGTCGCGTTCTAAGGTTAATGGTAAAGGACTTGAACTCGCCAAGAAAGAGTTGTATAATAGTATCGTGGATTCGCTAAAGGATATGGGTGTTTATGATCGTTTTGATAACGATACTCGCAAGCAGATTGAGAAAGCAAAGATACGCAATGTGCCAGCCACTCCATTAGATAAGGATTTCTTGGCAAAGGTTGAGACTTTGCTTCCCCAAACACCATTTTCTGCTAACAACCAGATGGTGAACGATATAGCAACATCTCTCTCTGAGGATAGGGATATTGTGAAAAAATATGTTTATGCAGTGGCGCAAAAGTATAAATAGAATATTGATAATAAACCATTTACGACTCAGACGACATGATTTCATCACCGCATAATAGTGGACTCGCATGCAAGGCATATATGAACTACATAATAAAGACACCGAGTGTGACGGAACCATTGAAGGAGGAGATCCTGAAGGGTGATGTTCATATGATAGAGGAGATGAGGGCATGGCTGAAGCCTTTTGGTAACAGCAATATTGACAGAATCAATGCCATACGAAAAGAAAACAAAATATGATTCAGGGTTCAAGGTTCATGGTTCACGATTTAAGAAGAGTGAGCAGAAGCCTGTTTACAAACCAAAGCGTGGAATGCTTGCGCCTTTGATGAATGAAGAGGTGAAAGAAAAGGCTGGTATTCATGAACTGAGTTATGACTTCGCTTGGGTGAAATCGTCAGGCAATTTGTTGAGATACAATGCCGCCTGAGAGATTTTCAGTCGGTAGTCATAGATAGAACTATCCGCATATTGTGCCAAGCGGAGTTTCTTAGTAAAAAGCGAAATACGCTCCCCGAATTTGGGTACAGCAGCAATCGCCTTGTCCAAGTATGTATTGGGCATGGTGTATTGTGGTGCAGGGGATTAATGACGGGGTTGTTAAGAGGTTCCCGTCATCTTCCTGCACCTTTAGATAGAAACGAGATAAATAAGTAAATATTTGGTGGAAAGTCGGAGCTGCAAGGCTTTAGCTTTTTCACCGCAGTGAAAATTAGTACAACTAAAATGACGATTAAATGACAGGAGCTTGGCTCTTGGCAGAAATAAAAACAAATATCTGATTGCACAGGTGGTCATAAGGTGATGCAGTTCGATACTGCCAGTCAGAACGAAATATAAATGCGAGTCAAGGCGATGAGAAGATTATTCTCAAGTAAAAAGAAGATGGCTACGCTATAACTTCCCTTCCATCTCACTAATAATGAGATAATGCATTATAAGAATATATTTGAAATATGATAAATTATAATATAAAGAAATTCCTTTTATTCTTCTACCCAATTCTTATATCCATTTTACTTGGGTTACTGATATACTTAGCTGCTTCACTCTATCGTTATGAGATGGGGGTGACAGATAATGGTGTTTACAACAGGGTGCTTGACTGGTCAGAAAACTTTAAAAAGCTTGAAGGCGGTTTCGCCTATTCAGGTGAAACAAGTTTCATTACTATGGCCCCCCCCAAAGAGTATGACGAGGAAACAATGGAGTTTTCCGTAAAATTTAAAGATGAGCAACTTGTTGACCAAGTAGCGGTAATCTATATTGATGTTACTCAACTCAATGACAAAGGTAAGCCAGAAGGTATATTTAATGAGTTTTATAGGCCACAACATGGCATCAATAGATTCAAAATACCAAAGCATAAGCTTCCTAAAGGGTGTAAGATGATGATTGGTTTCTTCTGGAAGAGCGAATGGGGGTTTACTGTGCTACCTAATTACGAAAAACTTACATATAATATCAGTCAATAATATTATGCGGCATATTCACTATACAAACGAGCCTTTGACGCTTGATTACGATGATGAAAAGATTCTTGCGGTAATAAGGTCATTTATAAAGGCAATAGCAGCAAAACGCTTTACTTTTGTTCAGTTAAGTAATTACATCTTGCAGTTGTATATTGATGAAAAGAAAACAGGCAATGATGTCAGCGTATTCTATTTGAAGCCTGAGCTTCGTCCGTCTGATTATGGAAGGATCAGCCAAGCTTTGTGGCAACTTATTTGGAATAAAGAAATTTGCATGGACTTTTATGCCAATCCTTATCTGGGACAGAGAGTCGATGATCAAGCATTCATTATCATTGAGAAGAAATGAGTAAGTCACTGAAATATTTGGCAAAGCCACAGCCAATAATAGATGAACAAGCATTAACTGATGCAGGCTTTATTAATTCTGGAAAGTCTAAATTTCAAGAGATGATAAAGGCATTTTCAGATGAACTCTTTGATAAATCAGTTTTAGTTTGCGAGGCAAATAACCGCGAGGGCGAACGAGAAGTGACTGGCGAACACGTCAACAGAGCAACCCATATTATTTATGGTAAGACTATTGATAAACCCGATAAATGGAGTGTATTATTTCAGATCGTTGAGCTCGTCTTAACTGCAGGTGCAGGTGTCGGTGCAAGTAATCTGACAGAAACTTGGGGTGCTATAACTTTCGGAGTTTGTCTGGCATTTGCTGTTATGTCTTTTGTTGTTAGAAATGTTGTATTAAAACGATAAAGTATGAAAGATGAAAATATAAATATCACAGAACCTGCTCGTCAACAGCTGGAGAAGTTTAGTGAAGAAATGATTCGGAAATTGTTGGATGGAATCATTTCCGAGAAATCATACCCAGGTCTGGATACCGTTGAGGTTACGGCAGAAGATATTCGTAGATATTCTGCAAATATGCGCTATGTAAAGTTTGGTCGAGCCACAAGATTAGCTTTCTTTGCGCGTACGTATTTATTTCTCGGCCTTTTTGTCGTTTTGGGCGGTGTGTTTTTTGATGATTTAAAAGAACTTTCTTTGTATAGTCCTTTGCGCTTGTCATTTATCATAGCGGGTGCATTTATGTTGTTTATTGGCATTTTATTGATGACCGTAGTTCCCAAGCGCAATAATAGCGAAGAAAAGAACCATACTGTTATAAACAACTATTAGAGAATAACTAGTGCTGAAAAAGAAACTATACAACAATTTACAATGATAAACGTCTTTATTGATACTTCTATCTTCGTAGCTGAGGGCTATGTCAAAGGGAAAAGCATTGCTACTCTCTTTGATGCTGCCCAAGAGGAGAAGATTCGTATTCTCATGCCTGATATCACGGAGTATGAGATACGGAGGCATCTTCATGAAGATGTAAAGAATAAATCTGGCAGAGGTCAAGCGGAAGATTTGAAGAAGTCGTTTATGTATGCGATAGGAGACTTGAGAAAACACATTGAGGAATTGATGGCTGTAGATGTTGAGTCTCTAACGGATATGGTTGAGAAAGAACTTAATTTGCAATTTAGTAGGGCAGACATAGAGAGATTGTCGTTGTCCAAGGGCTTTGACTTTACTGAAATACTTGAGGATTATAAGGCTCTGAAGGCACCATTCTCAACAAAGAAGAAAAGTGAATTTCCAGATGCTATTGCCTTGCGACAGTTGGAGGCGTGGTGTAAAAGCAATAATGACACATGTATTCTTTTAGCTTCTGACCCAGATATCAAAGCATACAAAAGTGATTGCCTTGAACACAAAAACCTTTCTGAATTTGTCTCATCGCTGGAAGAATACGAGAAGATGATTTCGCCAGAAAAGTTATCGACTCTTTTTGCTGCGTCAAAGGCATCTATAGAGAAAGGCATCCATTCTTGGATTGTCGAACAATATGATGATGAATCGTTATATGTTAATCATCTCCTGATATTAGATATACACGATACGACTATCAAGAATGTAGATATCACATGGGATGAACCGCTGAAGTGGATCGGAAAAGATGAAGGTTGTTTGTATTACAAGACCTATGCCAGTATTGTGACATCTATATCTGTTAGCCATCCAGATTATGATACAGGATACTATGATTCAGAAGATCAACGTTGGTTCTTTATAAATGAAAATGTTACAGACCATCTTAAGGGGCGTATACGTATCCCTGTTGTAATTGCATATTTCTACGGTGTAGAGGAGATGCATCTTGAGTCAATCAATAATGACGACTCTTTAAAACATTCAGATGTGATGGAGTCACTTGTCACAACAGGTGAGCGTGATCTTGGAGATGATGATTTTGAAGTAGATCATATGATATGTCCAAATTGCGGAGCAGCCGTTATTATCAAGGAATACTCTTTTCCTGCTGTTAAAATAAGGATGGATAAGATGGACATTTTCTGTCCCAAATGTAAGCAACTACTCTGTAAAAAGCCTGCTAACAATCATTACCTAGCAGAATTATTGGATTGACAGCAAGCTGGTAGAATAGATTTTTCAACATGAATAAAAGTATTATCATAGCGGAGTTGGAGAGGCGTAAGAATGAAGCTAAGAGCGAGAGCTTGGCTTCCAGACTTTGTGTGCTAGCAGAGGAGGTCGTTAAGGTCGCTGCGGATCACCAGAAGCGCGTAGCGCAGGTAATGCCTGAGTTCGACCTGCATGACGATAAGCACTTAGCTATGGTTTTAGATAATATGTCTTGTTTGATAGGTACAGAGAGAGTGAAGTCACTTTCAGACGTTGAACTGTTCCTGTTGATAGCATCTGCTTACCTGCATGACTGCGGTATGGCACCTCCCGAGTGGGAACTGAGACTGATGCAGTTGACTGAAGGAACAGATGAGTACGCTGATTGTGAGGAATCTATTCGAAACGACGGGAAACCACCTTACAACTTCTCAAATGCTAAGAGTTTTATTGAAAAGAGCAAGGAAAACATATATCGGAAATATGAGGGTGATGTTCAAAACTGGCTATTCTCTGAGAATAATGAGAAAGAGCTAATCG
>JAEEGJ010023767.1_pt1 | contig 12804 bp, 11 predicted proteins | sample 8958761 | NCBI WGS metagenome assembly JAEEGJ01 (sample SAMN16246546, study PRJNA631951) | gut metagenome | biome: gut microbiome; feature: rumen; material: RS-attached | host: Bos | place: Iran: Karaj | collected 2018-10
TGTTATACTTCATAGGCTTTGACTTGCCCCCATAGCTCAGCAGGTAGAGCGCATCCATGGTAAGGATGAGGTCTCCGGTTCAAGTCCGGATAGGGGCTCCATAGTAAAAAGGTTGTCTCAAATCGAGGCAACCTTTATTTTTTAGATATACATCATTACGGCACCGGCAACGAGCGACGCCAAACATGCGCCGACCGCAACGACGATAAGTGATCTCTCGAAAAATCCCAAAACCAGCGCAACTGCAAAGCCAATGGTTGCAGAAATGACAGAACCCGTGGCATAAAGGATCGCAGGGAATGTCATTGCAGATAAGACCGTGTAAGGAATGTAATCAAAAAAGGCCTTAACCGAAGGCTTTTCGAGCTTTTTACGGAATAACGTGAACGGGATCATGCGGACCAGGTAAGTCGTGACCGCCATGGTGATCAGGAGCGGGACAAAGATTTTGTTATCGAGCGCGCCGAAAATTCCTTCATTTGTTACCTCTGCAGCTTCAGGAACTTTGTAGGAAGGTGCCAGGATGAAGATGCATGCGACAAGAATGACGCCCGTGATGACTGCAATAACGGTGCCCTGCTTTCCTGAGAGCTTGTCCCTGACAATTACACCGGTAAGTGCGGCTGCCACAGCGGCAATTATTATTGCAAAGCCCGAAGTAATATGCGCAGACAGGAATGGTATGTAGAAAAGCAGTACCGATACTATGCAAGACAATAAAGAACTCGTGAGGATGACCTTGTCGTGCTTTGCCTTTGGCATGACGATCGATACGAACATGCCGTAGATGCCGATAGCAAGGGCATTTGTAAGGAACGGCGGGAAAACCTGGCCTAACAATGCGCCTATTACCGTGCCTGCCACCCAGCCTAATACGGGAAGGACAGTAAGACCGAAGAAATATCTTGCACCGAACTCGTATTTCTTGCTGACCGCAACACCGAAGATCTCGTCCGTGATTCCATATGCAAGGAGTATGCGGAGGAGCGGTGTCATGGATCTGTCGGCCTTCTGCGACAATGATATGCCCATCAATGAATATCTGAGATTGATAACGATCTGGGAGATGATCATCGCAAGGATTCCGCCTGCCGTTGTCATTATTCCGAGGCCTGCTACCTGTCCTGCCGAAGTGACATTAAATAATGAGATCAAACCTGCCTGTATCCAGGACAAGCCTTTCGAGACAGCAAGGATACCAAAAGTAAAGGATACCGAAAGGTAACCTAAACCAATGGGGAGACCGTCTCTGACGCCCTCCCCTAATGTATATCCTTTAAAACCAGTCTCTTTTGAGGAATCAGCCATAGATTGTTCTTATTTCCTCGAAAGATAGAAAGATATCTATATTTGCTGAAGTCTCTTCAGCCGCAGGATCGTTCAGGTCAACAAGCTTTGTAACCGTCTGGTTCGTGATGTCTACCTTGTAGAGAGCGCCGGCAACAATGTAGTACTTGTCAACGGGCTCGAAACCGCCGTCGTTATAGACTGTCGTACGTGTGATAAAGATCGAATCTCCCATGTTGAAGTACTCATCGTACTGGACACCGTTTTCGACGCTCTTTTCCATCTGGAGAGATTCATACTTGCTATCAGGAGATAATGTATAGACACAATCAGCAGGAACGCCTCCGGGAGTCGTACCCTTCTTTGTTTTCTGGATAACATCTGCCGAATGCTCTCTCATATACTCGTTGATACCAAAAGTATATTCACGCATCTTTGCATCGACCGCTCCATAAGACAGCGGGTCAACATATTCAACTGTTTTATTGGCTGTATCGCTTGAAGATATCTTCCTGTCACAGCCTGTGCCTGCAAGAACCAGCGCAGCAATAAGAAATACTGCCACCAAAGAATTCCTAAATCCCGATCTTTTCATTCTTTTTCTCCTACAATCAGAAACTGTTTCCATTACTCTTGCCGATAGATTATAGCACAGGATACTAAAAGAGGTTGCCCCAAATAGGGCAACCTCCCGAAAGAACAAATTTAGATAATCTTATTTAACTTCTGCGTAAGCTACAGCGTAAGGTCTCTTGAGAGAAGAATCAGAAGCAATGATTACTACATAATAGCCCTTCTTTATGCTCTTGGAGTTGTCTACGTTATAGAAGATCTTGCCGTTATAGTATTCAACAGGAACGATATCGTCAGAGAAAACAGGCTTTTCCAGCTCGTCCTTGTCAAACTCCTTATCCTTACTGTAGTAGTAAGCGTAGTAGATCTCTTCGTCAGCATCTTCATTAACTTCGATAGAGAAAGCCAATGTATCAGCATCTGAGCTGTAAACGCCGGGCTTATCCATGTAGTCTGCATAATCCCACCATCTTGCTTCGATAACGTAATCGTTGAAGTCCTCATCGTAAATGGTGAACTTCTTGCCGGATTCAACTGCATCCTTCTTCTCGATGCGCTCGAGGATATTGCCTCCGAAACCGCCGTTAAGGATTAAGACTACGCCTGCAACGATAAGTCCCAGAGCCAGAACGCCAACTCCGATAAAGACTGCGATAAGGCCGCCCTTGCCCTTCTTCTTGGGCTCAGCAGGTTCAGCTGCTGTAACAGGAGCTGCTGTAGGAACGGGACCGGAAGGTGCTTCGAAAGGAACAGGTTCTGCCGCAGCGGGTGCTTCAGGAGCAGGTGCGGGAGCTGCTGCAGGAGCTGTCTCAACAGGTGCTGCTACAGGTGCTGCCTCAGGTGCTGCTTCAACAGGTGCCGGCGCGGGAGCAGGTTCTACAGGTGCGGGTGCAGGTGCTGCTTCAGGAGCTACAGCTGCAGCAACTATGGGTGCAACGGGTGCAGGTTCAGCAACAGGTGCTGCAACGGGTTCTGCTACAGGAGCGGGAGCTGCCTCAACGACAGGCTCAGCAACGGGTTCTGCTACAGGTGCGGGTTCAACTACAGGTGCAGGTGCTGCTACAACAGGCTCTGCTACGGGAGCGGGTTCAGCTACAGGTGCAGGAGCGGCGACAGGCTCAGCTACAGGAGCGGGAGCTGCCTCTGCAACAGGAGCTGCGGGTGCCTCAGGAGCAGCTACAGGAGTGGGATTCAACTTTGCTCCGCACTTAGCGCAGAAGGAAGCTGTATCTTTTACCTGGTTACCACAGTTGGTACAAAACTTAGCCATATTATTATCCTCCCAATTATTTGCTTCATAAATTAGATAATACTACATCTTGCGTGCCTAAAACAGTTGTTTTAGGCATGTGCAAAGCATTTCAGGCATCAAAATACCTATTTTTCACATTTTGAAGACGAAAATCGGAAAATCGTCTACAAAACGTGCAAATTGAAGTGTATTTACATTTTGTAGACGAAAAATGAAATATCGTCTACAAAACGTCGACAGCGCGGTTGTTTCACTTTGTTGCACGGAATTCCTTCGCCCAAACATCGACTGCTGAAGCTGTTTCACATTTTGATGACGAAAAATAAAAATCCGTCTGCAAAATGTCAACATTAAGCTGTTTCACTTTTTGTATCACGAAAAACAGAAAACCAGTGACTAAAAGTTGAAATCAGGGCTCATTTCAACTTTTTGTACAACGAAAACCGAAAAAACGGTGACAAAAAGTTAAACAACCCGAAACTGTACTAAATCTGCACTGGAACTAAAAAAGGTGCCGCACGTAACGGCACCTGATTTCAACATCGAAAAACTATCTTATCCGCAAAGAAAATCTATCGCTTCGATATAACCTGCAAACCCCTTGCCGGTAATTGTTTTCGAGCAGTAGTAAGAAACGTAGGATACCTGGCGGAAAGCCTCGCGTTCATTGACTTTGGAGATATGGACTTCGACGGCAGGGATCGAAACTGCTTTCAATGCATCTAAGAGTGCGACGGAGGTGTGGGTGTAAGCGCCCGGATTGATCACGATTCCGTCGACCTTGTCAAAATATGCCTGCTGGATGTAATCGACCAGATCGCCCTCGTGATTGCTCTGAAGGCACTTGACCTCAATGCCCTTTTCAGCGCAGTGGGAAGTGATCATGGAGATCAGGTCATCGTAGGTCGAAGCGCCGTAGATATCGGGCTCCCTGATGCCTAACATGTTGAGGTTCGGTCCGTTAAGTACGAGTATCTTCATATTATTTCAAGGCTCCCAGAATGTCCGAAATTGCTTTGTCGTAGAAATCATTCTTCTCTTCGAATCTGTCATAGAAGAATCTGTAATCACACCAGGACTCGTATTTGTCCTTGCGCTGTGAATAGAGCTTCTCGACGCCGTGGAGCTGGGATATAGGTCTGTTCTTGTCTGTCAGCGCTGTCAGGGGACGCTCAAGATAGAATACGTTTGAATTGCAGCGTACATAGAACTTGTTGACGTCACGTGTAACGATACCGCCGCCGCAGGAGATAACAAGTCCGCTCTTCGGGAGGAACTCTGCTGCAATCTCGCACTCCATCTCGCGGAATGCATCTTCGCCGGGACCGTTTAAGACTTCTGCAGGAGTCTGTCCGAACTTCTCTGCAAAAGCGATATCAAGGTCAACGAGCGTACGGCCTGTAACTGCTGCGATATTTCTTGCGAGAAGTGATTTGCCGGAACCGGGCATGCCGATTATCGTGATGTTACGCATGCGGTTTTCGAGAAGCTTGATGACACTCTCAATCTTCTCTTTCGCTTCATCGGGAACGTATGTTGCACCGTTCTCGCTGTCAGGATTTCCCAAAGCTTCAGCGCCGGCGATGTCGCCTGCAAAAACTCTTGAAGACTTATAAGCCTGCGCCACGAGCATTGCGAGGCCGCCGCATGTCTTAAGGCCGAGGTCTTCTGCTTCCTGCAAGAACTTAGTCCTTGAGGGGTTATAAACAACATCTGCGCATGCTTCGAGAGCAGGGAATTTCGTAAGATCCAAAAGTGAATTGTTAACCTTCGGATACATTCCTACCGGTGTGCAGTTAACGATTACCTGAGCATCACCTGCCCTGTCGTAAACGTTGGAATAGTTGATATCAGTCTCAAGGTCGCACGCATAAGTCTCGGCTGCGCCCAATGTCTTAAGAGCATAGAAAACTGCAGATGCAGCGCCGCCTGTACCAAGCACGAGGACCTTCTTGCCGCCAACGGAGATGCCCTTTCTGGTGAGCATGTAGATGAATCCGAAGTAATCCGTGTTCCAGCCCTTAACCTTACCGTCTTCGAAAAGAACAGTATTTACGCTGCCTGTGGTTTTCGAAGCATCGTCTAATTCATCGCACATTGCGCATGCATTTTTCTTATAAGGGATCGTGACATTGAAGCCCTTGAAAACACCGCTCTTGAAAAGTGTCTCAAGTTCTTCGGGCTCGCGCTCTATTACCGAATATGAGTAAGACGAGTCGAAAAGACTGTGGATCTCAGGTGAATAAGTGTGAGCAAGAGTTCTGCCCAGAACGCCAAATGCGGGCTTGTTCTGGTGAGTTTTCGAGATGTCCATAAGAGTCTTGAAAAGATCTCTGACATAAGGTTTGCTCTCGAAACCTGCAATCTCTTCCAGTGCCTTAAACTTTTCTTCTTCCCTGGCAGGAATATAAACATCCATGCCGTTTTCTCTTTTATAGTTTCCGATCTGGCGGCATGTGGCGATTCTCTCTTCGAGGAGATCAAGTATGCTGTTGTCAATACCGTCCAGCTGTTTTCTGAGTTCGTTTAAGTCAGGTCTCTCGCTCATGGGCTTTTCCTCCGTTACATTGATACAAGTAAAAGATCGTAGAGTGCGATAGCTGCTGCGGCTTCGACAACCGGTACTGCGCGCGGTGCGACGCAGGGATCGTGTCTGCCTTCTATGCTGATCGTTGTGTTCTTATGTGCTGCCATATCGACCGTCTCCTGCGCTTTTGAGATAGACGGTGTAGGCTTCATTGCAACATCGAAAACAATGGGAGCAACATCACCCAGGCTTATGCCGCCCTGAATGCCGCCGCTGTGATTTGTCTTCAATGTGAGATTTCCTTCTTCATCGAAAATGAAAGCATCGTTATTTGCCGAACCCTTAAGATCTGAGCCCTCAAATCCGTTTCCGAATTCGACGCCCTTAACTGCAGGGATCGCATAAAGGATCTGCGCAAGCTTAGCCTCGATACCATCAAAGATCGGTCCTCCGATGCCTTCCGGATATCCGTAGATGACGCATTCGATCACGCCTCCGACAGAATCGCCTTCCATCCTGACTTCCTCGATCTTAGCTTTCATGAGCTCGCCCTTTTCGTCGTTAACAACAGGAAAATCCTTATTCTCAACAACAGCGAGTGCATTCCTGAAAGACTCGTCATTTACACCGTGATCGAAATAAGAATCATCACAGATTCCGGCAACTTTTTTGAGGTGCGCACTGACTTGGATGCCTCTCTTGTTAAGCTCCTGCAAAGCAATGGAACCCGCAATGCAAAGGGGCGCCGTCATACGTCCGGAAAAGATTCCGCCGCCTGATTTTGAAGCCTCATCGCCATATAAAAGCGTTGCCGCATAATCGGCATGAGAAGGCCTGGGGCAGTTTAAGATGGATGAATAATCCTTGGGTTTTGTATTCGTGTTTACGATGTAGCCGTGGAGCATTGCACCGTTTCTCTCAAAGATGACTTCGTCAGCTTCTTTTCTCGGAGTGGACCATGCATTCTTTCCGGGCGCTCTTCTTGCCATAAAGGCAGCGGTCTTTGCCTGGTCGGGTGTTACGTCTTCAGGAAGTCCGTTGATATAAACTCCGATCGTCTCGCTGTGAGACTCACCGTAGATCATTATGTCTAAGGCATCGCCCTGGTATGTACTGCTCATGCTCATTTTAAGATCATCTCCTCTTCCACGATTTTCCTGAATTCAGGAAAAGACTTATTGAGACAATCGATATCATCGAGTTCGATATCTTTGCCTGTGGCTGCCGCGCAAAGCACAGCTGCCATAGCCATTCTGTGATCGCCTGACGAAGTAAGCACGATATCGCCCGGGATCTTATCTATATATTCTATCGTAATAATGTCTTCTTCGAGCGTAACTTTTCCGCCAATCGCAGATAACATTTCCGTTATCGCTCTTGCTCTGTCAGACTCTTTTATCCTCAAACGCTTAATGCCCTTGAGGACTGTCTTTTCAGATCTGAACGCACCGACGACTGCCATATAGGGAACGATGTCGGGAATGTCGCTGCAGTCCATCTCAAGGATCTTTCTTAATGTGTTTGTATGGCTGTCCTGCACGAAAAAGATATCGCCTTCATTAAGGAATGTAACACCGGCAAGTTTTAAGAAATGAAGTATCTCTCTATCGCCCTGAACGGAATCCAGCCTAAGTCCGGTTATCTTGGCTGAGCCCCCCTGAATAAGGCTTCCCAGGCAGAGGAGGAATGCTCCGTTGCTCCAGTCGCCTTCAACTTCGAAGTTGCCGTCAGGCACTTCATTTATTGAGTTTGCAGGCACCTTATAAGTGTCGCCTTCTTTAACTATATTGATTCCGTACTTGGAAAGCGCGTCCACTGTAAGCTCGATATAGTGAACGGATGCAATACCGTTTGTGACTTCGACAACCGAAGGCTTATCAAACTTTGAAAGAGCCATCAGAAGTCCTGATATGTACTGCGACGAAACGCTGCCGTCGATGACATATTGACCGGGCTCTATGTTTCCTGTAACTGTTATCTCATTTGCTTCTGTATTCTTCGTGATGGAAACACCGAAAGGCGCGAGGCAGTCAGCGAGTTCTTTTATAGGTCTCTCGATAAGCCTTCCCCTTGTTTTGAAGATAAGCTTCTCAACGTTAGAAGACTTTGCTGCGAGCGCTACGGGGATCATGAAACGGAGCGTGGAACCGCTCTCGTTGCAGTTAAGGATAAGCTCTTCCGCGTTTGTATTTTCGAGCGCGCGAAGACATGCTTTGGTAGCTCTTATATCGTCATTATCTTCTTCTGACTCGTTAAGGAAATTACCGCGTGCACCTAAGATGAAGTTAACGATGAGCTCCCTGTGATAGACCGACTTTGAAAGCGGCGCTTTGATATCAAGATTCAGATTTCTGCATGATATTTTCATATGGACAAAAACTTAAGGAACTCCTCTTTTGTCATCTTCTTTATCTCGGCGTTGCCGATCTTATTTACAAGTATAACCGATAAAGTATCGCCGCGTTTCTTTTTATCGTTCATGGCGCCTTCAACGATTGCTTCGGGAGTAATGTCATCAGTTATGGGAAGCTTATAGAGCTTTAAGAGAGCCTTCATTCTCTCCGCATCATCTGATGCGAGAGTTCCTGCTCTGACGCATGCATCCATAATGATTCCCATGCCCTTTGCGACACAGATCCCGTGAGGCTTTGTAAAGCCGCTGTCGCGCTCGATAACGTGGCCTACCGTGTGACCGTAATTAAGTGTCTGGCGTCTGCCGTTATCATTCTCATCTTCGCCTACAACGCTCGCCTTGTCAGAGACGTTCATGTAAACGATCTCTTCCAAAAGGTCTTCGTCGGATCTGATATCACCTGCTGCCTTCTCGAGTTTTTCCAGCAGGTCCAGGTCCATGATGAAAGCATGCTTTGTAACTTCGCCCATACCTTCCGTGAAAACCTCATCAGGAAGCGTTTTCAAAAATGAGATGTCTTCTACAACGAGTGACGGCTGCCAGAAAGCGCCGACCTGGTTCTTACCCATCGGGATGTCGATCCCTGTCTTGCCTCCGACTGATGCATCGACCATCGCAAGAAGTGATGTCGGAAGCTGGATGACCTTGATGCCGCGAAGGAATGTCGAAGCCGCAAAGCCGGCCATATCGGTCGTTACGCCGCCGCCAAGGCCAACTACGAAGTCAGTTCTCGTAAACCCTGCTTCGGCCATCTTATTCCACATGCCGGCGATCTCATTGATGCCTTTGTTCTGCTCGCCCGCGCCGAAAACATAATCGATGACCTCAAGACCGGCGTCCTCGAGCTCAGCCTTAACAAGGTCCAGATAGAGCGGAGCAACATTTGTCTCGGAAACGATGAGGGCCTTTATTGCACCCGGGCAAACCTTTTTCGCCTCATCGCCAAGAACTTTAGCGGCATTCTTTCCTATAAGAACATCGTAGCTTTTTGACGCTGCATTTACGCGGACTGTTCTCATATACCGTCAACCTCTTCTTTTATCTTTCTGCCTTCATCGAGCAAGTCGCGGAGACCGTCGAAATCGTCTTCTACCAAAGCCTTTCTGTACTTCGAAAGTTCTTTCTGAAGATGGTCGATCTCGAAGATCAGGTTGTCCTTATTCTCCAAAAAGAGCTGTGTCCACATCGTAGGATTGAGCCATGCGACTCTCGTCATGTCCTTATATGAACCGGCAGAGAATCCCTTGTGATTTCTTGATGAAGGGCTCTTGATGTAAGCGTTTGAAACGAGGTGTGCCATCTGCGAAGTAAAGGCGATCATCTTGTCGTGCTCATCAGCGTGTGATAAGTGGTAGCTGCCAAAACCGCAAGGTGACAGGAGATCCTTTACTCTGTCGAGCAGGAACATGTCGTCAAATCTCGGCGGTACGACAACCATCGGAGCGCCGAAGAACATGTCTGCCCTGGCATAAGTCATGCCGGAGAATTTTGTTCCTGCCATCGGATGGCATCCTACGAAAAGAAGACCGTTTTCTTCAGCGATCTTAAAGCACTTTTCGCAGACCATTCTCTTGGTGCCGCATGCGTCAATGATCATGCCGTCCTTATTGAAATGATCCTTATGGGTTTCCATCCAGTTGATGCTGGCTTCAGGATAGAGCGAGAGGATAACGAGGTCGCATTTTCCCAAGTTCTCATCTGTCAGTTCATCATCAATAATGCCCTGCATCTTAGCCATCTGGGTAATGCTTTTCGTACGGTTCCAACCGTAAACCACAGCTTCATCGTCACTCTTGTAAGCCTTCGCAAATGAGGCTCCGATAAGACCTAAACCGACTACACCGACTGTCATCTTCATGTTATATACACTTCCTTAGATACTTATTTATGTTGGTAAAAAAAGACGCTGACAAAAATCAGCGTCATATCTTTACAGAATGCTTCTTGCTTTCGCGATTGCTTCCATTACTACTCCGAACTGTGCAGGAGTGAGCTGCTGTGCTGCATCGGAGAGGGCCTTTTCAGGATTGCAGTGAACCTCGATCTCAAGAGCGTCCGCACCGGAAACTACCGCTGCCATGGACATCGGCTTGATGAGGTTTGACTTGCCTGTTGCATGTGAAGGGTCACCTACGACAGGAAGGTGTGTGATCTGCTTCAATACTGAGATAGCGCTTACGTCGAAAGTATTTCTCGTGTAAGTCTCGTAAGTTCTGATACCTCTCTCGCAGAGGATTACGTTCGGGTTGCCTTCGCTCATGATGTACTCAGCGCTCATCAAAAGCTCCTTGATAGTAGCGGAAAGGCCACGCTTTAAGAGGATCGGCTTGCCTGTCTTACCGAGTGCCTTCAAAAGGTCGAAGTTCTGCATGTTTCTTGCACCGACCTGAAGGAAATCCACTTCTTCGAAAACAGGGATCTGCTCAGGGCTCATGATCTCGGAACAGATAGGAAGACCTGTCTCTTTCTTAGCTTCGAGAAGAAGTCTGATTCCTTCCTCGTGAAGTCCCTGGAAATCGTAAGGTGATGTTCTGGGCTTGAACGCGCCGCCGCGAAGGATCGTAGCGCCTGCTGCCTTAACAGCCTTTGCTGCGCTCATGATCTGCTCCTCGCTCTCTACTGAGCAGGGACCTGCGATAACTGCGAAATTGCCGCCGCCGATCTTAACGCCTGAGACATCAACGACTGTATCCTCAGGATGGAACTTTCTGTTTGCCTTCTTAAATGTCTCGGATACTCTCGTAACCTTCTCGATGATATCCAGACCCTGGAGCATATCGATATCTACTGTTGATGTATCGCCGATAAGGCCTAATACGGTGCAATATTCACCCTTTGACTCATTTACCTTAAGGCCCTTGTCCTCAAACCATGAGATGAGGCTCGCAATCTGTTCTCTTGTTGCCGTGTTCTTAAGTACTGCAATCATTTTCTTTATCTCCTTCTAAGGGTTTGGATATCCCTATTTGCTTTCTGATTCAACTTGAATAAAAAACGCTGCGGGGCTTTTTGCGTACCCTGCAGCGTTATTCAAATCAAATCATATCTTTGGTTCTCTTAGGCGCGTTGCAAAAGCCGCTTTAGTTCTTCTCCCTAAAGTAGTAATAATAGCTATACGCATAAAAGAAAACCGCAGTCTTCATAAGGAATCTCCTTAAATCAAAACTGCGGTTATTAAATCACACCTTTTTGCATATTGCAATAACTAATACCACTTTAATAGGTTACTCCGTCCACTTTGTTCTTTATGCAAAGTCTTCCAAGCCCGTCTTCTCATGGATCATGTAGGCAACGCCGTCAGGTTCCATGTTGAGCGCGACCGCTATCTCATTGTTCATCCTGTTTCTCGCATCAGTCAGGGCACGCTCGTCCTGCGCATTCAAATGCTTGCCCTCCTTAGAGAGCTGCTCGGCATGCCTGTTGATAAGGTAGATCAGTCCTACGATATCTTCCCTGCTGCCGTTTACGATGATATCCGTAAATGTAGCCTTGCGCTCATTGCGGTCTTCGATCCACTGGCAGTTATCGATCGGGAGCTTATCTATAAGGGCGATAGCTTCCTTCTTTGAAGCTACAGGCCTGATACGGCTTACCTGGGCCTCGTTATTGAGCGGCACGTAAACGTATTGGGACCTTGCCACAAAGAGAGGTTTAAGAACATAGTATTTCTGAGGTTTCTCTTTGAAAAAACTGATGTCTTTGATGTCGTCTATCTGACAAACGCCGCTGCCTGCATAAACGATATTGTCGCCAATCTTAAAGCCCATACGAACCTGCCTTTCTTAGAATTTCTAAAAAATATTTTAAAAAGTATGAAAAAACTATTTGTAAAAATCGAATTATGGTATATACTACTAGATTTATTTTAGCACGGTTCTGTCAAGTTTGTGGTAGTCAATTTCTACAAAAATCGCTCTATTTCGGGGCATTCATTCAACTTTGCCCACATTTTGCCCCCGTTTTTTGAGCAGTTAAAATGCCTGCAGGAGTTACCCAAAACTTCCCGCAGGCATTCATTATGATTTTCGCTTTTGTATAGGAGCGCTTTTAATCCTTATTTCCCTTCTCGCACGCTTCCTTGATCCTGTCGATCACGATCTCGAGCGCCTTGATGCGCGCATACTTCTTATCGACGGACTCCAGAATGTACCAGGGCGCGAACTCGGTCGACGTTTTCTTTATCATCTCATCTATCGCCGTCTCGTACTTGTCCCACTTTTCGCGGTTGCGCCAGTCCTCATCAGTGATCTTCCACTGCTTTTCGGGATTTGCCTGGCGTTCCTTGAAGCGCTTTAACTGCGTCTTCTTGTCGATCTGTACCCAGAACTTGATCACAACTGCACCCCAGTCGGTGAGTTCTTTTTCGAACTCGTTGATCTCGTTATATGCGCGCTGCCAGTCGTTTTCGGAGCAGAAGCCTTCGATACGCTCTACCATGACCCTGCCGTACCAAGTGCGGTCGAAGATCGCGATGTGGCCGGTCCTCGGAAGCCTTGTCCAGAATCTCCACAGGAAGTGCCTGTTCTTTTCGTGCGGCTCAGGGCTTGCGATCGGAAGCACCTCAAATCCTCTCGGATCGAGCGCCCCGGTGATACGCTTGATGTTGCCGCCCTTGCCTGCAGCGTCCCATCCCTCGTAGCAGATGATGACAGGAATCTTCTTCCTGTAAAGTTTGTTGTGAAGATCTCGAAGCTCATCCTGGAGCTTGTCGAGCTTCTCCTCATACTCCTCGTCTGTGAGAGTCTTATCCTG
>JAEEGJ010023769.1_pt1 | contig 12803 bp, 10 predicted proteins | sample 8958761 | NCBI WGS metagenome assembly JAEEGJ01 (sample SAMN16246546, study PRJNA631951) | gut metagenome | biome: gut microbiome; feature: rumen; material: RS-attached | host: Bos | place: Iran: Karaj | collected 2018-10
GAATATATTCCTGTAACGGATCAGTTTTTAAATGAAGATTATAATAATTGGAATGGTAAAGCTGGTAACGTAGGGATATCGGGTAGGAACTACCCAGATGGATATATATTGGAAGATATCATTCACCAATATATAACCAAGATGCTCGGTTATTCAATTGCCGAGTAGGTTCACTGGAAACTTCAATATATAAAGCTGTATCAAAAAGAAGGTTTTAGCCAAAATCAAACGCTCTCTACAATATGTCAAGATCAATTCGCTACACACTGTGTCTTATTTTTTGAATGTATCAAGAATTCGCGAGTTATTAATGGTTTTAACTCAATTGGTGCCGCACTGTGGCACTATTTCCAAAAAATGAATAAAACTATCTTATTTTTTAAGATATCTAGCATTTTTAAATGTCCCGATTTTATAGATTTTCTCTTCTTTAATAAGTTTTGCTAAAACAGCTTCAATTGTGGTTATTGAAACATCTGGAAGCAACTCTTGAATATCTGATTTGGAAATTGGGACAATACTATCTAACACTACTGCTTCAATACGTTCATTCTTCTTTTCTTTGCCACTTTTAGTGACTATAAACCTTCTATTTATTTCTTTGTAACATTGATAGAGAATTTGGAATGTAAATTCAATGAATGGGTAATAGGTATTATTAGATTCATGCCATTGGTTTTGGCTTCTTTCAAGCACGTCATAATAATTGCCTTTGAACTTGTTTATTTGATTTTCAAAAGAAATGTATTTTCCAATATCATATCCTTCTTTGAAAAGAAGAAGCAAAGTTAATAATCTTGATACACGACCATTGCCATCGCTGAAAGGATGTATTGAAAGAAAATCAACTATCACACAAGGAATTAATAATAATGCCGGTATTCCGTAATCATCTCTTGCAACTTGATATGCTAGGCAAAAATCTTTCATTACTTTATCGACATCTTTAGCCTTTGTTGGAGTGAATATTACTCTTTTGATTGTCCCGTCAGAATATTTTTCCGCGATAACATTATCACTGGTTTTATATTTGCCACCTTTATCATAACCAATATGCCTAGCAACAAGCATCTTGTGAATTGCTTTAATAGTTTCTTCGTTAAAAGAAAGGTACTCATAATTGTCTTTAACAAATTTAATGGCGTCATGGTACCCAGCAATCTCTTCTTCGTTATGTGTCAAAGGTTCACTATTGTTTTCAACAATTTCTATAATTCTTTGTTCTGTTGTAAAAATACCTTCAATAGCATTGCTGCCTTCTACAGATTCTTTAACTGCTATTGTTTCAAGCTTAGCAAAAAGAGATTTGTTAGACTCTTTTCTTAACTGGGTTTTGCTTTTTAAATCCGTGATGATGTTTGACAAAGAAAAAAGATCTGAAGTAATGGTTTTATCTTTTAAAAATTGGTACGTAAATTTGTGCATAGTAATACATATCTTTCTGCATATATTTTAACATTTTATATGCAGTATTTCAAGCATATTACAGACACTTATATTTCTTGGTTTCGTCAAAGAACAGCAGCTTTCATTCTGTTTAATACAAAATGTTTCATTCTTATTATGTTACGGTTGGTTGTGCTTGCGAGCCGGCGGACTTTTGTTTGTTATTTTATTTGCTACCAGGTATTCCACCAAGTATGCCGATAACAGAAGCAATCATAATGCCAATAGCGATGATCAAAGATATTGTAAATAGCCATTTCGTCGAGGACGTGTATTTCTTTTTGAGCATGAAAACGATAGATAAGATAAAGATAATGAGATTAACTCCTAAAGAAATACCAGATGTAACGTATGAGTCACCTTGTTCTCTGATATACAAGCTAAATATCATTGTTTCCACACTTAAAATGACAAAGATGATTGGTAAAACAATGTTGTTCTTATCACCTTGTTTAGGTGGTTCTTCGATATAGCCAACTTCTTTACCTTGAAGCAAAGCTTCTTTTTCTTTTTTAAGCTTTTCTAATTCCGCTTTTTCCGCTTCGATTTGTTTTTGGATATCAGATTTTTCAGCTTCCGCTTGTCTTTGTTTTTCTTCTTCTAAGGCTTTAGCCATCGCAAGTTTTTCTTGCTGAATTCTTTCTAACTCTTTTCTTTCAGCTTCTTCTCTGGCTAATCTTTCGGCCTCTTCTTTAGCTTTACGCTCTTCTTCCTCTTTGGCTTTTCTTTCAGCTTCGAGGCGTTCACGTTCTAGACGTTCCTCTTCTAAACGTTTTTGTTCGGCAAGACGCCTTTCTTCTTCGAGCCTTCTTTGTTCCTCTTCTTCTTGACGGCGTTTTTCTTCTAAGAAGCGTTTCTCCTCTTCTTCCTTAGCGATTCTTTCTTGTTCTAAACGTTCCTTTTCAAGTCTTTCTTTTTCTAAGCGTTCTTTTTCAAGGCGCTCTTGTTCTTTTCTTTCAGCTTCTTGCTTTTCAAGTTCTTCTTTAGAAGGTTCGTTTTGTCCATCTTCAAAACACTTCTGTCCACAGGATGTACAGAACAAAGCATCATCTTCTAATTTCGCACCACAATAAATACAGAACTTCATAATCTTAATTCTTCGTAAATTTATACATTAACACATCGTCTTGATAAAACTTTGTACCAACGTCTTTAACGATGTACTTCTCTTCTTTTCCTTCATAAGAGATGGTCAGAACATCTTTTGCTAAATACCACTTGCCTTTTGTGCCATAGCTACTTCCATCAACATGCACTTCCATTTGATCACGGTTGAATTTTAAATAGGTGTAGGAACCGTCTGTTGCTTGATATCTACCGCTTAAGCGTAAATTCAGATCGATATAGTTGTAATACACTAGTGTGGTCAAAACGCCACTTGCAACAGTGGTAATCGCAAAGAGCACCGTTAAAAATCTAAGGCCTCCTAGTTTCTTACCTTTTCTACCTAGTAGCCCTAAAAGGAGCAACAAGAGAATCAGCAAAACTAGTGATCCCGAGAGGATTAAGATAAATAACAATGTTCCAGAGTTAAAAAACATATTTTTATTCTAGTTCCTTTTTACCCAACCGAGACAAATATAAAGCCACATATCAAAGAGACGAAGCAAAGTGCCGCTAAAGAAATCGCAGTAAATGCCTCATAGTTATATTGCTTTCTGTTTAATCTTTTAACAAAGTTAATCACACATAGCACAATCGCAAAAGCAGATACTAGCATCTGCGCAATAATCGTGAATGTTGACAAGAACCCACAAATACCAGTAATCAAATTAAAAATTAGGAAGATTAGTGCTATTCCTGCCCAAAGGCCAAACACTCTTAATTTTGTAAAATTGGAAAGGTCTGTTTTACCTTTCTTAACTGGTTGTTCTTTTACTTCTTCTTGAGCGGGAGCGGTATTATTCGCCTCCATGCCTGGTTGTTTGGCGCCACATTTGGAGCAAAACATCGCTTGGTCAGGGAGCTGTTGACCACATTTAACACAGTATTTCATGGTCTATTCTCCTCTCACCCAGTGATATGCCTCTGTGCCGTTATACAGTAACTTTGTTCCAGAGATGGTCATAGTTGGAGCAACACTACCCATTGGTGTATTATAAGTAAATTTCAAAGTACAGCCACTCTTTGTCCAAGAGCCACTGCCACTATCACCTCTAAAATCGGAAGCATCTTCCTTTTCACAGGCAGCACAATAACTCACTGTTCCGTCTGATCTAAATAGATAACAAGATAGGCCGACTTGAACAAAGTTGGCGCTTGTATTTTCATACTTAGCTGTGGATTGTAAGTAATAACCATATTTAAACGTACAGCCACCTAAACCGCCACCGCCAACGGTATTTAATCCAGATACTCGTGTAGTGGTATAGCTCGCTAAGCAAACAAAACCAACAGATGTAACGACAACAGCTGAAGCGACAATGGCGATAATAGCTTTCATACCAAGCTTAGAACCAATTTTGCCTTTAGCCCAAAGAATCATGAAGGCTGCTAATCCACCTATACCAAAGATAGAGAAGATGATACCAATTATTAAGGCGGGGTTAACTGAACCTCCTCCACCAGAACTAGGTTCATCAGCAGGAACACCAACTGTAACTTTAGATAAGTCTAAAGCAATCATTGGCCTCATACCGTTGACTGTACTATTAGCCGATTCTGAGAAACCGCCATCGCCGACATTTATGCCTCTAGCGTATTGCACATACTTTGTTTCGCTTTTGGTTTTATAGTTATTTAGCCAAATAAAACAGCTGTCGTAGCTATGCCAGTGATATGACAATCTTTTAGATTTAGCGTAGTCAGATGCCCCGCCTTTAATACTCTTCGATGATTTATATTCATCAAATTTACTAGGACTAATGATGGAAGCGTAGTCCTCAACATCTTTTTCTGATGAACTTTCACTAGCCTTGGTGATGAACTTCTTTAAATAGTCTTTTTCTTTGTCAGTAAAAGAATCGTTATAGAAATCATTATTTAGATATTCACGGATTGTGGATTTTTCCCAGTCATAAGCAGGAGTACTGGGATCGTCCCCAACATAGGCGTTATAGTTATTGACCTCGGTAAAATTTGTTTGCCACGCCATAGTGTCAAGCGCGTACTTAGCATATAAGAAATAAATATTTTGATCTTTATCTTCATATAGGACGTGCCATTTGATAGATTCGAACTTAAAGAAAGCGGGTTGACCATCAGCTATCAAAGATGAACCATCTTCGTATTTACCACCGCCTTCATTCCAATACTGAACGCTATCCATATACGTATATTTTTCATCGTTATATGTATACACGCCTTCTTTCTTTTGACCTTTAGACTTAATATTTTCAAATTCTTCTGAATCGGGTTTAACAATCGACTGTGGATATGAACCAAGTTCCACTATTCCATTATCGACTTTGATGTTTACTTTTTTGCTTGCAGCATCAACACCTTGATAGCTTCTTAACGCGCTAGCGAAAAAACCGACACCAATAGCAACAATGCCTAATGATGAAAAAAGCAAAGCTCTAATTTTATTAGCATTTTTCATAACGTTTTTGTGGAATTAATTTATTCCACACTCTCTAACGTTATTTAAGCACGAATAAGCAAACTAATCAATCAGTACGCAGTTATTCGTTATTTTAAGTGCAATTCAACAACTGTCTCTACATGCGCAGTCATTGGGAACATATCAACAGGTTGAACATAGTTCACTTCATACATGCTAGATAGGTATTGGATATCTCTTGCTAATGTTTCTGGGTTACATGAAACATAGACTATTTTCTTAATACGCTTATTCATCACTGTTGATAAGAATGTTTCATCACTACCACTTCTAGGTGGATCCATAATCAAAACATCAATATCACCATCATATTTAGTGATGAATTCACCTGCATCAGCGCAGTGGAATTCAATATTATCAATATTATTTCTTTTAGCGTTCTCTATGGCGTTTTTATGCGCACTCTTGTTTATTTCTACAGAGATAACCTTTTTAGCGTTTCTTGCGGCTATTAGACCAATTGTTCCAACACCACTATAGGCATCTAGGACTACTTCTTTTTTATTAAAATCAATTAAATTAAGCGCGGAAGCATATAGTTTTTCTACTTGTATTGGGTTTACTTGGAAGAAACTAGCGGCACTAATCTCGAAAGACAAACCTAAAATATCATCTTTAATATGACCTGGACCATATAAGACTTTTTCTTGATTACCCAATATCACATTAGTGTGCCTACTATTAACGTTTTCCACGATTGTGGTTATTTCAGGATGTCTATTAACTAACTCATTAATAAAATTCCTTTGTCCAGGGAAGTTCATTTGAGTGGTGACTAAAACCACCATTAGTTCATCATAATGATAACTAGTTCTAATAAGAACATATCTTAAGATACCTTTACCACTATCTTCGTTATAACAAGGGATATTCATTTCTTCTAAAAGTAATTTAATATCCCATAAGATAGGCGCAGCTCTTTTATCTTCGATCGCACATTCTTTAATCGGCATAATGATATGGGTGTTTTCTTTATAGAAACCAAACTTCACTTTGCCGTTTCTATCCTTATTAAAAGGTACTTGGATCTTATTACGATAGTTATATGGTTCATCCATACCTAAGCATGGTAAAACTTCTTGTTTAACATGAGCGATTCTTGCTAAAGCTTCTTTCACTCTTTTAGTTTTATATTTTAACTGTGCTTTATAGTCTAGTTGTTGATATTGGCAGCCCCCACATGATGTACAAATCTTACATCTAGGTTGGATTCTATCTTTAGATAAGTTATAGAGTTTCTTAACTTTACCAAAATACACTCCAGCGCGGTGATATAGTATTTCAACATCCGCTTTTTCACCAGGGAAAATGCCATCACAAAAGATTATATCTTTCCCGTTTTTAATAACGCCTTTACCTTCGCTAGAAATATCGACACATGAACAATTTGAAATAATCTTTTGCATAAATATACGATAACATTATAATGTATCCCGTGTTTTGATGAAATAATCAAAACATCTATAGAAAAGGAAACCACCATATGAAATTATCAAAAGTTCTATTGCTCGCTAGTGCATTGCTCTTAGTGGCTTGTAATCCAACCGCTAGTACAAGCGAATCAAAAGAAAGTACACCATCAAGTTCAGTTGAATCTACATCAAGCGTGGAATCAACATCTGAAAATACATCTTCCATCAGTACAAGTTCTAGTGAATCTAGTTCATCCATTAGTTCTTCTAGTAACACTACTACATCTAGTTCAGAAGCACCAGTTGTTGATAGCGAATTAACAATTAACTTCTATAATCCAACATGTAATACAATGAGCACAGAAGTCTTAGACGAAAGACTTGCCGCTTATATGAACCAAGTTGCAGGCACTACTTTTGTTTCTAAGATTAAGAATACTGCTTGCCAGGTGGCTAACGATATTCCTACAAATGGTGACAAGATATTAATTATTGGTTCTGCTAAGGCAGCAGGTTCATTAGAATTCACGTTCGCTAACGATATTAAGTCAGTCGTTATCACCGCTCAAACATATTGCAAGGCTTGGGTTGACACTTGGAGTGGTGATGAACCTGTCACTTATATGAATGTCGATGCTAACTCTGTTCTAACTGTTAATAACAACACTGTTGATTTAAAACCAATTGATGATCAAGCGGTAGAAAAAGAACACACCGAAGCACTCAATGGTAAGACACTAAAGTTATCCACCAGTGGCGAAAATAACAGCAGAGTCTTTATTAAATCAATTAAGTTTGTTTATTAAATTCTATAGATATGAAAAGAGCGGTTTGTGGACCGCTCTTTTTGTTTGTTTTATCAAGTTAATTAAGCCACGTATGGGGTTAATTCCATTACTAAGGCCATACCGCCATAGTAGATACTGCAGTAGTTAGGAATATTTGCTAATTGATCGGCAGTTGGAACAAATCTATTAACAGTTTGTGTCGCAACGCTTTCAATTGGTTGCAAGAAAGTGTTAGCGCCATCATAGGCTAATAAACCAAATTTATCGCCTAAATCCATGACAGGAGCACCAGCGCTATTAACACCTCTTAAGGTCATATGTGCTGTGCAGAGAGCTGTGATATAGGCTGTAATCTTTTCATTAGCATCACTATAGTCAGGAGCAAATTCAACACCTTTAGCCATAGCAGCGGCAATTAAGGCTTGTTGTGCAGCTGGCTTATCTTCATCACTAGCAGCACTATATGCAACATAGGCTTGATAAACACTATCATATGCTGGTTGACGGTAATTGAATGTATTAGTAACATCAGTGTTCACCATGTTAACTGTGCCACAAGCTGGAAGACTTGTAATGCCTTCAGCATCACCTGATTTATTTAAGACAATGAAGTTGAAGAAGGCGTTTTCACCAGCAGCGGATAAGGCTTGGTATAACTTACCTTCGCCTTTATCGTTAGTGACAAAGGATTTGGTTAAACCAGTAGCATAGAATAAGTCAGATAACATTTTAATGTTACTTGTAATAGCGGTAGCGTTGAATTGTTGGAACCAAGCTTCTGAACCAGTAACATAGTTCTTGATTGTGCAATCAATGAAGCTAGCGGTTGGAGCGTGACCAAGAACAGTCATACCGTTATTGTCTTCATATGTATCTGTATCAGTATGGTCTTGAATGAGAACTGGGCCACCACAGCTTCTGAATAATGTGTTCTTAGCGGTAATTGTAGAACCCCAGTTATATAAGAAGGAGTTGTAGTTATCAAAACATTTAACTTTGTCTAATTCGAATTGAGTAAATGGTTCGCCTTCCGCACCATCTTCACCAAAGAAGGTGATGTAGAACTTAGTGGCAATCATGTTATAGGCTTTTAATGTTTTAGAACCTGCACCTTTAACGAAGATGATACCACCACCATAGATCTTATCTTCATCGCTAGTGGCTTTCTTAGCATTACCAGTCATATTGATGTTACGGAAGATAACATCATCACCAGCGAGAGTTTTAAATGCCGCAGAGTGACCAACAACTTCACCTTCTGCTGTAGTTTTTTGTCTATCTCTTTTAATCAATGGAATTGCAGAGAAGTCTAATTCAAAGTAATTACCTTCAACAGTCATATTACCGGCGATTGTGCGGTCATAGAAGAATGTGAAGTCCACTAATGAACCAGCAGCTTTTGTATCGTTTAAAGCAGCGGCTTGTTCAGCAGTATAGAAGAAGTTAGCAGGTAAATCATTTGCAGTAACAGCGATATCTGTTTGGAAGATTAAAGAAGCTGGAACATAATCAGGATCCATATTGTTGGCGGTTTTGAATTCTCTCCATTGACTTCTCCAGTCATTGCCGTCTTCCATTATTGGGCAATCACGAGTGAAATCGGCTGGACGGGTATCAAAATAGCCTAATTCTTTAGCATTATAAACGTTGTAGCCATCCACAACATCAACAGTGATGGTTTTAGTTAAAGTAGCGACTCTAGCAGCATCAACGCCACCTGGAGCAATACTAATAGTAAATGTTTTACCGACAGCCTCTTCAGTGAAGTCGACATTACATTCACGAGCGTCTAAAACTTTGAAATATTCTTCACCAACAGCGACATCACCAAGTTTAGCGGTGATTGTGAAATCATGTAACCATTGGCTAGCACTGACTGGTTGATATGTTTTAGCGTCTAATACTGTTAAAGCTGGTTTAACATTAAAGGCATTATCATCACCCACTTTATATGATTGTGTGTGATCATAGAAGCCATCATCGTTTGCTTCGCTTTTATTTTTATTTTGTTCAAATAAGACGAATTCATGTTTCGCGGAAACGTTAGATAAAATAACGTTATCTTTAACTGTTACTTTACAAGTAGCAGAAATACTAGCGTTTTTCTTGCTCTTAACAGTGATATTAGCCACACCAATCTTTTTAGCGGTAACTACACCGTTATCAACACTGGCAATAGTAGCGTCATCACTACTCCATTCCACTTCTTTATCAGTGGCGTTACTTGGAGTGAATGTCACAGTTAATGTTTCTTTAGAATTTAATAAAATGCTTGTTTCAGTTTTGTTTAACTTAATAGATGTTAAATCAATAACAGAACCTGAACTTGATGGTTTAGAAGTGCTTTCAGAAGAACCACTATCAGAACTACTGATTGAACCACTATTACTATTTGAGTTTGAACTTGTAATATCACTTGGATTACAAGCTACAACACTTGTTAATGATAGTAATGTAACTAATAATGTGCTTAATTTGGCTTTTTTCATAACAAAGACCTCCTTTGTTAAGTCGCTCAATTATCATAACCAATAAATATTTTTTTACAATATCTTTTAAGATAAGAGCGGACTAACGAATGTAATACAAACTTTGAGTTTTATTTGTGTACCAGGATTTGTGGCGGACACAAAGAATGGTGTTGATAAAACTGTTTCTAATTCGCCGGTTAATGTAATTAAAGCGAAGTTTTTTTCAACATTTGGATTTGTTTCGTGTGTGTCAATTTTGAAAGAAGTATCACTTTCATCCTTGGTAAATTTGATGTCTGGATAGGTGCAATTATCAGGTTTAATACTTGCTTTGATTCTAACACTATCCCCACTTTTGTAATTCTTATAAACGAAGTAATAATTGTACAAAAGTTCACCTGTATCAGGGTCAACAGTGTCTTTTGACATCTCTGTTCTATTATCAGGATCAATAATCTCAATACTTTCTGGATAGACTTCTGGATTATAGTTTCTGATGGAATGGCCTAAAAGACCAATCACAAAGAAGGAAACGATATAGACAAGGACGAGTAACAATATTGTTGATTTCTTCATCTTATTTCCTCCTATTTCTCATAATAGAACGCTTGTATCTTTTTGATGAAAAGATATAAGAATCCGGCGAATAGCACCGCTGCGATAATTAATAATCTCACAAAAGCGGATATGTAATTACCATGTAATGTCGTAGATTCCACAAGCATGAAATATAAGACAAAGGTAATGATAAATGAACCAACAAAGGCCATAATTGTGGCTTTAGCCTCATTTGGATTATTGAAATCACTACCTGTTGTGGCATAGACCTCATTTTGTGGATTCATGATATCTTGCGCCGCACTATAGAAGATGTGAGCGTATTGGATTAATAACACTGACACACTAAATAAGACGGCTATTAGTACCCCTAATCCGCTAAAATTCGCAAAAATAATTGAACAAGCCACAATTGATGGAACACAGAATAATAAATTAAACAAGAGTTTACTCGTTAAAGGAATAAACGGATTAACAGGATTACTCTTTGTTAAATAAGCTGTTCTACCTTCTTTAGAATATAAGGTCGCAACTGTGGAGTTACTCGCTAATAAAGGAAGAATGGTTAATAAAACATTAACTGCGATAGCGATGTTGTTGCCTCTCATGGATGTAGAAATCGCTGAGATAACTCGATTCATAAAGAATAATAGAATAGGAATAATAATATAAATAGCGATATATGAACCAGAGATATCAAAGTCTCTAAATGATAACTTAAATTCCTTATTAGCGAAGGTGATGTATTTCTTATGTCTCACATTCTTTTTAGCCGCTAACTGAGGGTTCTTATCAAATTCAAAGGTCTTATAAACCATCTTGAAATAGACTGGTCTAATAAGAAGGAAGGCAAATAATGTTAATAAGCCAATAGCCCCAATAGCGATTAATATTTTAAGGAAAGTTATACCAGTTAATTGATAGTGATATCCACTACTACATGATTCGCCAAAGAAAAGACGTGAATAGTAATTAATTGGATAAACATATTTATCAAAAGTAACAATAAAGTTTTCAAAACCATTGACCATGGATGGCCATTGTCTATCTAGATCAATATCTTCTGGAATTAAATTAATTAATCTAACGACAATAAAGATAAATGCAGCGACCGCTAAGGTGACAATAATTAAATCGAATATTTGATTACGCTTAAATAAACGATAAACATACATAAATGGAATAGAAATAAGGGAGGCTACAAGGACTTGGATAATAACAAATAAGAGAGTTGGAATAATCATCCAAAGAATTGTTAAAGCGCTTAATTCACTGCCTTTAAAGCCAATTGTTTCAAATAATAAGAAACCAAAAACACCAGGAAGCAAGATATTCACCGATTTCTTTAGTTCGTAGAAGAAATAAACGAATAATTTAGAGAAGAATAACTTGTTAGCGTTAACTGGGAAAGTAATCAATACTTTATTATCGTCCGATAGATATAAGGACTTAGTTAAGTTATAAGTTGAAGAGAATAAACTCAAGATGGTGATAACCGTTAAGAACATCGTAAATAACGGTAAGACGTCTTGATATTTAGAAATAAAACCAACTGAAGTTAGGGCATATAAAATAGCGAAAGTAACCGCCGCTACAACGGCAAACTTCAAGATGCCAAAAACAATTGATTGGATTAAAGTCTTTTTAGACTTCATCCATGACATATCAATTTTGTCTTTGAGTTGGAATAATGTCAGTTGCAATAATTGTTTCATTATTTACCTTCAACTTTAGTGGTGTTATCACCAATTGTCTCTAAATAGAATTCTTCTAGTGAGCGACCACTATTTTCGATATCTTTTAAAGATAATTGGGCTTGGATTTCTCCGTGTTTGATAATAGCGATTCTATCGCATAGTTTTTCAACGATATCAATTAAGTGAGAGGAGAAGAAAACAATATTGCCTTTAGAAGCATGTTCTCTCATACACTCTTTAACTTGATAAATAGATGTTGGATCTAAACCTGTTAAAGGTTCGTCTAAAATCCAAACCTTTGGATCATGGACTAACGCGGCAATAATTGTCACCTTTTGTTTCATACCATGAGAATAGGTTTTGATTTTGTTATCAATTGAATCTTTTAATTCAAATCTTTCAATATATCTAGATAGACGTTCGTTTCTATCTTCTTTAGAAACTTCATAAATATCAGCGATATAGTTAAGGTATTCTCTACCTGTTAAGTTTTCATATAAAGCATAATGGTCAGGAACAAAACCAATTTGAGATTTAGCGCCTACGCCTTGTGTTCTAACATCATAGCCACAGACAGAGATGGAACCTTCAGTAATTGGCTGAATACCAACAATAGATTTAATACATGTGGATTTACCCGCACCATTAGGACCAAGGAAGCCAAACACTTCCCCGCCTTTGACGGATAAGTTCACATTTTTAGCAGAATAGTAGTTATTTAAACCATACTTCTTTGAGAAATTCTTTAGCTCTAAACTAATACCAACATTTTCATCCATAGGTTTATCTAAGCTCCTTCCATTTAACGCCGACTTAAGGGCGAGTTTATCAATACGAATACCTTTCAATCTGTAATGTAATGCTTTATG
>JAEEGJ010023774.1_pt1 | contig 12801 bp, 9 predicted proteins | sample 8958761 | NCBI WGS metagenome assembly JAEEGJ01 (sample SAMN16246546, study PRJNA631951) | gut metagenome | biome: gut microbiome; feature: rumen; material: RS-attached | host: Bos | place: Iran: Karaj | collected 2018-10
GACTGGAACGACTGCATGACCCTCCCGCTCGGTGCAGAATCTACGTTCAACACCGCTTTGTACGCAAAGGCTTTGCTCGAAATGATGGGCATTGAAGAAGCTCTCGGCGACAAGGAAGCCGTTGAAATGTACAAGGGCTGGTACGAAGATGTCAAGAAGGCTTTCAACGACAGCGCTTGGGACGGCAAGTGGTGGACTCGTTGGTTCGACAAGGACGGCAACGGCTACGGCGTTTCTTCTGCCAAGTACGGCAAGATTTACTGCAACGGCCAGTCCTGGCCGGTCATCGCTGGCATCGCTTTCGGCGACCGCGCAGTGCAGGGCATGGACAGCTTGAACAAGCTTCTCAACACCAAGTACGGTGTGAAGAGCTCTACTCCGGGTTACCGTGGCTTTGAACCGGCTGTCGGTGGCATCTCCACCTATCCTCCTGGAGCAAAGGAAAACGGCGGTATCTTCCTCCACACGAACCCGTGGGTGATGATCGCCGAAACGATCCTCGGCCGTGGCGACAACGCATTCCAGTACTATAACCAGATCAACCCAGCTTCCAAGAATGGCATCCTCGACATCTTCGAATCTGAACCGTACTGCTATCCGCAGAACATCCTCGGTGACGAACACAAGCAGTTCGGTATGGGCCGTAACGCATGGCTCTCCGGTACTTCTACTTGGACTTACCAGGCTGCAACGCAGTTCATCCTCGGTATCCGCGCAAGCTTCAACGGTCTCGTTGTCGATCCTTGCATCCCGAGCGCATGGGCTGGCTTCGAAGCTACCCGTAAGTTCCGCGGTGCTACTTACCAGATCACGGTGAAGAACCCGGATCACGTCTGCAAGGGCGTTGCAAAGATGGTTGTTGACGGTCAGGAAATCGATTCCAACGTTGCTCCGATCTTTACGAAGGGTGTGCACAAGGTTGAGGTCACTCTCGGCTAATTTGAATTATAACCGTCGTGATACGGCGTTTCTCGCCCCCTCACGTACGCTTTGTACGCTACGGGGGCTCGCGCCTTGTCTCACTCGGTTCTAATCTAAATTGATTTTTAGGTCTGCTTCAAACGAAGCAGACTTTTTGTTTTGCTCTCGCTAGACTCTCTATGTTTCTTGAAAGAGGAAGTTGATTCTAATTTCAAATTCGGATTTAGGTATCCGCTTCTATTGAAGCGGATATTTTTTTGCTCTCTGCGTTTTAAAGTCCGGCTCGAAAGAGTCGGACTTTTTCTATATATAAAATATGGCGAGTTTATTTGGAAAATGCTGGAATAATTTTGTGCTTTTGGCTGTAGCGGTGCTGTGGGCAAGTTGCAGCGATGCCGATAAGAATGCGGATAAATCCCAGGAGCAGGAAAAGGTTAATACGGAACAGTCCTTGGACGTGAAAAAGGAAGATTACGAGAAAACGCACAGGGACCGCGTATTAAAAATTATTGCAGATGCGGATGAATCCTTAAGGGAACTTAAGAGGAATCTTACTGGTACAACTTTACTTTATGGATGCCCTCCAGGTGAGGAATGTATAGTTCAAAGAGATGAAAATGGGGACTATACAATAAATGGAAAACCCGTAGAAAAGGAGCTAAGAATCTTTGTAGAAACACCATTTAAAGATGAATTAAAATTGGCTAGTAGCGATGATTCCGATAAGGCTTTAATTTTAAAGGCAATTCGCTCGCGTGCGCCAGGATTTCGTATTGTTTATCATAGGCATTTAAAGAAAAAGCCCGTTTTTAGTGGAACAATTGTTTTAAGGTTGAATATCAATGCAGACGGCACCGTTCAAAAAGTCCAAATAGACTCAACGACTACCGGCGATAGGGCTTTTGACGAAGATGTACAGAAAGCGGTAAGTTACTGGAAATTTTCGAAAATGAATTCGGATGAAGTTGCAACATTCCCGATAAGATTTTATGAAGAAGAATCGTTGAAGCAGAACGATTAAAGTCCGCTTCTATCGAAGCGTGTATTTTTTCTATATATTTCGAATAAATGTAAGGAGAATCTTTATGTTTAAGCTCTTTCGTGTATTCTTTTTGCTTGTGGCGTTTTGCGTATGCAGTCATGCGGCTGTGGACATGCTGTATTACATGTCGCCCGAGATGCAGAAGTTTGTCGCGCCCTATATCGAAAAATCCAAGGCGATGTTCCCTGCGGTCAAGCAGAAATACATTTCGGGTGACTATGTGCGAGAAAAGCGGAACCTGTTTGTGCAGATGAATGTCAGCGACAAGGATGGCGTCAAGGAAATGGCCTTTATACGGGTCATTTGGTGCGCAGGGAAGAAATTCCAGGGCGTCGTGGCCAATAATTTGGTCGAGGTCAAGGAAACCAAGCTGGGCGATACGGTTTCTTTTGCACAGGACCAGATTCATAACTGGGTCGTCGTGGATTCCAATCAACGGGAAGAGGGAAATTTTGTTGGGAAGGCTATTGAGGCCTTCATGTCGCAAAAAGTCGGCGTTTTTTTCGAGGTTGTGTACAAGAAGGGGCGTTTCACGGTCACATACCAGGACGCTAAGGAAGCTCAACACGGCAACAGTGTGGATGGGATTATTCCCGAGAAGGTCATTGCGAAGATTGCGGAACGCCTGAAGGCAAGTCTCGAGAAGAAAAAGCGCGAAGGCCAGAAGTTCGAGGAAGGCAAGCCCTTCTACACTTACGGAGTCTACGATTGCCACACTGGCGAAACGGAACCTTGAATTTTTTATAAATAAACTATGGCTTTGTTTTTCAGACATTATTTGGGTAAGTTTGCGATTCTAGCAACATCGGTGTTATGGGCAAGTTGCAGCGATGCCAATAAGAATGCGGATAAATCCTCAATAGTTGATGACAAGCCTAGTGTCTCTTCGTATGAAGAACAAAAAGTTATTGATAATGTAAAAGAATTGCAGAACGAAACTCCAAATAGCAACAATGTATCAAATCCAATTTACAGGTTTGATCATACCCAATTTAGTGCAAATGGTGTTGAAATAAAAGTATCAAGAGCTGTTCTAATTGATGATAGCCTCTATAACAATGATGTAGAGAAAATTGCCAATACTCTTCGTGAAAAAACAAAAGATTTGTTTAAAACTTATGATTCATTTTACAAGAAGGATGTTCACGAACAATGGAATCATCTTTTTTTAACTGTAGACATTTTCATAAATAAAAATGGTTTTGTTGATAAGGTAGAATTTGATAAGGTTGATAATAAAGCCAGCAAAACCTTTAAAAAGAAAATTGCAGAACATCTGATGCAGACTCGTTTTAAAGATATTGGTAAAAACATTGTTTCACTATCATTGGACTTTTATCATGATAGACTTGCTGGGATTCTTGACGGCTCTCCAGTAATGCTTAAAACAAAAGTGAATAGTGCTGTAAACGCCCCGACGGGTGACGAATTAAAAATATCAAATGGGGTTATATATGATAAAGCTCCGATTTTAAAAGTCTTTCGCATACGGACACCTGGATTGCATCACATTTATAACAAACATTTAAACAGAAATCGCGCAATATCATGCCAAAAGAATAATCAAGACGATGTCGATCCTGATTTTAGCGGAACTATAGTTTTTCAGCTGAATATTGATTTAGATGGCTCTGTTCAAAAAATTAAAATTCAATCCTCGAACACCGGCAATAAAGATTTTGATGACGAGATCAAGAGAGCTTTATGCAGATGGTATTTCCCGAAGTTGAAATCAAGCGAAGTCGTCACATTCCCGATAACATTCTTTAAAAAAGTTTCAGAGTATAAATAAGATAACGTCTTATCCTGAAATTCGCATGTAGACGCAAAGTACACGGCTTACGGTATAGCCGGACTTGAGGAGCGATTTAAGCATGGGGACAACGTTGATGGTGACTATTTCACTTTCTTCAAACTTGCCTTTCCAACTCTTTGAAGCGCCGTTATCGAAGACATCCTTGATCATGGAATCGTAATAGGGGAGGTACTTGACGGAGATGACATCTTTCAAAGATTGATTGACGACTTCGTCTGTTTTGGCAAAACCAGAATCTGTGGCGAATGCGTTGTTGCACCCGAGAATGGTGAAGTTGCGATCAACCCAGAAAATACCGATGTTCGGGAAATTGAACAGTGAATTTATCAGAGATTCTTCAACACCGCTCTTCATGAGGAACGGGATTTCAGGCGAGGTTTCGACACGGCGCGCAGAACCCATCATCACGATGCGGTCTTCGTCATCGGGGGCGAGGTGGCCACGGAAGTCGTACCACACAAGGTTCTTTTCACTGTTCCAGCAACGAATCTTGAGCGTTCCAAAACGTGCGTTTTCATTGGCGAGGCGATTGAGTTGGCTCTGTTCGTCGAGCAAGTGGCCTTTGTCGTCATAGGCGGCTTCGCCACCGGCTTTCATCATACATTCGTTCATCACGCGTTCGAGCAACTTGAAGTCGTCTTCTGGCATGAGCGATTCAATGTCAATCACACCTCCAGAGCGAGGAACGTCGCGATAGTCATCATCCATCATCGGCGTGAGCAAAAAAAGCTGACGGCTTTCGAAATCAAATTTCCACAGGAAGTCACCCGTGTTGCGCAAGAGCGATTTGAGCTTTGTTTCGGCTTCGTCTAGGCGGTGCTGGTTTTCGACTGTGTTAGAAATGTTCTTAATCAAGCAGATGTAACGAGACTCGTCCATCGAAAGGCGTTGGTGCTGGCAGCGCATTTCGAACCAGAGCATGGTGCCGTCATCACGCTTGTACGAGAACATGAACGGCATTTCGGGGTGCTTGTCGATATCGTCAAAGTAAAGCTTGAGACGAGCCCAGTCCTTCGGCGGAAGAATGTCTCGGAACAAGCGGTCCTTGCTCAAATTATCAAAGAGCGGGTCCGACATGAACTGCGGAAGCGAACTGATAAATTCAAACTTGTCCGAGAGCACAACGATGAACTCACCGAGGTTGCCCGCGAAAAGCGTATAAAGCCTTTGCCTCTTCCAGTAGTCGAGCAACAGCAAAATGGTGACAATCAATAAAAGCAAGAGCACGGTGCAGACATAGCACCAGCCCACAGACCAGTCAATAGAGTTCATCATATATTTATAAGATAATCAATTTTACAGGGATGGGGCAATAGAGCAAAGAAAAAAGCCTGCCACGAAGGGCAGGCGGGAAAGACTTTATTCTTTTCGTCTTATTCAGCGAAGTATTCCTTGGCCTTGGCGATAACGTCTTCAACCTTGACCATGGTGAACTGCTTTTCGTTGCGGAACTTCCATTCAACTTCGCCGTTTGCGAGGCCCTTCTTGCCGATAGCGATACGCACCGGAGAACCCCAGAGATCAGCGTCCTTGAACTTCACGCCTGGACGTTCGTCGCGATCGTCGACGAGCACGTCGATGCCGGCAGCTTCGAGTTCCTTTTCGAACTTTTCTGCAAGTTCCATGAGTTCTGCTTCCTTGCCGATGGGGACGATTTCCACCTGGAACGGAGCGATGGACTTGGGCCAAATCGGTCCGAAGTCATCGTGGCTGTTTTCCACGACGGATGCCATCAAGCGGCCCACGCCGATGCCGTAGCAGCCCATGATGGCCGGAGCGGTCGTCTTTTCGGCGGTGAGGAACTTGGCGCCCATGGATTCGGAAAACTTGGTGCCCAGCTTGAAGATGTTGCCCATTTCGATACCGCGGGTCTCGGTGAGGAGTTCGCCGCAGCAGGGGCACTTGCAAACTTCGGAAGCTTCTGCGATGTCCGCCACTTCGAACTTCGGGAAGTCGCGCTTCGGATTGCAATGCTTGAAGTGGAAGCCTTCTTCGTTTGCGCCGGTCACGAGGTCGAAGGAATCAGCGATAGCTTCGTCGACGATGATGCGGGTGTCGTGAGCGTTAATCGGGGAAGCAAAGCCCGGAACCATGCCGCAAGATTTGATGAGGCTGTCTTCGGCCGGATAGAGTTCCTTGGCCTTCAAGAGGTTATGGAGCTTGATTTCGGAAACATCGAGGTTGCCCGGAACCACAACCGTGATGAGCTTGCCTTCGAAGTCGAAGAACACGCACTTGGCTGTCGATTCGGCCGGAACATTCAGGAACTTGGTGATTTCTTCGATGCTTTCGCTGTTCGGCGTGGCAACCTTTTCGAGGGCTGCGTTTTCATCGCCCTTGAACGGCACGCGCTGGAACTTGGCGATTTCGCGGTTGGCCTGGTAGCCGCACTTCTTGCAGAGAATCAAGTAGTCTTCACCGTTCGGAGTGTCGAGCATAAATTCGTGAGCGACCTTACCGCCCATGATACCCGTATCGCTCTGCACCACCACCGGTTCAATGCCCACACGACGGTAGATGCGGAGATAAGCGTCGTATTCTTCCTGGTAGTGACGGTCGAGATCTTCCTGGCTGGTGTGGAAGCTGTAAGCATCCTTCATCAAGAATTCGCGGACACGGATAAGACCACCGCGGGCACGGGCTTCGTCGCGGTACTTGGTCTTGAACTGGTAGAGCATCACCGGCAGCTGCTTGTAGCTGTTGAGCACGTAGCGCACGAGGTCGGTCATGGCTTCTTCGTGCGTCATGGCGAGCACCATGTTGTGGTTGTTGCGGTCCTTGAAGCGGAGGAGTTCTTCGCCAATAGCCTGATAACGACCAGATTCGCTCCAGAGTTCAGCTGTCTGCACCACCGGCAAGTCCACTTCGATACCGCCAATCTTGTTCATTTCTTCGCGGATGATGTTTACGATCTTCTGGATGACACGGTAACCAATCGGCATCATGGAATAGATACCGGTAGAAACGGGCTTGATGTAGCCACCGCGCATGAGGAAGATGTGGGAGGGCATGGTGGCATCGCTCGGCGTTTCGCGGAGCGTGACGTAAAAGTACTTGGAGAGTTTCATCGTTAATGACCTTTTAAAATTTTACGGCGTAAATGTAGCTAAAAAGCCATTACCAGACAAGCGCTCTCCAAATCAAAACTAATTGAAAACTTGCACTCGATGTGTCTTTGAACCTACCTTAACCCAATAGGAGCCCGGCGACATGATGGCAATATTCGTTGAACCATTCACACGTCCTTTTTGGATAATTTGACCCTTTGAATTGAACACAGAAAACACATTTGGTTCCGAACTGATAATTAGAATTTGCAAGCCCGAAGAATGAATTTCGATTTGCGAAGCGACCTTGCTTGAAGTCCTTAAATCCAAAGTTTCATTATCATTTTTTGAGACGAATTTTATGGTTTTATCGAATTCTTCTCCATTTATACTTATTCTTGCAGCGAGCTTGTATTCACCTTCAGGAAACATCGTTGTTTGAATAGTAATGTTTCCACCGCAGAAACGCACAATTTCATTTTCATCACATGTCATTTGTTTTTCAGTCTGGATGGTGTCGCCTGAAGTATTGAGTATGCTGTAATAAACTTCAGTTGCCTTGAATGGGAATTCATAAGGCGGATCGGGAATAACAGATTTTTTCGTGTAGTAGTAGCAGTGCGGACGAAGATCTTCATCGGTTAAATTACCGGATACACCCCAAAGGTCATCTTCGTAGTATTCTTCATCGGGAATGTAATAGAGTGCATTAATATTGGTGTTTTCGAAATCAAAAAAATCTGCAAGTAGTTTGACGTCAAAAGCCATTAATGTATCAGCGCCGATTTTACTGAAACCAATAGGGTGTTCCAAAGCTTTGTCTTCTTTGCAATAAAACAGTACTGAGGTCGGCAAGTTTGCCTTGTCCCAACTGTACGAATACCAACCAGGATATTCTTCGTCTTTCTGCATGGCTTGTAAGTTTCCGTCGTTATTGATTACAAATCCGACTCCTGATTCAATCCAACAACTGTCATTTGGAATTAAGAAATGAACAGTAAATGTTTCTGCGGATAATAAAGTCGCTAACCCCAAAAGCAACAAAACAAATTTCTTCATGAATTTCTCCTTTTTTGATAACATTTATAATTTAGCTTGTTTTAGATGATGAAGCGCTTTTTAGAGTAATTTTGCTTTTCCCACTTTAATTTTTTGTTGCATGCGTTGCATATAGGATCCCCACATGCTCCATGACAGGTTCTCCTATAATTTTGTATCTTACGGTCATGGAATTTTTAAACCATTTGCGGGAAAAAGCCGCGGTACAAAAAATCGAAAAGTTCATTCCGGCGATTGCATTTTTGGGCGGGTTCAGCTGGGACTCGATGACCATTGGGCATAAAGTTTATGGAAGAGACTTAATTTTGTTGTCGTTCTATTATCTAGTGGCTCTCGTTTCGATTTATTTTATTGCGACAAAAAGTGTAATCAATGAAGATGATGAATACGACGACTTTCCATCATTTTTCAGTAGAGTTTTAAATCGTGAATGGCCGTCTTCTTGGGTTGACCGATTGACTTGGGCTGTGCAGTTTTGTTTTGGGAACCTTTATAGCGCACTTGTCATTTGCTATTTCAAAAGCTCTGGTTCCATCGCGTCTTTTACTATCGTTTTATTCCTAGTTGCGCTTCTTGTCGGTAATGAATTTTTGAAACAGAAATATGAAAAATTTGGAGTAAGTCTTGCGTTCTTTTGTCTACTTGGAACGATGTTTTTCAATTTTTTAATTCCGCACTTGGTTCATGAGATGGGAACGTTTTGGTTCTTTTTCAGCACGATAGTTTCGGTCTCCATCTGCTATTTACTTTGGTTTAAATCAAAGCATGAAAAACGGAATCTCATTACACCCATAACGATTAGTCTGATCCTTTCCATAGCGTATTTAGCCAACTGGATTCCTCCTGTTCCGCTAATCGTGAAACAACAAATTGTCTGTAAAAATTTTGACAACGAAACCTACTCGTGCGATGCCGATAGACTCAATTTTTGGCAACGCAATGGTTTAGCTCAGTCGACTATTCACAAAGAAGATGGCGATGAAATTTACTTCATGTCCTCGGTCTATGGCCCTGCAGAACTCAAGGCTCCTGTTGAATTTCGATGGTATTACAAAGAACCATCCACAGGAAAGTTTAAATTGACGGACAAGATTTCTTCGAGCCGAATGGTCATTCGGGGTGGGCGAGATGCTGGTTATCGAAGTTATTCCAAAAAGAAAAATATCCCCGCAGGGGCATACCGTGTGGAAACGGCTTACAAGGATGGGGCTGTTATCGGTTCAACTTCGTTCAAAGTGCTCGAAGGAACGCCCCAAAAGGGTTTTGTCCGTGATTCCCTACGCTAAAAATATGTATATTAACACGCGAAAATAGGAATGGGTGCATTCCTAATGATTTTTTGACTTAGGAGTCTAAAAAAATGAAATTGAATAAGATTGCTCTTGGTGCTGCAGCCCTTGCCTTGGTTGCTTGTGGCGAAGCCCAGAAACCGGTTGCTAAAGCCGCTGCTATCGCTCTGGATTCTGCAGATGACCAAAAATTTGCATACATGCTTGGTGCCCAGTTCGGCCTTCAGAATTTTGCCAATCTTCCTTGGCAGTCTGGTGAAGGCATCGACGAAGATGCTACGGTTCAGGGTTTCCGTGATGGTCTTGCAAACTTGAAAGACACGAGCGCAAAGCTTCAGCTCCCTCAGGATACACTTGCTTCTGTTAGCAAACAAATCCAGAATGCAATGCGTGAACGCTATTTCAAGACGCAACCGGATTCTACCGCCAAGGATTTGAGTGACGAACAGCGCCGCGCTCTTGTTGATTCGCTCCGCAAGGCTTTACCGGTCACTCCGGCTCCTGCTGTTGCTAACGCTAATGTAAAACTCACTTTGGATGCTTCTTTGCAGCAGAAGTTCTCCTACCTCGTCGGTGTTCAGTTTGGTAACCAGTTCTATAGCATTGGTCGCCAGTTCCAGACGGATTTCGATGGAGAATACTTTGTGCTCGGTATTCGCGATGCTGGCAAGCGCGTTCGCGACACGACATTCAAGATGGTTCTTTCGGATGACTCTTTGAAGGCTGTCGGCGATCGTTACAACGAAAAGCTGAAGACAATTCGTGAAGAAATGACCAAGAAGCAGCAGGCTGAAGAAGAAAAGCTCAAGGCCGAAGTCGCTTCCCTCCGTGGTGATACGCTTGCAAACGGCATGCCTGCTAAGATGAACTTCAGCGTGAAGGCTTCCGGTATTACGGTGAAGGGCGAAGACTTGAGCGCTTTTGCTGGCAAGCCGCTCCTCATGTTCTACTTCTCTGCAACTTGCGGTCACTGCGCACATGCCGCTCCGCAGATTCTCGAAATTGCAAAGGAATTTGCTCAGAAGGGTCTCACGACTGTTTCTATTGCTAGCGGTGGAAACAACAAACCGGGTATCCGTCGCTTTATCGACGATGCCAAGTTCGATGAAACGATTAGCGTCGTTTGGGACGAATCTCGCCAGTTCGGTGAACTTTACAGCGATGGCTACGTTCCGAAGGTCTATCTCGTGAATCCAGATGGCTCTTACAAGCAGTATGCTGCCTTCGAAAAGGAAAAGGATGACCTGAAGAAGGAAATCGCAGAACTCCTCAACGGCAAGAACGTTGAATGGAAAATCGAAGTGAAGCCGGCTGCAGATACGGCAAAGGCTTCGGAAGCCAAGCAGCAACCCAAGAAGGAAGTAAAGCCGCCCAAGGCTAAGAAGTAAGCCAAATTTTCTTGTGCCGGGCGTTGTTCCGGTATAGCCTTTGAACGCATCTCCTAACGCGGGATGCGTTCTTTTTGTAGTGCGTTTTTATATAGCCGAAAGCCCTATAAATTTCTAAATTGCGTGAAAAATCGCATATCGCCTGAATCGCAAAAGAAAAGTCTATGATTATCGCAGAATTTGATGTTGTCGTCGTCGGTGGTGGTCACGCCGGTATTGAAGCTACGCATGCCGCATGGAAGATTGGTGTCAAAACCGCCATGCTCACGATGGATTTGAATGCTATCGGCAGAATGTCGTGCAACCCAGCAGTCGGTGGCGTTGCTAAAGGCCAAATTGTTCGCGACATCGATGCTCTCGGTGGTCTCATGGGGCTTTTGACTGACAAGGCTGGCATCCAGTTCCGCATGCTCAACATGAGCAAGGGTCCTGCCGTATGGGGACCGCGTGCACAATGCGATATGAAGTATTACAGCGAAGTTGCCCGCGAGACGATGGAAAGCTTGCCGGGACTCACGCTGATTCAAGGCGAACTTGCATCGTTTGAACGTATGAACGACGGTCGATTGGAACTCACGCTTTTGAATGGCGACCGCTATATCACACGTGCGATTGTAGTGACGAGCGGAACATTCCTTGCCTCCAAGATGTTCACCGGGCTTGAAACGAGCATCGGTGGGCGAGTTGGTGAGCCGAGTGCAGACAAACTTTCGGAATGCCTTGCGAAAAATGGCATCCGCTTGCGCCGCCTAAAAACAGGCACGCCGAGCCGCCTGGATCCGGATTCTATCGACTTTAACGAGTGCGATGTGCAACATGGCGACGAACACCCGTGGCCGATGAGCGACCGCCATTTTGATGGTGCTACTCCCGACAAATTCTGGGGAGACCAAGTTAACAAGTTTATCCGCAATGATTGCGTCTGCTGGATTACGCGCACAAACATCAAGACGCATGATATTCTGCGCAGTGGCTTTAAGGATAGCCCGATGTTCAGCGGCCGTATCCACGGCAAGGGCCCGCGCTACTGCCCGAGTATCGAAGATAAAATCAACCGTTTCGGCGACCGCGACGGGCACCAGCTGTTCCTCGAACCGGAACAGGCTGACATCGGACGTGTGTACATCAACGGTTTCAGTTCGAGCTTGCCGGCAGACATCCAGCTTGCTGCCATCCACACAATTCCGGGTCTTACCCGTGCGAAAGTGCTCCAAATTGGTTATGCCGTGGAATACGATTCTGTCGATGCGACACAGCTTTACCCGACGTTCGAATGCAAGAATGTTCCGGGACTCTATTTTGCAGGTCAGGTCTGCGGCACAAGCGGTTACGAAGAAGCCGCCGGTCAGGGCCTTATGGCTGGTATCAACGCTGCACTCAAGGTCAAGGGCGAGGAACCGTTCATTCTCGGGCGCTCCGAAAGCTATCTCGGCGTGATGGTCGATGACCTCGTGAACATTTTGCTCGATGAACCGTATCGCATGTTTACGAGCCGTGCGGAATACCGTCTGTTCCTCCGCAGCGACAATGCCGAAATGCGCCTCAAGGAAAAAGCCCGCAAGATTGGAATGATCAGCGACCACGATTGGGAAGACTGGACTCGTCGCCGCGACCTCATGGCTAGCCTCAAAACACAATTTACAGAAACGTCCGCAATGCCGGAAGAAGCAAATACGATTCTTGAAGCGGGCGGTCAGGCTCTCGCCTCCGAACGCACCCGCTGGATCAACGTGCTCCGCCGTCCGGGAATCGATCCCGAAACGTTCTTCAAGGTGGCTGCACCGGATGCTAAAATTACGCGCCGTGACCAGTGGTACATGTATGCCGAAGAACTCTATGCCGGGTTCTTTGACCGCCAGGAACGCGAAATTGACGACCAGAAGAAGATGGAAAAGGTCAAGCTCTCGCCGGACTTCGATTACATGTCCATTACGGCCATCAGCATCGAAAGCCGCCAGCGCCTCAACGCCCACAAGCCGCTTACGCTTGGACAGGCTAGCCGCGTGCCCGGGGTGCGCCCCGCAGACATCACTGTCCTCGCGCATTGGCTGGAGAATCACTAGCCCTCACTTGCTTTTTCCCGATTTTTTACTATCTTTGCGCCCGTCAACTTAAACAATTTTCCAAGAGGTATATATATGGCAGAAGAAGCAGAAGTCAAATCCACAGAAGAAGTTAAGCCTCAGGAAACAAAATCCCAAGAAAAATCTCAAGTAAAGAAGGCTCCGTCCAAGAAAAA
>JAEEGJ010023776.1_pt1 | contig 12800 bp, 10 predicted proteins | sample 8958761 | NCBI WGS metagenome assembly JAEEGJ01 (sample SAMN16246546, study PRJNA631951) | gut metagenome | biome: gut microbiome; feature: rumen; material: RS-attached | host: Bos | place: Iran: Karaj | collected 2018-10
GCAGCAAAACGAATTGGTATATCTGCCTTTTCTGCATGATCCTCTATAAGGCTCATAACACCATGAATGGCTCTGTGAACTGCTCCATTGTGGTCTTCCTTACCACAGAAATCCGTGCGACCTGGCTTTTCATTATATTTTGCAATATGAATAGCATGGGAAACGAGCTCTGCTATACCCTCATTTTTGGCTGCAGAAATTGGAACTACAGGAATCTGCAACAAATCCTCCAGCTTATTAATAAGTACCGAACCACCATTACCAGCCATTTCATCCATCATATTGAGAGCTAAAATAGTAGGTATTTCAAGCTCTAAAAGCTGCATAGTAAGGTACAGATTTCTCTCTATATTTGTAGCATCAACAATATTAATAATAGCTGTAGGCTTTTCTTCAAGGACAAATCTACGAGAGACAATCTCCTCACTGGTATAAGGACTCATGGAATAAATACCAGGTAAATCCACCACCTCGGTATTAGGATTGCCCTTAATAGAACCACTTTTTCTATCTACTGTAACTCCAGGAAAATTGCCCACATGCTGGTTAGCCCCTGTCAGCTGATTAAAAAGTGTAGTTTTACCGCAATTCTGATTGCCTACAAGCGCAAAAGTAAGCATACCTGTGTTAACAGCCTTTGCCTTGTGCTCCACCTCATAATCATGGGTGCCGGCCTCCTCGCCAAGGGCTGGATGAGGTATTTCTTTTATTTGCTTCTCGTGGTCATGAATAGCCTCACTATCCGCACCAGATATATCCCTAATATTATCGATTTCTATTTGCTTAGCATCTGCCAGTCTGATGGTAAGCTCATATTCGGAAATACGAATTTCTATAGGGTCTCCCATTGGTGCATACTTAATCATGGACACATCTGAACCGGGGATGATGCCCATATCAAGGAAATGTTGCCTTAGGGCACCGCTTCCTCCAACTGCCTTAACCGTAGCAGTTTTGCCAATATTAAGTTTACTTAAATCCAAGTTTCGACTCCTCTAATCATAGTTAGTTATAAACGCCCTTTATTATAGCACACTAACTGTGGTTTCGTGCATAAAAAAAGCCCACCACCAATCGTTTAGGGCATAAAAAAAGCCCACACACCAATCGTTTAGGGCATAAAAAAAGCCCACACACCAGTCTAGGCAAGCGCGAGCAGGGAAGCGTCATGCCGGTCATGGGAGGGACCTACGCCGGGCGGGTGGGCCCCATGGCCGAGTATGAAGGGTGCCCTGCGGGAGCATGTAAAACTAGAAGTGGGCTTTATATTTTTTATTCAGTGAAAAGTGGTGTTGAATAGTAACGGTCTCCTGAGTCTGGAAGAAGAGCTACGATTGTCTTGCCCTTATTCTCTGGCTTCTTTGCGTACTCGATAGCACCGTGAAGTGCAGCACCTGAAGAAATACCAACTGAGATACCTTCCTTCTTTGCAAGAAGCTTAGCAGCCTTAAATGCATCATCAGACTCTGCTACAAATACTTCATCATAAATCTTTGTATTAAGTACATCTGGAACGAAACCAGCACCGATACCCTGAATCTTGTGAGCGCCAGCCTTACCTTCTGAAAGAACTGGAGAATCCTTTGGCTCAAGTGCAACTACCTTAACATTTGAGTTCTGGCTCTTTAAGTACTCACCAACACCTGTTACAGTACCGCCTGTACCAACACCTGCGATAAAAATATCAACCTGTCCATCTGTATCCTTCCAGATCTCTGGACCAGTTGTGCTGCGGTGAGCAGCTGAGTTTGCAGGGTTAACAAACTGACCTGGGATGAAGCTGCCTTCGATTTCAGCAGCAAGCTCCTCAGCCTTTGCGATAGCGCCCTTCATACCCTTTGAGCCCTCTGTGAGAACGATTTCTGCACCGTAAGCCTTAAGGATATTTCTACGCTCTACTGACATTGTCTCAGGCATTGTAAGGATAGCTCTGTATCCCTTTGCTGCAGCGATAGCTGCAAGACCGATACCTGTGTTACCTGATGTAGGCTCAATAATAACTGAACCCTCCTTAAGCTGGCCCTTCTGCTCAGCATCCTCGATCATAGCAAGTGCTACTCTGTCCTTTACTGAACCTGCTGGATTGAAGTACTCAAGCTTAACTAAAACCTTTGCCTCAAGGCCAAGTTCCTTCTCAATATTTGTCACCTCTACAAGTGGTGTGTTGCCGATGAGCTCTGATGCGCTCTTGTAAATGTTTGCCATAACATAACCTCCGTGTAAAAAAACTATTTTTAGTATACAACTTAATGTGTTCATCCGCTATTTAAATTAAACGGCCTTTGTATTTGAATTTGAATCTGCACCTACGCTGTTAACACCATCGATGGCAGCAAAGCCCTTTTCAAGGTCCTCGATGATATCATCAATATGCTCTGTACCAATTGAAAGTCTGATTGTAGACTGTGTAATACCCTGATCTAAAAGCTCTTCCTCTGTAAGCTGAGAATGAGTTGTTGTTGCTGGATGAATAACAAGGCTCTTAACGTCTGCTACATTTGCAAGGATTGAGAAAATCTCAAGATTGTCAATAAACTTGTATGCTGCATCCTTGCCGCCCTTGATTTCGAATGTGAAGATACTACCACCATTCTTAGGGAAGTACTTCTTATAAAGCTCGTGATCTGGATGATCCTCAAGTGATGGATGATTTACCTTAGCAACCTTTGGATGATTCTTAAGGAACTCAACAACCTTTGCTGTATTCTCTGCATGTCTGTCGAGACGAAGTGGAAGTGTCTCGATTCCCTGAAGAAGAAGGAATGCATTAAATGGAGAAATTGTAGCTCCTGTATCACGAAGAAGGATTGCTCTGATATATGTTACAAATGCAGCTGGTGCTGTTGCATCTGCAAATGAAATACCATGATAGCTTGGGTTTGGCTCTGCGATTGCAGGGAACTTGCCGCTCTTCTTCCAATCATATGTACCAGCCTCAACGATAACACCACCAAGTGTTGTTCCGTGACCACCAAAGAACTTTGTTGCTGAGTGAACTACGATGTCCGCACCATGCTCGATTGGACGTACCCAGTAAGCTGCGCCAAATGTGTTATCAACAACAAGTGGAAGGTCATGGCGATGAGCGATTTCTGCAAGTGCATCAATATCAGGAATATCTGAATTAGGATTTCCAAGTGTCTCAATGTAGATTGCCTTTGTGTCTTCCTTGATAGCATCCTCAACTTCCTTAAGGTTGTGAGCATCTACGAATGTAGCTGATACTCCATACTGTGGAAGTGTGTGTGCTAAGAGGTTGTAGCTACCACCGTAGATTGTCTTCTGTGCTACGATGTGTCCGCCGCCTGCAGCAAGTGCCTCGATTGTATATGTGATAGCTGCTGCTCCAGATGCAACTGCAAGTGCTGCTGTACCACCTTCGATTGCTGCAACTCTCTCTTCTAAAACACCCTGTGTTGAATTAGTAAGTCTTCCGTAAATGTTACCTGCATCTGCAAGTCCAAATCTGTCAGCTGCATGCTGTGAATTTCTGAATACATATGAAGTTGTCTGGTAAATAGGTACTGCTCTTGCATCAGATGCTGGATCTGGATTTTCCTGTCCTACGTGAAGTGCTAATGTTTCAAATCTATAATTGCTCATAATATTTTCTCCTTTTCAAATCAATCAAATTTTATTTTCTAAATTATTAACTACATCGACTACAGCAACAAAACTGCATTCGTTCTACTCTAAAATTATGTCTGACAAAATCAATTAATAACTGCTTCATTTGTACTGCCTGCCTTTCTTTTTGTTTGCTTTTGTTTTATGTTGATGTAATCATAAACGTTATTACCTACTAGGTCAATAGGTTTAATGATAACAAAAAACTATAGCCGGCTATCAATAGAATTTATAACCAGCTATAGTTCTTATAAATCCTTATTTAACAATTATTTTTATAACTACAATGTGTTATTTAGAAAGCTCAACATAAAGTGCTGCATCGGCGCTTTCCATATAAGGTGCTGTCCAGAAAACAAACACAATACCACATGTAATTAAACCTAAGAAAATCCAACCAATAAATGATAAATCAAGTAGAAATGCTTTCCATTTATGGCCATTCATCATCTCACGAGATTTTGTAATAACCTCTGTTGCAGAAAGTTCTGGATTATCCTTTACAATATATGGAACCATTCTGTAAGAATACATCTTGATGATTCCAGGAATTAAGAATAACAATGACCATAGGCACAAGAATATGTCTCTCAATAAAAGAGTGACAAAAACACGTCCATAATCCCCAAAACCTTCGCCGATAATACCTAGCTCAGCCTGACCATCTTCTACATTCTTTTTAAAGAATCTATAGCACCCAACTTGAAGTGGATTCTTAATAAAAATCTGGATTAAGAAACCTATTAAAAGAACAATGCCTATTAATCCTGCGAAAAATGCAATAATCGCCCTCAATTCCTCAGCGGATAATCCATAAATAAATGCTGTGGCAACTTCTTTAGGATCATACTCGCTTCTGTCCTTTATAGAGTAAGTTGCTGCCCCTGATACAGCACCTAGAATCAATGCTACCAAAACACATTTCCAATAGTTAGCCTTAAAGGCTGCCTTTCCGATACTTTTAACTTCCCCAATAGTCCACATAACAGGTCTCCTTTCAAAGCAATAATATTTCGTTATAGAAATATCACATATCATCTTTCACTGGTAATAATTATAACCCATCAGCGTCTTATCACGTATTATTTCACATTTCTTTTACAAAATTCACTGATTTTTCACTAATCCCAGCCAAGAGCCTTTCGTTTTTCCTTCATATCAGCAACAATTTGCTTTGCAAGAGCTACTGGATCCGTATTTACGTTCATCGTAGAACCTAATAATTCTTTTGTTCCATGCTTTAAGAACTCGATTACATTTTGAGAACCATATATTGGCGCCTCAACACAATGATAAGAATTGATACCATTAAGTCTAAATCCAAGTGCCGCATCGATACCCTTTTCATTGCCCCATTCTGGTGAGGAGAATGCAAATGGAAGCTCGTATAAATCTTTCTTAAGCTCACCTGCAATTCCTGCAAAAATTCCAGTAGAACGAGTATTATCGATGCATTCTCCCACATGCCATACTGGTGGCAAATCTGGCTCTAAAAACTCTCTCAGAGATTCCCCTGCTTTTTCCTTTCCAGAAATGGCACAATATCCAAGTTTCATAAGAGGGAATGACGCACATCCATTTGTTATGATAAGCACATTATTCTTGAGAAGCTCATCAGCCACATCTACAATACACTTTTCATATAGTACCTTTGGATTGTTACATCCAACCATATTTACAACACCAAGAATCTGTCCCGACTTGATAGCCTCAGCAAGAGGCTTCATGCTGCCAAATCTCTTATGAATATATTCAACTGAAAATCCTACCTCAGCCTCTACTTCAAATGGAGGGATAAATACAGGGATGCCCTTTCTCTCCTCAAAGCTTTCGATGGCGCGGCGAACAATTCTCTCTGCAAGTGACTTAGTCTCAGAAAGATTGCTATGATGATGATCGTATTCAAATCTCTCTGCACCAGGAAGTCTTGCTGACTCACTTGTAGTAATAACTGCAGTCTTAAAGCACTTTGCCACATCCATAATAGATGGGAATACATCCTGTACATCTGCCACCCAAAGGTCAAGAGCACCTGTTCCAAGAACAAGCTCTGCAGATACAGCATTAGAAAGAGGAATAACACCACTATCTCTATACATAGCTGAAAGTCCTGAACAGCAAATACCGTAAAAACGAATTCCCTTTGCCCCCTTTGACTTAGCAAGCTCAATTAAATCTTCACGCTTTCCAGCCTTTACAATCTCACTTACAAGAAGTGGCAAATGACCATGAACAGCTATATTTACATAGCCCTTCTTAAGCGCTCCTATATTAACCTTTGATGTTACTCTATCTCCAACACCAAAAAGTGAGTCTGTAGCAATTGATGCACCAACAACACCTGAGAATGTAAAAGCAAGTCCGCAACGCAAAAATTGCTGCATGATACTCTTCCAGTCTCCGTCAGTGGCGCAGCCTGATTTATGATAAGCTTCAAACACTTCGTGGTAAGCACTGATAGGTAAAATATCAAGGTCCTTCCACACCTTTTTTCTCTCAGGCAATGCGCAGGCCTCGATAGTCTTATATTTAGCAGGGACTGTTCTAGACAAATCCTCCAAAAGTGCATCTGCCAAATCCTTTGCCACATTTTTAATCTGTCTATTCTTTTGCCTGATACCAAAGGCCTCAGCTGTAGCTCTGATTTTCTGCTCACCTAAAATTGGCACATCAAGCTCACCCTCTGCTGCCTTTTTAAGTGCAAGCATTACTTCTCTAGCATGCATACCATGCTGAGCTGCACCTGCCGCAGCAGAACGAAGAAGATTTCTTGCAACGATTAAGTCTGCGTCAGCTCCACACACACCCTTTGGTGCTTTTGGAGTAATACGACATGGACCCATATTACAAATTTTGCAGCAAGTACCACAAAGTCCAAAGTTACACTGTGGCTTTTGAGCATCGAATCTATCAAAGGCAGTATCAATTCCTAACTGCTCCATTCTAAGAAGCATCTCTCTTACTGCAGGGTCTGGTGTCTGCTCGATAACATCCTGCTTAGATGGGAATGTCTTTCTGTATTCCTGCACAGCATTCATATAATCCTTTGTAAAATCAGCAGGATCACTTTCTCCACCATGGTCGCTTGCTTTAAGTGTGACAGTTGGAATACCGTGCTCATCAAAACCAATTAAGTTTCTGTGAGAATGGATATGGTCCACCCCATGCTTATGAGAATGATTATGTTCATGTGAATGATTGTGACAGTGTTCTTTTGAATTTGTTTCGCTCATTTTTCTATCTCCCTTTACTAAACTAAAAACTATTAGATTGTGTATTCAATATTGTCTTCCATCTTCATGTTAAGTAAATCAAAAATCTTATCTCTAACAAGAAGAAAATCTCCACTTGTTCTATCTCTGAAATGATGAAGTGGCACAGTCAAAACACCCTTTACTTTGCCAGGATTAGGTGTCATAACTACAACTCTATCAGCAAGATATACCGCCTCTTCAATATCATGGGTAACAAAAATAATTGTCTTCTTTTCGCTTTTGCATATATCCAAAATATCATCCTGAAGCTTCATTCGAGTGATTGCATCCAACGCTCCAAAAGGCTCATCCATAAAAATGATATCTGGCTCAACTGCAAGGGCTCTTGCAATGGCAACACGCTGCTTCATTCCTCCTGACAATTGCCTTGGAAAACTATTTGCAAAATCTTCTAGCTTTACAAGCTTTAAATATTTAAGAGCTATCTCTCTTCTTGTTTTCTTATCAATTCCCTTTGACTCAAGTCCAAGTTCTATATTTTTAATAACTGTTCTCCATGGCAATAGGCCATAGTTTTGGAAAATTGTAACGTTCTTTGGGCTAGGTGATGTGACATCCACCCCATCAATCTGCACCTTGCCTTGATTAGCAAGGTCAAATCCTGCAATGGCATTTAAAAGTGTACTTTTACCACATCCCGAAGGTCCTAAAAGGCAAATGAACTCGCCCTTTTCAATATCAAGATTTACACCTGAAAGAGCTGTAAACTCCTGCCCATTTTCTGTAAATGTCTTACCTGCATTTTCAATATGAATATATGACATTAGTTTTCACCTCCCCAAGCTCTAAGGATTCTCTTTTCCAAAAGTCCAATCAAAAAGTCTAATAATAATCCAATCAGTCCAATAACTAGAATTGTTGCAAGCAAAATATCTGCCCTAACATTATTTCTCGCATCGATAATCTGATATCCAAGTCCCGACTGGGCTCCTACCATCTCACCAGCTACAAGAAAAATCCATGCACTTCCTAGGGCTAGATGAATTGAATTTGCAATCTGCGGAAATGCAGCAGGAAGAATAACCTTCCACATGAGCTTTGGCTGCTTTATTCCAAAATTCTCAGATACTCTAAAATAGATATCATCTATCTTCATTACAGCTGATACAGTAGAAAGTAATACTGGGAAAAATGCTGCAATAAAAATAATCACTATAGCTGGCAAATCGCCAATACCAAACAGCAGAACTACAAATGGCATCCATGCTGTTGGAGAAATAGGTCTAAGCAACTGAAGTGTTGGATTAACATAATTGAAGACCTTTGGAAGGCTTCCAAGAATAAGCCCAAGAACTACAGCAATAATTACAGACAATCCATAACCAATTATGAATCTTCCCATACTTGTAAGTATTGATTCAAAAAGCTGACCTGATGTAATCATCTCAATCAAGGCCGAAAATGCCATAAATGGTGATGGAAACAAGGCATCACTGTAATCGCTAACTAAAAATAATACTTGCCAAATTCCTATTAATATTAGAATGGATACTATTACATATCTGACTGAAAGAATCTTTTTCATTTTTATTCTCCCTTACCTCTGAATCTTCTAGAAATCACTTAATACAAAATCTTCGTATGCTGGTGGATTATCGCTCAATCCATATTTCTTAACCTTTTCAACAAGTGAATCATATACTTCCTCTGTAATCTCAAGGTCATCATAAGAAATCCACTGAAGAGAAATATCAAGAACATCATCCTTCTGATTTAAATACTCTTTTGCAACTGCCTTGGCCTCTTCCTCTGTAAGAGCATTTCCAGCTGCCTTGTACTGCTCTACGTATTCCTTGGCTGCTTCTGGTCTCTCATCTATAAACTTGTCAGTGAGGACAAGTGCGCAGCATGCACTATCTTCCCAAAGTTCATTTGATTCATATAAAACCTTGCCAGCTCCAATTGATACGCCCATAGCGCCAAATGGTTCTGCAACGCAATATCCATCAATTGTTCCTGCAGCAAGTGCTGAAGGCATCTCTGTAGGAGCGAGCTCTACTACATTAATATCATCTATTGTTAATCCATTTTTCTCTAAGGCTAGATTAACCAAAATATTGTGTGATGACTGTCTGTGAGGGATTGCAATTGTGCGTCCCTTTAAATCAGCACCATCTTTTACATCATTTGAAACAACAATTACATTGCCATCCTTATGTCCAAGTGCAACTGCCTTGATTCCAACACCCTCTTCTTTAGATTTCATAGCAAGCTCGATAAGTACTGATGCACCATCTACCTGACCTGAATTAAGGGCATCTAAAAGCTCTGGCCAAGAACCATATTTAACAAGCTCTACCTGAATGTTTCCATCTGCGCTAGCTTCAAGTTCCTTAGCTTCCTCAAGAGCAGCAAGTGAATGAGTAATTGGAAGATAAGCAATCTTCACAGTCTCTTTTGATTCACTGGCTTTGGCCTTGCCACAGCCAACAAGTAAAAATGTTGATAAAACTAGCAATGTTAATAGTAAGTATTTTTTCATATTTCTTATCCTCCGTATTTACGTTATTAATCTTCCTCTCACCTACTAGGTTGATAGGATTTTAGCAAAACAAAAGAACTAGGTCAATAAACCTAGTTCCCACATTTAATGATAGCGCGTTATCAACTAAATTTATAGCTAATGCATATACGAATTAAATATACATTCAACTATTCCTTCATAAGAAGAAATATCAGCCTCTGCAGCCACCTCAAATCCTAACTCTCTTATTGTTCTAGAACATGCTGGTCCTATTGAAATAACATCCTCTGGAAGAAAATTTCCATAATTTTTTACAGCAAATCTTACATTACTTCCGCTTGTGAATATTGAGGCATCACAATTTTGGATTTCAGATAGATAGTTTTCATCCCTATTGCACTCACCCTCTACATTCTCATAGCAGACAATTTTAGTTATCACATGCTCCTTTGAAACTGTATTTTCAAAATCCTCAGATGTGTTATTTTGACAGAGCCAATAAATGCTAGCACCTGGCTCCATTACCTGATTTAGCTTTAATGCTAAATCCTTACCATTTTGAACCTCAGAAATCACATCAGCTTTTATACCAAATTCCATAAGAGTGTTGGCGGTCTTCTTTCCAATACATGCAAATCTATAGCCGGCCAAAGATCTAACATCAAGACCTACATTCTCATATAAATTCCAGAAAAATGACTTCACTCCATTTGGACTGGTAAACACCACATAGTCCCCAATCTTCGCCTCTGAAATAAAACTCAAATCACATTTGATTGGCTCAATCGCTCCTGCCTTTGCAGTGATCACATCTGCTCCATATGAAATCAGCCTCTCCTTAAGTTCATTAGGTCGATTCTGCTGTCTTCCACCTAGAATACTGTATTCAAATCTATCGATAACTGGAAGGAAAAACTTTTTACCAAATAAAGGTCTCTTCTCAAAAAAACTAAGGTCATTAGAAAGTGTAACCACCTTTCCAACAACTATAATCGCAGGAGATAAAAGGCCAGCCTCCTTGACCTGATTTTCAATGGTAGAAAGAATTCCAACAACCTTCTTTTGATGATTTGTAGTGCCACTTGAAATTACAGCTGCAGGTGTATCCTCTGCTCTTCCAGCTGCTATTAGACCTGTTGCAATATCTCCTACATGAGCAAGTCCCATGAGAAATACGTATGTAATATCCTCATCAAGTAGCTGACTATAATCTATATCAGATATACTGTCCTTTTTACTGTGTGCTGTAATAACCTGAAATCCCTTAGAAAGCCCTCTGTGAGTAATTGGAATACCAGCACTTGAAAGGGCCGCTATAGATGAACTAATACCTGGAACCACCTCTACTTCTACATTTCTAGCCTGAAGAAAAAGAGCCTCTTCTCCTCCACGACCAAAAACATAAGGATCTCCACCCTTTAATCTAACAACAAGCTTATGCTTTTTAGCATTGTCGTAAAGCAACTGATTTATCTCATCCTGTGGAACTGTATGACAGTGGTTGGCCTTTCCCACATAAATCTTTTCGCAATCGCTGGGTACAATCTCAAGAAAATCACTATTTAAAAGCCTGTCGTATACGATGCAATCTGCCTGCTTTAGATATTCATATCCCTTTAATGTAAGAAGCCCTTTTTCACCTGGACCGGCACCAACAAGTACCACCTTACCTAATTCACTCATCTATTAATTCTCCAGTTGCTTTTTTATTTCTTTAATAGCCAATTCAATCAAGCTATCATCCGCCTCGGTTCCATCTACAGAAACCTTTGCAAGCTTAGTTCCATTTTCATCACCAAACAGTGCCTTTAGGTTATAGCCTGTATCTGTCTTTGAAGCAAAAGCTCCTATAGGCAAATGACAATCGCCATCTATCTTTTGTAAAAAGCCTCGCTCTAAATATGCTATGCTGTCGGACTCTTCACTTGAAAGAGAGTTGACCATCTCAAGCAGCTTGGTATTTGACTCATTAAGCTCAAGGGCCAGGGTACCCTGAGCTGGGGATGGTATCATCTCATCTATATCAAAGAAATAATAATTATCATTTTCAATGTGAAGTCTCTTTAGCCCTGCCGCAGCAAGAACTATTCCGTCCAACTCTGTCCCATCTGCAAGTCCCTCATGAAGCTTTTTTATTCTGGTATCAATATTGCCTCTTATTGGGAAAATGTGAAGGTCAGGACGAAGTGCAAGAAGCTGGAAGCTTCGTCTCTTGCTTCCTGTGGCTACATTGGCTCCTTCTGGCAAGTCAGATAATTTATTACCATTTTTCAATATCAAAACATCTCTTGGGTCTTCTCTCAGCCATGCCTTAGCAAAAATAAGCCCCTTAGGCTGTTCTGATGGCATGTCTTTCATAGAATGAACCGCAAGCTGTATCTCATCAGCAAGGAGTGCTCTTTCTATCTCATCAACAAAAAGCCCCTTAGAACCAATTTGATCCAGCGGTCTAATTTGATCTATATCGCCAGTAGTCTTTATTATAACTACCTCATATTCATTTTCAGGAAAAGCCTGCCTTAATCTATCGATTACATTATTAGTCTGTGCCAATGCAAGCTTTGAGCCTCGAGTTCCTACTTTTATTTTCATAGCAAAATATCCTTTTTAAGAATTTTCTCTCTTAAAATTATCATATCCAAAAGTATTATAAAAGCCTTTTAACTTTTATCAAAAAATTAAAAGGCTTTTTACTCTTTAATAAAAATAATCTTGAGAAATAATTCTTAAATCTTCCTTTTCATAGATGCCATTTTCGACATGGTAACTATTAAGAACTGGATTTTCTGCCATAAGAGATAAAATCATATAGCTCGCCTTGGAATCAAAGGAAAGCCTGATATCCTCCTCTGATGGTCGTGATGGAGATTCTGGATGAGAATGCCAATTTCCAAGAGGCTTAAGGCTATTTGCTCTCATGTCCTTAATGGCCTGCATCTGGTCCTTGGGATCTAGAGTAAAATGGTCCTGAGCATGGTCAATGTTTTCAAGAAAATATACCTTTTTTATAAGTCTAGTTCCATCCTCTTCTTCCTCTCCTGCAATGAGTCCACATGCCTCTTCAGGAAGATGCTCCCTAGCATATTTAACTATATCGTCGTATATACGATAATCTAATCTTATTATTCTCATTATTGATTTTCCTTTGTCTCAAAGCGGCCTGCTGTCTCCTCGCAAACCTCCTGCTCATAATCGATAAGTTCTGTAATTGTAGGATGGCTACCGCACACTGGACATTTGCTTGTGTCAGAAGGAAGCTTAACCTTTCTAAACTCCTGATTTACAGCATCATAAGTAAGAAGATGACCTGTGAGAAGCTTTCCAACTCCTACAATATATTTAACTGCCTCCATTGCCTGGAGTGAACCGATAACACCACCCATGGCACCGATTACACCTGCCTGCTTACATGTTGGCACTGCATCCTTTGGTGG
>JAEEGJ010023783.1_pt1 | contig 12798 bp, 9 predicted proteins | sample 8958761 | NCBI WGS metagenome assembly JAEEGJ01 (sample SAMN16246546, study PRJNA631951) | gut metagenome | biome: gut microbiome; feature: rumen; material: RS-attached | host: Bos | place: Iran: Karaj | collected 2018-10
GCACCGTCGTGAGCGAACGGCTCCCCGGATCCCCTTCGTGGATTTGCTCCCCGATAAAATGGCTCACTCCATGCGGACGGCGGTCGTACAGCAGTTTGTAAGTACCGCGAGCCCCCTTCACCAGGCGCGTTTCGAGTTGTTCCATAATGTAGTCCCACGGGATTTGCCCGATTTCCTTGAGGGACACCCCAGGGCGCACCGCACGGCGGTAAACTGCGGCAGAATCCAGGACAATTTCGTACAACATTTTTTGCAAAGGATTGAACTTGCCGTTCACGGGAATGGTGCGTGAAATATCGCTGTGGAGCGTCCCTACGCGGGTTCCGAAATCGAGCAGCACCAGGCTACCCTTCTTGAGAAGTTCGTCCTTTTTCACGTAATGCAGGCAGCAGGCGTTCTCGCCCGAAGCGACAATGGTCGGGAATGCCAAATCCCCGTCGCCACCGAGAAGCAGTTGATGGTCAAGGAACAGGCCTAGGTCGCGTTCGCCCTTGAACGAGGGCATTGCCTTCAACAGTTTGCGGAAAGCCTTGTCCGTGGCCACCTGCGCGCGCTTTGCTTCATCGATGCGCGGGGCATCCAGCGGGAGTCTCAGTTCCCAATGCAAATCGGCGGCACTCCGCACAGCAACCCTATGTGGCCGCAAGGCTCGTTCCACTTTTTGTTTGAACTTCCAGTTGTGGTCGCCCTGGAATTTATCATGAAAAAAAGCATAAACGAACGACTTTGATCCCTTCTTCTTCACAAGAGATTCAAGGGTCTCGTAGAACTTATCGGCAGGCCGAACATCTTTGAACCCCGTCAGTTGCGCGGCCTCGGAATCCCCAGCTAGGTAGCCAATCCGCTTGCCCACCCAAAATTCCTTGAACGGGTCTTTTTTCGGGACGAACAGGATTTCGGACTTGGATGCGGGGTCGAGCAGCAAAAAACATCCTGCCTGGTTCACGCCCGTCAAAAAGAGAAACGCTGGTTCTTGAATAAACTTAGTCCAAGAGGAAGTGAAGGCTTCCTCACACCCAGGGTCCACGGGCATGCCCGCAAAAACGCACACGGAGTCCAGTTTTTCTATCAGGGCCATGCGGCGGGAATGGTAAATTTCCCTGGAATCATGTTTACAAGAAGATACAAATACCTGAGAATAGGCTTTCGCCAAAGAAAAATCCTTTTGCATAGGTAAAAATTTATGTTTTTTACAATTAATTGCCTTTTAACAATATATATTTAGGCTACCACAGACTAGAATGGAGCCTGAATAATGATTTTAAAGAATTGGAAACTCATCCTCGCTGCCCTCAGCCTTGCCATGTTCACTGCTTGCGCCGGTTCCTCCGGTGGTAGCGACGATAGCGGTGACGACGAATACTCCTACGAAGACGATGGTAGCGGCAACACCGTAAAGAAGAAAAAAGCGCCCGTGAAGGTCGACAAGGACGAACTCAAGGAATCCGAAAAGGAAGCCATGGCCCTCACTGAAGAGAACCACAAGCTCCGCAAGGAAATCTTCGACGCCAAGAACAAGCTCGGTTTGCCCACCGGTCAAGGGAGCGACGACGCTTCTGCCGGTGAATGATTAACGAAGAGCATTATCATATTTCCGACGACCTGAAACGCATTGTTTCAGGCGAGAACGAGACGGTTTTCCGGTTATTGGAGAGCCGTTTTTCTGTTGAAATCCAAACGCGACTCCCGGGACTCCGTATCAAGCCCCGCAAGGGGGCCGACATGGAGGGGGTTCTCTCTGTGCTGGACCAGCTCAAGATGTCGGCAAGGCATGGCGATGGCATGACAGCCAAGCAACTCGACCGTATTCTTGGCCCGACCGTCGAACCGTCCGGCAAGTCCATCCCCGACGCCCCCATCTTCCGCAACCGGTTCGGCATCGCCATCTCGGCAAAGACCCCCTCGCAAGTGGAACTTGTCGAAGCCGTCGAAAAGAACGACGTCATTTTCGCCAAAGGCCCTGCAGGGACCGGCAAGACATTCCTCGCCGTAACGCTTGCCGTCGCAAGCCTCGAGCGCCACGAAGCCGAGAAGATTTGCCTTGTCCGACCGGCAGTCGAAGCCGGAGAATCGCTCGGATTTTTGCCCGGCGACCTCAAGGAAAAAATCGCGCCGTACCTGCGTCCGATCCACGACAGCCTTTCTGAACTCCTCCCCGCCGAAAAGCTCCGCCGATACGAAGAATCCGGAGCTATCGAAGTGGCCCCCCTCGCCTACATGCGCGGACGCACGCTAAAAAGGGCCTTCATCATCCTCGACGAAGCGCAAAACACGACAATTGCGCAGATGAAAATGTTTCTCACGCGCCTGGGCCCCCATAGTAAAGCTATCATTACAGGGGATGCCACACAGGTGGACCTCGCCGCAGGTCAGGTTTCCGGTCTGGAGCACGCCATGAAAATCCTGAAAGGGATTCCCGGAATCGCGCAAGTGCAGTTCACGGCAACCGACATCCTGCGCCACCACCTGGTCAAGGACATCCTGCACGCCTACGCCGAAAAGGAAAAAAAGAAATGAAGAAGAAACAGATGAAGCTCCACCTCTTTATCGGATGGCTACTCATACTAGGCATCGCCTTCTTGCTTTTCCCAGACAAGAACGTAGCCGTGCAAGCCGAACGCCCGCACCTGGGGCAGCTCAGCACCCGCACCATCGTTGCCCCCATCAACTTCGAGGTTCCCAAGACCGAACAAGAAATTGAGCAGGAACGCAACCGCGCCGCTGAAAAGATCAACGCCATCTTCGAGTTCAACACCGACGAGAGCAATCGCATCCACGACGACATGAAGCAGTACCTCTCGAAGCTCGCTTCGTACGGAGCACTCCAGTCCCAAATCAATTCGACCGACGACGAAGAATCGCCCATCCAGCCCAAGGTGCAACAAGCATCTCGCCTTTACGAAACACTCAAGTCCCGCCTTTCCCCTTCGGCAATCAAGCAGCTGAGCGTCAACTCCAAGGCAAGGGATTCCCTGCTTTCAAAATTCAGCAAGATGCTGCAAAAAGGTGTTTCGAACACGTACATCGCCAGTTCCGAAACCGCCGTTCAACTTTACCGCGATACATACAACGTCCAGGAACTTAAGTTTATCATTTACAACAAACCGAACGTCGCGCTCATCAAAGACAACCAGGAATTGACGCTCGAAGTCAGTTCCATACAGCCGGTCCAGCGCAGCATCGACGAGACTTTTGCAGAACTGCAGCTCAGCTTCCCCAACGACCAAGGTATCTTGAGCGCCTTCTACGAAGCACTGTACGTATTCACGCTGCCCAACGTATTCTACCTCGATAAAGAGACGATGGCCCGCAAGCAGCAGGCCCGCGACAAGGTGACCCGCATCAAGGGCATGATTCCGCGCGGCATGGAAATCGTGACGCAAGGTTCTCCCGTCACCAAGGAAATTCTCGAAAGGATTGACGCGCTGCAGCTCGCCCAGAAAAAAGAAGAGAACTCGAGAGTGCTGACCGCACCGTACGGGCACTTCCTCATGTTCCTCATCGTCATCACGGCGTTCTACCTGTTCATGCTCGTGGTCTCGACACACTCGATGTTCAGGACCCCGAGGCAATTGTGGAGTTTGTCTGTACTCGTCGCATTGCAGCTGTTCGCCTTCTGGGGCGGAAAGTACCTCACGGACTTCCTGAGCCAGACTCCTGAACTCGCCTCCTTCTCCGAGAAGGTGGACTTCATGTGGCTGTACCCGTTCGCCTTCACGCCAGTCATCGCGACCGTGCTCTACGACAGGCGCCTGAGTACCGGATTCTGCGTATTCTCCGCATTCACGTTCGGCATCCTCAACGGATACGACCTTGCAGCGACCATCGCCGTCATCGTAGTGCTCTTCACCACGACACAACCGCTGACCCGCATGCGCTACCGCGTACAGTTCTTGTGGGGAATTTTCGCCGGCATCGGTTCTTTGGCCGTCGCCATCACGATTATGTTCCTGCTGCGTAACCGCATGGAATTCGCCCCGTTCTACCAGACGCTCATCGCCGCAAGCGTAAACGTCATCGCCTGTACGGCAATCGCTTCCGTGCTCTTTATGCACTTGATTGAACGCATCCACGGCATCACGACCGTGCTTACGCTCATGGAGATGTCCGACTTCAACAGGCCGGCCCTCAAGCGCATCTCGGAACTCGCTCCCGGCACGTTCCACCACAGCATCCAGGTTTCGAACCTCGCCGAGAAGGTTGCCGACAGCATCGGTGCCAACTCCCTCCTGGTCCGCGTCATGGCGCTCTACCACGACCTCGGCAAGACGATGCGCCCGGAATACTTCACCGAGAACCAGAAGCAGGGCGTGAACCCGCACAACTCGCTCGACCCGTACCAGTCCGTCAAGATTATCACGGGGCACGTGGAGCACGGCGCCATTCTCGCGAAGGAATACAAGATTCCGGACCTCGTTGCCGCAGGCATCACCGAGCACCACGGTACGACCATCATCCAGTATTTCTACCACAAGGCCCTCGAAGAGACGACCGATACCGACAAGGTCGTCAAGGAAGAAGATTTCCGCTACAAGGGTCCGAAACCGCAGAGCAAGGAAACCGCTATCCTCATGCTCGCCGACATCATCGAAGCCACCAGCCGTTCCATGACAGACACCTCCCCCGAAAGTCTGGAAGAAATGATCCACAAGACAATCCAGGGCCGCTTCATGGAAGGCCAGTTCAACGAAAGCGACCTCTCCATCAAGGAACTGTTCAAGCTGGAGAAGGCGTTCCTGCACAGCCTCGACGGGACGTATCACACGCGAGTGAAGTATCCGGGACAAAGGTAAGTAAGGGATTAGAATCAAGGATCTAGAGGCTAGGGAGAAATATCACGGCTTCGCCGTCTTATATTGACGCACGAAGTGCGAGATTCTTGTTCACTAACCTCTAGCCTCTAGTCTCTCACCTCTAGCCTAAGTCCAATTATTTCGCCAAAAATACGGGGAATCGGTTGACAATGGCCATAAACTTTGTATATTTGGCTCTGTAACTTTGAGAACGAATAGAAGGTTATCGGATGAATAAAAAGAATCTCATTCTTATTGCTGTCGGTGTCCTGATGCTCGTCATCGGTTTTATCTGTCTCGCCTCCGGCCCGGCAGACAATCCGGTCTCGCTCACGGTTGCGCCTCTTATCCTCTCGCTTGCCTATGTGGTGATTATCCCCATCGCAATCCTCTGGAGCGGCAAGAAAGAAGAGAAGAAGTAACAAATCCGGGCGATTAGCTCAGTTGGTTCAGAGCGTCTGCCTTACAAGCAGAATGTCAGCGGTTCGAATCCGTTATCGCCCACTACCGAAAGTCGGAAACGATTTGGGGTGGTAGCTCAATTTTGGTTAGAGCACCGGCCTGTCACGCCGGAGGTTGCGAGTTCAAGCCTCGTCTATCCCGCGAAAAAGCCCTCTCGAAAGAGAGGGTTTTTCGTTTTTGCAAAACATGATTTTCAATAAAAAAAAGACGAATTAAATTCCAAATACCCTTGACAGGATTCAAAACAATTAATATATTTGGCAAACCACTGGGGTGGTAGCTCAATTTTGGTTAGAGCACCGGCCTGTCACGCCGGAGGTTGCGAGTTCAAGCCTCGTCTATCCCGCGAAAAAGCCCTCTCGAAAGAGAGGGCTTTTCGTTTTTGCCGTCCGCAAACAACTTTATCCCATAGTCGCAATTGGAAGACATCATTTCAACTCCTTTCTTCAAAAATGTTTATATTAAAAATTAAGAAGGAGTTTTTTATGAAGAATATTCATAAGTACATACTCATCGCGATTATTTGTGGGTTGATTTTCTTTATCCTCGGATTCCCCTGCCGAGAGCTTTTCAAGATTTCCGACACGACCGAAGTCCGCATTGTGGCGGCTCTCCCCTTGCTGTTTGGCATTTCGTTTGGATTTGCAGGAGTCCTCGGCTGTGCGATTGCAAACCTCGTCGCCGATATCATGTCGGGGTACGAAGCCATCATCTTCATCCCAGGATTTTTCATCCAAATTATTTACGGCTACGTTCCCGCCTTGATTTGGAACTACCTCCGTCGCAACGACAAGAACAAGTTCAAGCTCGACAAGATTTACAAGAACGTACAGTACATGCTCATCGTCATTCTCGATTCGCTTGCAGCCGCGTTCATGGTCGTAAGCGTCATCAAGCTCAAATACGACGAGCAATATTTTTCGATGCTATCGGCAAACATTTTCTTCAACCAATTCATCACGATGGTGATTATAGGGTTTCCGTATCTAATCTGCGCCTCGCTCATTTGCCAGCGAAAAATGCGCAAGCAAAAGAACAAGCCCGCCAATTTCATCTTTTCATTTTCGCTCAACGAAAAATTTATTCTGTTTTTCCTTGCCACAAGCATCATCATCTCAGTCGCGTTTGGAATCACAAGCTACCCAAGCATTGCGCTTAAATACGGCGAGAACAATCTTTACCTCTGGAACTACGTTTACTTTTACATTGGCACATTGCTCAACATCGGCATCTGGGTTTCACTCGGATTCCTCTACTACATGGAACGCACCGTCACAAAGCCCATCGAAAGCATGAGCGAAATCGCAAAAACTTTCGGACAAAATACAGACATTTACGTGCGCATCCATAGCACACTGCAAAAATGCCACAAGTACATCTACTTCACATCCGAAGTCGGGAAACTCGCCCGTTCGTACGAAGAAATGGCAACGGAACTCGACGATTACGTGAAGAATTTGACCGAAGCTACGGCACAGCAAGAGAAAGTGCACACGGAGCTTTCCATCGCGACGGCCATCCAACGGGCATCGCTTTCAAAGCCCGTCAATGTTGAAGGTTTTGACAACTACGCCATGACGCGGCCCGCGCTTGAAGTCGGCGGCGATTTTTACGACAACTTCATGATTGACGACGACCACCTAGCTCTCGTTATCGCAGACGTTTCGGGCAAGGGAGTCCCTGCAGCACTCTTCATGATGGTCTCCAAAATCGTCCTGAGGCACAACTTGCAAAACGGGCATTCTCCAGCCGAAGCCTTGAATCGCGCCAACGACGAACTCGCCGAGCACAACGTCCACGACATGTTCGTCACTTGCCTTTGCGGCGTACTGAACATCAAGACAGGACACTTAATTTATGCAAACGCCGGCCACGAGAAACCCTTCATCAAACACGCAGACGGCAACTTCGAAATCGTAAAAATCAAAAGCGGATTCGTGCTCGCCGGAATGGCAGGCTACAGGTACCAGAATTTCGAAACGCAGCTACAACCGGGCGACACGATTTTCACCTACACCGACGGCATTCCTGAAGCCACAAACGAAAGAAACGAAGAATTCGGCATGGAACGGCTTTTGAACGTCCTAAATGAATCCAAAAATTATTCCGTCCGCCTCACGTGCAGAAAAGTCCGCATGGCCGTCAAAGAATTTGCCGGAAACGCTCCGCAATTCGACGATATCACGATGCTCGCGTTCAAGATGAAGTAAATTGTTTGTGCTGCTGAAAATCACGCAATCGGCAGTTGCAATACCCCGATCATTATGAAAAGGGAAATGAGGAAGCCTTACAGAAGCCCATGCTCCTTAAGGATCTTTTCATACCTTTCAGCACGGGATTCCGCTTCATCGGCACGAGATTCTGCTTCGTCAGCACGGGACTCGGCTTTATCGGCACGGGATTCTGCTTCGTCAGCACGGCGTTCTGCCGCTTTGGTGCGTTCGCGTTCCTCATATACCATGTCATCCAATTCCTGTTGCCAAGTCATATAGCGCTTCCTTGTTTCGTTGTCCGACAGATACCATTGCCGCAGACGTTCAATGTCCTGAGTTACCTGAGAAGTCGCCTTGTTGGTCGCGAAGTATTCGAGGTACTCCTTGACTGATTTTTCGGCGACATCCTTGTACTTATTGAATATAATAAAATCTTTGAAACACTGGTCGCCTAATTCGTGCTCGGGATGTCCGATTTCTATGTTTTTAAACCTATAGATGGCGCGTTCCTGCTTAAAAATGTCATCGGGGCAAATAAAGATGATATATTGTTCCTTGAGATTGCGGTAGGATTCCCCTTTGTTCAAGGCTTCAGAGTCGCACAAAGCTTGGTAATAGCGAGCACGCTTTGGCAATTCATGGGTATCTTCTATTTGCATCTCAATATCAAATGTACGAATAGCGTCACCTTCGGAACCCAGTTCCCTTACAAAAACATCGTATCTGACACCTTTGCTAAAAGGACTGCTTTCAGCGGATTTCTCCGGCTCAGGTTCCTGCAAATCCAAAATCCTAATTCCGAGAAGAGCTTCAAGAAAAGGTTTCGCAATGTGTTTGTGGCTGAATACTAAAGCGAACATAAAGCGGTTCGTGATGGGCAAGTTTTCAAACGGGATGTGGTTTGCTTGCATTTTACTCCTTTACACAGATTGTTCTGTGTAGATTAAATTCAAATAAAAAAAGAGCCGTTCCTACGTCATATAAAAAATACGATATAGCAAACGGCTCTTTAATGAGCAGACCAGCAATCCGCCGGCCTTGTTACAATATAACAAATAGAATTAGGGAAAGTGAAATATCAAGAAAAATTTTTCATTTTGCAAACAACCGTTAGCATGAGAGTCGCAGCGGCAAGCTTGCTTGCCGATATGACCGAATCACAGGTTGTTCTGTAAACAACTGTTAGCAAAATTGGTTCGCGATCTCTTTTTGCAAGTGACACTTGCAAAAATTACGCTACGTACAACGTTTTCTGAAAATCGGTGAAGATTTTCTTCAAATCCTTGCCGGTCACACCCATTTTATCGCAGGCATCCTTGATGGTGCCGTACTTGAGTTTGACGAGTTCGGGCAGTTGGTTCAGCGAAAGTTCATCGACTCCGTTTTCCACATACTGCTGCAAGACGAATTCCATGAAGGGGGCTTGCTTTTCGGTTATTTCGTTCAGGATTTCTTCGTGCATCAAGCGGACTCTCTCGGCGCGTTCCATGGGGCTTTTGTTGTAAGCGATGAGTTCCAACACATCAAGCAGGTCGCATTTTTCGTTCTGCGTCAGAGCCTGCACTTGGCGGAGCCTTTCTTTGCTGAATCCGTTGTCGCTCAAGTTCTGCAGCAACGCTTCGCGGGTTGTGGGATCAGACCAGCGGGCTCGCAAATCCTTACTGTCCTTGAAGAACTCCGGAATCTTGCCGAAGAGGATTTTGATAAACTGTTCAAGCGTTATGAGTTCGCCATCGAACATGAATTTTTCTTGCCACTGAGCCTGCAAACGGAGCACATGGTTTGCGGAAAGTTTAATTTCAATGCAATTTTTTTCTTTCACGTTTGCATCGCAGGTGCACGGGAGATTGCCGCAGATTTTGCAAGGTTTCGGTTTGCGTGGCCCGCCGCTAGAGCCGTTGCCTCCATCAGGTTTTCCACCGTCGGGCGGTTCCGGCGTATCAATAATCGGTTCGCCGTCCCACTCGGGATCGCTAAAGTTCCTGCTTGCGCCCACGAAGTCGTAAATGGTGAAGAAATACTTTCCGTCGAAAAGTCTCGTGCCGCGACCGATAATCTGCTTGAATTCGATGATGTTGTTTACAGGACGCATCAGCACGATATTGCGAACATTCTTGGCATCTACACCTGTCGAGAGTTTTTGCGATGTCGTAAGAATTGTAGGCAACAGTTTTTCATTGTCCTGGAAAGTTTTCAAATCGGCTTCGCCCTTGTCGCCATCGTCACTGGTGACTCGCTTACAATAATTCACGTTGGGCTTGCGAGAATGCTGATTGATGAGGTCTCGCAGAATGGCCGCGTGGGCCTGCGTCGCACCGAACACAATCGTTTTTTCGTCGGGGTCAATCTGTTTCAGGAATTCTTCAACCCTAAACTCATCGCGTTCGCGAATCTTGATATTGCCGTGATAAAAATCCGTTTCCGTATAAATTTTATTCGGGTCAATTTCGCCGCTTTCTACATCGTCTTCGGGATCGTAGATGTAGTTGTCAATATTGCTAGAAGAAATCCGGACGCGGTAGGGCGTCAAGAAGCCATCTTCGATTCCCTGTTTCAGCGAATACACATAAACAGGCTTTCCGAAATACTCGTAGGTGTTGGCATTTTCATTTTTCTTGGGAGTTGCCGTCAGGCCCAAGTGATACGCCCGCTGGAAATAATCAAGAATATCACGCCAGCGGCTTTCGTCGTTAGCGGCACCGCGATGGCATTCGTCAATGATGACAAGGTCAAAGAAATTTTGCGGATAATGCTTATAAACAACTTCGTCGTCTAAGTAGGTCATCATCGTCTGGAAAATACTGAAATAGATGCTCGGGCCCTTGGGCACGCCTTTTGATTTGGCGATAGAATCCGGCGTAATGCGACACATGGCATTTTCGTCAAATTGCCCGAAATCATTGAGAGCCTGATTCGAGAGGATATTGCGGTCGGCAAGGAACAAGATGCGCGGCAAGCGTTCCGTTCCATCGACATTCCAATGCGCCTTGAAAATTTTCCAGCAGATTTGGAAAGCGATGTATGTTTTGCCAGTTCCCGTAGCAAGCGTGAGCAAGACGCGGTCCTGCTTTCGGGAGATTGCGTCCATGACTTTGTTGACGGCGATTTCCTGATAGTAGCGAGGGGATTTGCCGCCATCCCTATTGAACGGAATCGCATTCAGTTTATCGCGAAGCGGATTGTTTTCAGGGTAGAGTCGTTCCCACAGTTCCTGCGGAGTCGGAAATGCTTCAATAAAGCCTTCCTTACCCGTCTGCATATCAATTGCCCAGATTTTATCGCCGTTGCAAGAATACGTGAAGCGGATGTTCATGCGTTCCGCATATTCCTTGGCTTGCGGCACACCCTCGCTTACATCAAGTTCGTCCTTTTTCGCCTCGACGATGGCAATCTTGATGCCCTTGAAAACCAGAAGGTAGTCGATTTTCTTGGGGTTGCGTTCGGCATGGCCGATTCGCCCCGGCGCGATTTCGTAAGCGGACTGCTCCGTATAAATGGCGCTGTCCGGCGTCACTTCCCACAAGGCTTCTTTCAGCTTGGGGTCAATCTTCTTTCTTCTGGTATCGGACTCGTTCATAAATCAGGTTATAGGTTTTAGGTTATAGGAATTAGGCAGTTGTCATTAGTTGTTAGTCTTTGGTCAATAGTTATTAAGAGGTCGTCATTGCGAGGAGCTACGCGACGAAGCAATCTATATTAAGATTCCCTCTCGAAAGTTTTCTTCAGAATCGATTTTTTGAGTTCGTCGCAGTTGGCGATGATTTGCTTGTAGTTTGCTTCGAGGCGTTTGACGTTCTCGGAGAGTTTGTCTAGGCGGGCGACGATTTCTTTCTGGACGGAAAGAGGCGGGAGGGGGATAGATATGTTTGACAATTGCTTTAGATAAACTCCTTTTTGAGCCGCTCCTCTTCCTAATTTTTCTATGTTCAAAGCGATAATTCCGTACATTAGGAATCTTGAACAAACCAACGATACATTAGGCTTTAAAACAGCTACGCTACGTTGAAAAACAACGGGTTCATCTTCTAAAAAAACACAGCATCTGCCAATCGTTCCAACAATTGTTAAAAGAATGTCGCTTTTTTTAACATTTGTACGCTTATTTTCTAAATCAAATTCTTCTTTTGTTAAAAATCTTGGATCATCAAAATTTAAGCTGTCATTAAAAATATTTTTTGAACTCAACATTTTATATTCATTTGCCGCCGTACCTTTAGGAGGATTGTGCGAACCGTCAGATATTTTTTCACAAACATCCCCCAATGTTTTCCATTCCCAGCCGGAGGGCAATTCTGCACTGGATTCTTCGCTACGCTCAGAATGACGTGATAGTGGATTCAGTTCTTTTTCAAGGGTGGTTTCGAATAGTTCCTTGGCTTTTTTGAGGTTGGTTTCGGCGTTTGTTTTGATTTTCTCTATTTTAGTCAATTTTTCATCAAGTTGCTTTACTATACTTCTTTGTTCTGAAAGTGATGGTATAGGAATAGGAAAATTGACAAGCATATTTTGTGTCAAATGCGGCACTGTAGAACCCGTTATGGATTTCCTAATCATTTTTCTAAATGGTTCAGACTTCATAACGTACATCAAAAATTTGGGGTAAATTTTATTATCAGGATTTCTAATAACAAAGAGCCCACCATTTAGCGTTGCAGGTTTAGGAGGCATTTCTGCAATTAGTGCCAATTTTCCTAAAGTTCCATCTTTTGTTATCAAAAGATCATTTTCTCTAACTTGAATATATTGATCTTGTACGTACCGTTCTTTATCAACATAAACACAAGATTCATAATCAACTGTATTATTGTCGGTAAAATTAATGCCAGTAATCAACAAATAATCTCCAGAGGACCTATATTCTTTTCTGGTTAAACCTTGCCAACCGATTCTTCCATGAATCTCACAAACTTCACCAAGTTTCTTCCATTCCCATTTGCTCATAACATTCTCCGGTTGCTTAGACCCATTCGACTTTGTTTATCCCGGACTTGTTCCGGGACTCAGGGTGACTCTTTGTTTAATGCTTTGGATTCTATCGCTACGCTCCAGAATGACAATTCTTTATCAATTTCGTTTTTCTTTTTTACTCTAGATTATTTTTCTTTGTTCGCAATGACGTTGCCGTTTTCCTTCTGCGGTTCGGGGTTTTAGGGGCAGAGCCCCTAGGCGAGGGGGTAGCGGCCCTTCGGCAGGCTCAGGGACCTTTCTCTGCCTTACTGCCGAAGGATAGCGAGGGGGAGACTTCCCCCATCATATTGACAAAGCCTCCAAGATTTTTTCGTTTTCCTTGTTGAGTTTCTGCATTTCCTTGATGATGGTTTTGGCGTCGC
>JAEEGJ010023784.1_pt1 | contig 12798 bp, 9 predicted proteins | sample 8958761 | NCBI WGS metagenome assembly JAEEGJ01 (sample SAMN16246546, study PRJNA631951) | gut metagenome | biome: gut microbiome; feature: rumen; material: RS-attached | host: Bos | place: Iran: Karaj | collected 2018-10
AGCATTGATAGAATCTGTAAACGACGACATCAGTTCCAAGTCGGGAGTTTTCTCGACGTATGACTCTAGGAGTCGGACAGCCAACGGCTCGTCATCAACGATAATGCAGGAGAGTGCCATTTTAATGTTTAATGTTTAATGTAATTTCTACGTGATAAATGTTCTCGGGAGTGATGGTCTGCACCCATTGGTAGCGACCAGAATAGAGCAGATTAAGACGTCGACGAGTATTTTCCAGTCCGATGCCAGAACCACTACGGTCCTTGGTGGGCTTGGGGTTGTTGGTGTTGTCGCAGTTGAAGATGAGTGTGTCGTCTTTCTGCGTCAAACTGATGTCGATAGTGGCAGGCGCATTGCTGTTCATACCGTGTTTAAAGGCGTTCTCAATTAGAGATATAAAAAGGAGAGGAGCCACTTCGGCCTTTCCATCCTCAATTTCTATTGTTTCGCTTACTGTTGTCATCTCATTGCAGCGCAGTTTCATCAGCTCGATGTAGTTTCGCATAAACTCCACTTCGCCCTCAAGCGGTACTTTCGGCTTGTTGGTCTCATACATCGCATAGCGCAGCAGATCGCTCAACTGCATCACCGTGTCTTGGGCTTTGTCGGCATCTATCTGTGTCAAACTGGAGATGTTGTTGAGCGTGTTGAAGAGGAAATGAGGATTAATCTGATTCTTAAGCCAAGCCAGTTCTGCCTCAACCTCCTTCTGTTTCTTCTCGCTCTGCCGCATCACGTAGCGGATACTGATGGCGATGCCGATAGCCATCAGATTGACAAGCAGGGCAATAATTTGTAACGAGGAATAGCCAGCACGATAGATATCAGGCAAGCTACTGATATTCTTAAAAAGCAGGTGGGAATTGCAAACCAATATCAATAATAAATTGGCAATTCCAAACAGCCAGAATCGATGTCGGAACCATAGCATGGGCACGCAAAGATAGAAGTTGAGCAGATAGACCACCACAGTAGGTGTCAACCAGAAAGCGGAAATCCAAAGCGAATCCCATGCCATTGCCGCATCGTTGGTTGTTACATAACTGATGAGTCCAGGCGACACCATCACCAGCGACAACAGCAGCACCTGCGCCACGAACAGCCATATGTCTTTTATTTGTATCTTCTTCATCGTTGGCAAAAATACAAATTAATTTGGAAATAACAAAATCTCTCCCACATAATCTCTATGCAGGAGAGAAAAATACTTAAATATGTTCCCTGTCTAACCTATTTGCTGGCAGTCTGCTGCATCATGATGCGCTCTGCAGTATTCTTAACCGTCAGATCGAGCATGCTCACATATTTGTTGTACTGCTTCTCACTAAGGATATTCTTCATCGTCGCCTTGTGACGAGCCTGAATCTTCTCCCAGGTCTCTGCGGCCTTAGAAGCATCCTGAAGTTGATAGTAGGCTTGCATCGAATTCTCAAACTGAGCCATAGCGGTCTTCGTTGGCTCAATCTGGTTTGAAGTAAGCTCCAGATAACTGGACAGCTGATTGAAAGTCACCTTACTGTTGTTGTCAAAACTCTGAGCGTTAGCACTCATTGTCATCATCACCATTGCCACGAGGGCGAAAAACATCTTTTTCATACCTTTTACTATTTTAAATTGTTAATACTATGTTTCTGTCGTTGAGCTTTGCTCGAAACCACTTTCGCGGTTTTGACATTGCAAAGGTATGAAGATTTGAGGCTACTTCCAAATCACTTTCGACGTTTACCCCCACGTGTTTCGACGTTTATGTCTAACTTCAAAGTCATAATCTTTGTGGGACAGGCCAGTACACACTTGCCACACTTCAGACAGTCGGGATGCAGATAGCCTACAGCCTCGCCACGAGAGTCGTAGGGTGTGAGCTGCATCGGGCAGACACGGGCACACTGCTTGCACTTCATCTGACAGGCACTTGATACGTGGATGTTGGTGAATGCCGTAGGTAGGGGAGCCTTCTTGGGTGCTACCCAGTTTGAGATGGTTCCCATGGGGCAGAATGAACACCAGGTGCGTGGGGCATAGATGAACGAGAGCGTGACACCAACGATGGTGGTCATCACGATAATCGTCCAGAACACTTTGCCGATGCCAGCCCACATAGCCAGTCCGCCTTCGCTCCAAGGCACAAAACTCAGTTGGATGCCGAACATGCCGAAGATGAAGAACACCATAAACAGGCGGAATCCGAAGGTTCGCACAAATTTGGGAATCGGACGATGGGGTGAGTACTTTGACAGTAGCCGGTCGTACATGTTGCCGCGTGGACACACGTGTCCGCACCACCAACGGCCCTTAAAGATGCTCGTCACCACTGGACCAATCATACAGATGAGTGCCAACAGGCCAATCACTGGGAAGAACCAGCCGAGGATGATATAGGCGATGATGATCCAGTAAAGCGGTAGCCCTGGAGTCTCGAAATGACGGTGGAAACGCTTGGTGTTGGCCATAATTCTACTTCTCCTTATTCTTTAATGTTTCAATAATCGTATCGAGTTCACTAGCAAACTTGGCATAATCATCCAATTGAAAGGGATGCCGTATAGAGACGGAAACATATCTGCTTGTCGAGTCGTAATTCTTCGTGCATAATTCCTTATCTTATTATTATAACATGGCCTCTATGTCCTTCTCGAAGTCCTTGGGTTCCGTGGTTGGTGCATATCGTTTGATGGTCTCACCGTCCTTCGAAATCAGGAACTTGGTGAAGTTCCACTTGATGTCACTGTCTTTCTCGACGCTCCTGCTTTGCACGATGACGGCACGGGCGCAGTACAATCAAGTGAACGACATCTCGTAGCCCTTCTGAGCCACAAATGTCTTGTTGTATTCAATAATCTGGTCTATCATTTCACAAAACATATTAAAACTGGGTCACTTTTCTTTGATAATCATTGATGGGGGACAATCATACATCACACGGGCGTGGTTGGTTCGGATGAGTTGGCTGTCGAGCCGCTGACCTGATGCGCGGTCGAAGATGTCGCGATAGACCTCGCCGTTTCGATAGACCACACCGTTCTCGCGCGAAAAATATTCGTTCTCGGCATGGATGTGGAAGGTGCGGGACTGTTGCTCCGTAGCCCGTAGTTCGCCGCGCAGGTATTCGTCGTCCGTCCAGAGGCGGAGTTGATATGTATTTCGGGTGTCGTTACGGAAGCGGTAGTCGATGTAGTTGTACGAAATGCTGGTGCCAGTACCGAAGGGAATCTGGCGGCCGAAGTCGGGAAAGAGGTCGAGACCGTCGTGGTGATGGTGCTCTGTGATGGTCAGTTCGCTGTGCAGCACAAGCCAATGGATGAGGTTCGATAGTTGACACATGCCGCCACCGATGCCCTGCGAGGGTTTGCCCTTGGCAATGGTGAGTCCCTCCTTGTAGCCCTTCCGCTTGGAGGTACGTCCGATGAGTTTCCAGACAGAGAATGTCTCGCCGGGCCGAATCACCAGTCCGTCGATGTGTTTCACCGCAAGGGCCAGGTTCGTTGCCTTGTTCTCCTGCAGCTGCATGTTGACGTTGCCCAGTCGCCTACGAATCAGCGAATTGTGGCGATAGACCACCACGGGCAGCGACTCCGCCGTCCGTTCTCTGGCGAACTGCGTCTTCCGCAGCAGGTCCTGAACGTGGCGCTTCAGGATTTCCTTCTCCATCGACAGACGATAAGTGAAGGGCGATATTTCGCAAAACAGTTTTCTTTCCATCTATTTATGGATGATTACGTTTTATTTTTCTTTAGCTCTCCTTGCAAACTCAAACAGTTCCAGGGGCAGATGACAGTAGCCATCAGGATTCTTGTCAAGATAGTCCTGATGATACTCTTCGGCTGTGTAGAAGTTCTGCAGAGGCAGTTTTTCTACGGCCAAGGGCTGCTGATAATTCTTCTGCTCTTCGGTAAAGACCTTCTCGATGACGGGTAAATCCGCAGGGTCGGTATAATAAACACCAGTGCGATAGCGAGTGCCCTCGTCGTGTCCCTGTTTGTTGAGACTGGTCGGGTCGATGGCCTTGAAGAACATCTGTAACAGGAATTCGAGGCTCACCACATCGGGATAGAACCTCACAAAGACGGTCTCTGCAAAGCCTGTCGTGTCGGTATAGACCTCCTTGTACGTCGGGTTCTCCGTGTGTCCGTTGGCAAATCCCACTTCTGTAATGGCCACGCCCTCGATCTGCTTGAAGTAATGCTCCGTTCCCCAGAAACAACCACCAGCCAGATAGATGTCCTTGGTAGGCTTCGTTTCCAGGATCCCGTCCACCTCATGCTCGATGAATGGCCCAGCCTTGCACTCCAACAGGACGCTCGGCTCCAGGCATTCCAGCCCGTGCCAGACGTTCTTGGGAATATCCACACCGTAGCGACCGCTCTCCTGACTGATGACGCAGGAGTCCACGATCTCGCCCTCGTCATTGTAGGTCGTCACGCGAACTTTTCCTCTTAGTATCACAAAGGTCTCGTCCTTGTCAGGATGGTGATGCACTGGGATAAAAGTGCCTGGTTCCAAAGCATTGAGGAAACGGTGACACTTGTCCTGAAGGCTCTGATGGAAGTTGTAGTTCATCCTCAGCCTCGGTGACTTCTTGGCTTCTTCAGCCAGTCCGTTCAATAACTGTTCGTCTATAATCTTCATTATTTCTTTTCTATTTTTAATTCCAACATCTTTTTGGCCAGTGGCACATACCAGTCACGTACTTCCTCTGCCGTCGGGGTATGACCGCCAGGGAAGTGGAACGAGCGATGATAGTGCTCCAAAAACATCGGTTCAAAATGTGCCAGCGTGTCCTGCTCGCCGAACAAACCCCAGATACGATCTCTGTAGTTGGGATCGAAATGATTAAATTGGATAGCCTCCATTTCAGCAAACTCCTCAATCAAGGCTTCATCAATGACAAAGTTCTGCTTACCGTCCTTTCGTGGCGACTTGTACTGATGCTCGCCGATGCGTTGCTTCAGAAACTCCGTCATCCTGAAATGCGGATTGCCCAGCAAGGCCGGAATGCCCACGATGGGCGCCACCATCTGAGCATAGAAAGCCCCGCAACTGTTGCCAATCAGAAGGTCAGGCTGTTCACGATCTGTCAATTCGCGGATGAATTGGACAGCCTCCTTCGGGTGCATCGGCAAGTCGGGTGTTATCACCTCCGAACGACCCTCGAAAGCCTCGCGCAACGCCATCGCCGGTACGCACTGGCCACTGGCATAGAATCCGTGCAGGAACAAGATCTTCTTCATGCTCAATCTTTCTAGTTCTAACTTAATACTCGTAGAGTTTGATGTGGAGGATTTTCCACTCGCCAACGCCGATGCGGGCATGACGGCCTTGGTGAGTCTGGTCACCGTTATGGCGGCGGAGATACTGCATCGTGCCATCATCAGAGATTTCGACCTCATCGACGAAAAGAAGACCGAGGCGCTTACCACTGAAACGTTTGTTTGCCTTTTGACCTGAACTCCCGCCAGCCTCTGCGAAACCATCCTCGCCTAATGTCTTTTGCTGTTCTTGTTGCTTTTCAGTAGGGGTCTTAAAGTCGATGACCACACCGCTGCCAGCCAAGAGATAGTCGAATTTGCCAAGACGAATGAGCATGGCGCCGCCCTCGGGCCATGTGGTGCCGTCGGTGGCACGGGGATCCCAGGGCAGGGTGAAGTAGTGGCGGCAGGTCATCATTACACCGTTGTCATCGATCACACGCTCACGATCCTCCTGGTCGAAGAGAAGACCCCAAGTCTTCAATGGGCGTTTCACATTGAATACTTGAGAAATCAGTCCGTAGGCTTTCGTTACGGACTCTGTTTCTTTTGAGCTGGCCTGGTCGATGGCGAAGGGTGAGAAGCCAATGGCCTGATGTTCGCCGAAGGCATAGAGGGCACGCACGCCGCTGTTCTCGCAGCATCGGCTCTCAGGGATAAAAAGACGGTTATTAGGTAATGCATACTGCGCACACCACGACTTGAATCCTGTGTCATAGATGTCGGGGGCAAACAGGTCGATGCTCGGTGCTCCCTCATGCCAGAAGTCGATGAGATGTGCCAACGGTCCTGCCGACGGATATTCGCCAGGATGGCGCCCACGACTGTTCATCGCGGCATTCACATAGAGCGGCATATCGTGGATGCTGCGGGCAGCCTTAGCCAGATGCTCCACATAGCGGGCATAACTCAGTGCCATAAACTTCTCGTCGGCATACTCATCTGTGCCGTAGCGTTCTGCCCACCTCATTTCTTTATAGGCTTTCTCAGCCAACGGCGAGTGGTCGCGTGCCGACTCCAGCATACCGATCTCGTTCTCTATCTGCATCATGACGACCACCCCACGCTGCGGGTCTTTCTCACGGATATGCCGCATTAGTGCCGAGAAAGCTTTGAGGTCGGCCTGAAGCACATTGTCGCTGAAACACGATGCTATCTCCATCTGTTTCCCTTCGGCAGTCATCGCCCGAGGAAACCGCTTCGTGTCCTGCTTGAACCACCCTGGCGCATAGCACGACATGGAGTTCTTCCACACACCGAACCAAAGGAATACAACGTGCAATTGCTCCTGCCGCGCCACGTCGATGGTGCGGTCGATGAGGGTGAAGTCGAACTTTCCCTCCAAAGGCTCTATGAACTCCCAATAGGCAGGCACTAATACCGTGTTAAGTCCCAATGCCTTCATCTGTGGCATCACCTCGTCGATGTCGGTCACCGATGTGGCCGCAGAATTACTCAACTCGCCACCAAGGATGGGGCAGGGTAGACTCGACAGCCTGTCAACAGCAAAAACACTCTGCATCGTAACCAGTGCAACAAGGGAAATAATCAGTCTTCTCATATTCTATAGTTCGTAATCTGCGGACAAATATACGCAAAAAATCCCAAAGCATAATCAATATGCCTTGGGATTTATGAAAAATTGACTATCAGTTACTCAAACTCCTTCACCGCATCGAAGCACGGATAAGCTTTCTCTGATTCGAGCTACGTGGCTCGAAGGGTTCGAGGTACGTGGGTCGCGGCCATCGAGCCACGTGCCTCGTCGCTTCTGAGCCTCTGCTTCCTCTTCGCCCTTTAAAGTAGAAAGGACTTTTTCTGAAGTACGTTTCAGATTGGGTATTGGCGCAAAGTCGTTGGTGTATAGGCAGATGGCTGTTGGGGTATAGGAACACGATGGGAAATACGTCTCTTTCTCCCTGCGAGCCTTAGTTATTCTTCCTGCTGGCATTAGAATTTGGCCTTGAAAGTATTAGTACAATGAACTCAACAAAAGCGGTTACGGTTACAGCTGTAACCATGTAACCGCAGAGGAGATTAATCAGAAAGTAATTAGGAATAACATACTGATCTTTAATGATTTACATATAAATTTACGACATTATCGCAGAGAAATGGTCACATGGTTACAGCTGTAACCGTAACCATAAACAAGAAAAAGTGTTCTGGAGAATTATTCCAGAACGCTTCGTTAATTATTTTATGAACAAAATTACTTAATACTGCAAAACAAGGTGATTTTGCCGTGGAATTTAACTTTTATATCGAGAAGTATTTGTATCTTTGCACCCAGTAACAACAATATGAAGACTATGACAAAGAGATTATGGATGGTACTGGCCGTTATGGCAAACGCGGTATGTATTTGCATGGCGCAGGACAACATTGTTAGGATGCTGCCTGAGAATGGGGCTACGGAGGTGAATATCGACACGCACCTGACGCTGATAATGAGTGATGATGTCACTATCGGGCAGAAAGGTTTCGTATCAGTGTATGATAAACAAACGGGAAAATTGGTTGACCGTCTGGATATGAGCATCCCTGCAGGGCCTACGGAGCGTCAGCCGAAAAATCCTAAGGCACAATACACGCCTGTACCTTATATCTATAAGTCGCAGCCTATCACCAATCGTAACACCAAGGCTGGCACCCCGTCTGGTGTGAATGCCTGGGATAAGGGGCGCTATCAACTCGATATCATCGGCGGTTTCTCGGATGGTTTCCACTTCTATCCCATGATCACTAAGGGGAAACAGGTTACCATCTATCTGCATCATAACATGCTGGAGTATGGTCATGAGTATTATGTCACCATCGATAAGGGTGTCATCAGCGGCTTCAATGGGATCAAAGGCAAAAAGGGGTGGACGTTCCGCACGAAAGAGAAGGCTCCCGATCAAAGCCAACGACTGCTGACGGTATCGGCTGACGGCAAAGGCGACTTCTCCACCGTTCAGGGGGCTATGGATTTCATTCCCGACTCTATTACCTCTGCACAGGAGGGTTACAAGGTTTTGGTGAAGAATGGGGACTACGAGGAACTGGTGTACTTCCGCAACAAGCGCTTTGTCACCATCGAGGGTGAGAGCCGCGAGGGCGTGGTGATTCACTATAGGAATAATGAGGTGTTTAACCCTCATCCTGCCGACATCAAGACCAACGAGGTTCGTGGTACGTTCCCATCACGTCGTGCCGCCTTTGCCGCCGACAATTGCAGCGATCTGACATTCCGCAATCTGACCATCAGGACGGATTGCAAGGGACAGGCAGAAGGACTGTTGGTGAACGGCGAACGCAACTTCTTTGAGAACATCCACATCATCGGTGATGGCGATGCCTTGCAGGCCAATGGTAGTTGCTACTGGCAGAACTGCCGCATTGACGGTGGCGGAGACACGATATTGGGGCGCGGACCGTCGTTTTTCAACCACTGCACCATCACCAGTTATGGGGCTTTCATGTGGATCCGCAACACAGCAGAGAATCATGGCAACATCTTTGTGGATTGTCATTTCAAGGGACGAAGCGACTCTGCAGAACTTGGCCGACTGCCAAACAATAACGGCAAGAACTATCCCCATGCCGAATGTGTCCTGTTGAACTGCACATTGGAAAACATTCCTGCATTCGGCTGGGGTGAGATCGATGACAGTGCCAAGACAGCAACGATCCTTGAGTTCAACAGTCACGATACGGACGGCCAGTCAATAGACACTTCCAAGAGAAATCCATTGATGCGTCAACTTGATCCCATTCGTGATGCAGAACTCATCGGACGTTACTCTGACAGTCATTGGGTCTTAGGCTGGTAGGAGCCGAAGCCCTCCTAACGAAGGATCTCCAAACGTACAGGACCTATCAGACCAGAGGGGTCGAGGGTTCCCATGTTTTGCGAGAGGCTCTTGACACCGTAGAAGGCTACAGGTGTGAAACTATGACCCTCCACGCCAGGCTGGCCATCGCCGATCAGACGATTCAACCAGGTATTCACCACCTTCACTTCGATGGTGTTCTTACCGGGTTTCAACTTGCCTTCGAAGTTCACCTTGTACGGGGCTTTCCACAGGAAGTCCACATGCTCGCCATTGATGAAGACATCGGCCATCTGACCCACTTCGCCCAGATCGATAGACAGACCTGCGGGCAGATTCTTCTTGGGCAGAGTGAAAGTATTCTGATAGGTAGCGATGCCGGAGAAGTACTTCACGTTTGGCTCGTCAGACTCCGTGAAGGAAGAGAGTGTCTGCCATGTCAGAGTGCCTTCGGGAGCGTCCTGACCTTCGAAGGATACCATCCACGGGCCGTCGAGCGCCACATTGCCGGCAGGTTTCAGAGGTGTGGGCTCCGCCAGAGGTGCGACGGTGGGATCAGCCACGATAAACAGGGCGTCGTCGGCTCCCAAATGCAACTTGCCATTATGCAGTGCACCGAAAACAGGTTTGCCGTTGACGGGATTCATCACGGTGAGGGTGCCCTTGGCATCGCGGAGCACAATGTCGGTATCCACTTCCTTGCCACTGAAATTGCGTACCCAGTAGATGTTACGATTGCCGTCTTTGCGATGTACGAAACGTAAGCCAGGGATGGAACTCTGGAAGTCGGGAGCCACGCCGGAGTGCTGCAGACCCTCGGCCACGCTGCCAGTCCATACATTCGTGCGGCCAGTATGCCAGATGTCGGCTTTCAGTTGTTCAAACTCCTTGGCCTTGTCATTGCGCCCAGCCATACTCACAGGCTCTTTGCCAATGAGGAACACGCCTTCAGAGACCAATTGATGCAGTTTCCGAAGCACTTCGATACTCATGTTCTGCGTGTGTTCACCCAGGGCGATGACCTTATAGTCCTGAGACGAGATGCAGTTCAATAAAGCATGCGGACTGCAGAAATCATAGTTATAGGTGACAGGTACATCGGGTAGGGCTTTGCCGTAAGCCGAGGCAATGTTGGTATCCTCGCCATAGTACCACAGCACATCAGCCACATTGTGACCAGCCTGCAGATAATAACTGCTGCGGGCCAGATAGTCCATCCAGTACTTGGCGTACTCTGCCCACGTCTCATGACGGCTGAACCACTGACCGAAGATCAGAAGGCCCAGACCTGGACGGAAGTCGTCGGAGGGCTGGTGGGCACTTTCGTGGATGAAGAAGCGGTTGAGGCCGCTCATCAGGGCCACGTCAGCCACTTCCTTCAAATTGCCGGGATACCAGGTGTAGGCACCGCCCAGCATACCATTGGTGGTAAAACTCTCGCCTGCCACGATGTTCTGGCCGTAGATATGGGCAGTCGATGCCGATTCGCGGATGTCGGCCTGGTAGGCGACGCTCTCTGCTGCATCTACCGTCCAGATGGCTGCCATCGGCACAGTGGCGGTGCGCTTGGGATCCATGCCGTCGCCCACGAAGGTGCGGGCGTTCTCATGGCTCTCCGTGTAGCGTCCCTTCATCCCGTACTCGTGTAGGATGTCGTTCACGCGGTCATAGTTGGCGGCAAAGAGTTCGCCGATGGTCTCGCGCCAGTCGAAGAGGAAGTCCTCGGTGGCCTTGGAAGAACCGATGACCTCTCCAGCGAGGGCAGGCATCCATAGTCTGAAGTCATAACCTCTGGCTGTCTTGAAGGCCTGTTCCATCTTGGGCGTCCAGGTCATCTGCTGAGCCTCGTAACTGTCGATCATCAGATACTGGATACCACGCGAGCCTAACAGGCCGTTGGCAGCATCCTTATACATATCTAAATAGGTATGGAAATAGCGGTTCCAGGCATCTGCATCCAGTTTGTCCACCTCCAGGCCAGTTGCTTCTGGTGGAGCGGGGTGGTTTTGTTTGCCTGTGAGGGAAGCGCCGAAGCGGTAGATGCGCCATTTGCCTGCAGGTGCTTTCCAGGTAAGAATGCCATCTTTTACTTTGTCGGTGAGGTCGATAGTCTCCTGCACTGGGGCGTCTGTCATCGGCGTGGGGAGCTTCAGCAGGTCGCCAGGCGTCGTAAAGCCAGCCTTCTCCTCGGCGTGGTTTACTTTATATATCGTATTCAGTTTCCACTCGTGGATGGGGGTGCCGGTGGGTATTACCACCTGGGCGCCATAGTAGATCAGGCTGTAGTCTGGCTTGGGGTTGATCACCGTCAGGCGGAAGTGCTTGGCGGTGGTTTCGGGGATGTCCACAGTGATCTGTTCCAGATTGGAAGAAGGTACGCGGATCACTTCCGTCCACGTCTCGCCGTCCTGGCTGCACAGGAGTGTATTGTCGTAGGTGCGATCGGGATCAAACTGTACCTGTCCGCCCACCAGGGTGAAGGAGCGGATGGTCACAGCCTTGGGGAAGTTGTATTGGATCCAGGCGTGGGTGCCTTCTTTGTTGAGCGCCAGTTCCGGACCGTCATTGATGTCGCCATTGGTGAGTTGCTCCACGGTGAAATCGCCACCGCTAGAAGTGATGGTGGCGCCGAGTTCCTGCATCGTCTTTTCTGCCTCCGGAACCCGCACGGCCACCACGGCAATGTCCTGATACCACTGGGGTATCTTTTCGAATATGGGTGCATAGATGCCGGCACTTACGTTCTGGAAGCGGCCGATGGTCTTATACGGCTCGGGCAGTGTCACCGTCTGGTTTTTGCCGTTACCTTTCACCTCCAATGTACGCCAGGTGAGTTTCTTCATCGCATCGGCAGGCTCTACCCAAGGGCCGCCAGTGCTGCTCCATCCGGGTGCAGAGGCAATGCCCACCTCCATGCCCAACGAATCGGCCAGGGCAATGGCATAGGCGAAGTTCTCCTTCCAGGCATCGCTCAGATACGGTGTCTGGGGTACCACGGGCGGCAGACCCTGCATCATCGAACCTCCGGCATCGAACTGATGAAAACCGACAATACCGATGCGGTTCATCCACAACAAGTCTTTGCGGATGCCGTCCTTGGATGTATTACCATTGATCCAATGCCACCATACATAAGGGTGAGCCTCTTTAGGCGGGTTCTCAAAACGCTGATCCTGTGCACTGGCAGAGATGCTAAGAAGTGCACCAACTACCATCAATAAAAAACGATGTTTCATGTTATTACGGTTTTAGAGTTTTTAGTTATTTCTGAATTCCAACGGTGTCATGCCGAAATGATCTTTTACGTATTTGCCAAAGAAAGAGGGATTAGGAAAGGCGAGTTTGTCGCAGATCTGTTTGATGCTGAGATCTGTCTGACGCAGGTAGTAGCGGATGTCCTCCAGCACCTGTTCTGTAATCCACTCGTTGGCGGTCTTGCCAGAATTCTTCTTGCAGACAGCAGTCAGGTATTTAGGTGAGATACAAAGTTCACTGGCGTAAGCCTCTACCGTATGGCGCTTTACATCGTTGGCGTGCAGCAGGTCGAGAAAGCGCTGAAAGTGACTCTGGCTAGTTGACTGTTTATGGTTGAGCGTTGATAGTTCGCTGCCAACTTGCGACAGCATCCACTTCATTTCGCCACAAAGACCAAGGATAGCCGAGCGGAGCAAAGCCTGGATGATTTCAGTGTGATAAGGATTCTCCTTGCCTCGCTCGATATCCAGTGTCAGCATGTC
>JAEEGJ010023786.1_pt1 | contig 12798 bp, 2 predicted proteins | sample 8958761 | NCBI WGS metagenome assembly JAEEGJ01 (sample SAMN16246546, study PRJNA631951) | gut metagenome | biome: gut microbiome; feature: rumen; material: RS-attached | host: Bos | place: Iran: Karaj | collected 2018-10
ATTTATTAAAATCATGAAAATATTCGTTTAATAACTTTTGAAAAATATTTTTATTTCAATTAAAATTTTTCTATTCAAAAAAAAAAATAACTTTGCATAATAAAAAGGAATTTGATTATTTTTATTCATTCAATGAAATTCCTTTTTAGTTATGATATAATATTTAATTTATAACAATCAAAGAAAAATATTGAAATTTTTATTTACTTAGATTGAGTTAAAAATATATAATTTTATGATTAAAATTTTTACTTTCTTTTTTATAATTATTTAAAGAATTCAATAAAAAAATAAATCTTTTTATATAAATATATGTTTATAAATTTTTTTGTTAATATATTTTAAACTAATTATTAATAACGCATCTCATTATTTTTTTTCTTTTTCTCCCAAATTGTGTTTTTATCAGAAAGTAGTTTTATTAAATTAATTACTTTATTTGATTCTAACTTCTGCAATTTTTCTAAAAATGTTTGTTTTTTTTCATGATATTCTTTTAATAAAAATTTATTATTAGATATAATATCAATACAATTTTTTTTCGGTTTAAAATTATCATTTCCTAATATAAATCTTACAACGAATTTAATTAAAAGTTTTTTTAAAATCTTCAAACTTTGTTCTTTTTCTTTCTCGTTTTTAAGATAATTAAATTTGATATAAATATTTTTTTTATCAGATTCTGAAATTTCTTCTTTAAATTTTTGATTTATATTTTCAAAAAAATAACTATAATATTCTTCTTCAATATATTCAAAAATAGGAATTAAATTTGAAACAATTAAATCATCATTTTCTTTAAAAAATTCAATAAATTCATTATCATTAATTTGAACAATATTTTTAAATTCTCGAATTTTATCATATATTAAATCATTATTATTTGTTTGTTTTCCTTTTAACAAAAAGATTAATTTTTGAAGATTAGAAAAAAAAATTTCGGGTTTTATTTTTGATATTAAATCTTTAATTAAATTTTTTTTGTTTTCATTTATTTCTTCTCTTAAATGATTTTCTTCAAAAATATCAATAATTTTTTCAAGGTTTTCTTCATTATTATTTTCAAAAGCAAATGAAAAATAAATTAAATTTTCATCTAATTTATTTTTATTTATAATATAATTATCAATAATATCTTTTTCAATTTTATTTAAGTCATATTCAAGCTCTTTAAATATATCATAATTAATTGTTTTTGTTTTTTCATTATATTTAATATAATGATTTATATTATTTTTAATAGAATTAAAATGAAAAGAGTTTAAATCTTCTTTTTCTATTGTTTGAAGAATTTGAAACTTTTTACATAATTGAAGTTTTAATGTTTCAGAGGAAAAATTTATTGAATGTTTTCTTTTTATTTCTTCAAAGAAATTATTGTAATCTTTTATTATTTCTTTATATAATCTTGATATATCATTTTCCTCTTTTATGAAAATCAATGATTGAATACTTTGATTTAAATCAATATTTTTTATTAATTTACTCAAATTATTTTCAAATTCTTCTTTATTTTCTTTATTTTCATTTAAAAATTGTTTAATTGAAATTTCTGATAATTTTTTCCTTGAAATTTTTCCATTATAAAGTTCATAAATTTTATTAATAATTGGATTAATGTTACTCACAATATTATTTATTTTTTCAATGTTTGAATTATGCTCAATATAAAAAGATATAATAGAATCTTTTTTCTGAAGAATTTCTTTTTCTATATCAATTAATTTATAAAATTTTTGAAAAAATAAAAAATAATTAAAATCATTATCATCATCTTTTTCTGTAATATTATTTACTATTATTCTGATTGAATTATTATTTAATTGAGTAAATTCTAAATAATTTGAAATATTGTTTTTATATTCATCCATAAAAGTTTCATTATCCAAATTGTTTATCATTGAGAATATTATCCTCTCTAATGGTTCCTTATTATTTAAAATAATAAATTTCTTTATATAATTCAAAAATGTAAAAATATCACTTTTGTCATAAAAAATATTTAAATTCTTCTCAATTTCATTTGCTATATTTACTATTTTTTTCATTAATTCAATGCAATCATCATACTTTTTTTGGATGAAATTTTTATTAAATATTTTTATAAATTCTAAAAATTCTAATGTCAAAGAATATAATTTTTTTTTATTTCTATCAACAAGATCTAAAAAACTTTTTGAATCAATATTTGAATCACTTAAAGACAAAATATAAAAATTAAAACAATAACTTAATAATGTAGTTTCTTTATCTGTAAATTTAAATTCAAATTGTTTTTCTTTTAAATAGAAAATAGATTCTAAAATTTTTTTGATTTTTTCATTTGAAATACAAGTAAAAACTTTAAATAAATTTTCACAACAATCATTTTTTAAATATTCATTTGAAAAATTTTTATTGAAAAAAAAACAAAGTAAATCATTAAAAATAAAATCAAAGAAAAACATTTCATCTTTGACTTTTATCATTTTTTTTACTTCTAAATTATTATTATATAATTCTTTTAGTTTTAAATAATTTGGAAGATCATTTATATAAATAACTTCTAAAGGATGATAAAAATATTCATTCGTTTCTTCTTCCTTAAAATATTTTATTTTAATATGTTTTAATCCAAAATATTTAAAATAATCAACATCTTTATTGAAAACAAAATTGGAAAAAGAGTTATCATTAAAAAATTTAAGACATTTAATAAAGTATATTTCAAATGAGTCATTACCATTTGTTTTTTTTATTATGTCAATAAAATTTATTCTATCATTAAATTGATTATATAATTCTTTTGAACTATAAATTTCAGAAATATAATATATAAAAATTTTCACGTAACTAATTTTATAAATTTTTATGAATTCATAATTTTTAAGTTGATTTTCTGTTTTATCATCTTCATTTTCATCTAAATTATAAATTAAAGATTCAATAAATAAATTAAATTTCTTAAAATAATTTTCAATATTATCTACTGAAAAATCATGGAATTGATATAATATTTTTTCATTAAAAATATTCAATAAAATAATATTAAATATTTTTTTATTAATAGAATTAATCTTTGTATTTCTAATTGTTTCTAATTTTGGATCATCAATATCAAAAAGTTTTACATCATCATATTCATAATAAGAGAAAATTAAATCAAAAAAATAATAAGAATTTTTTAGGAAATTAATATTCAATAAAATTTTTTTTATTATTATTTTTTGAATTTCAATATCATTTAAAGATTTATATTTATTTATAAAAATATCAATAATAAATTCATAGTAATTTTCTTTTGTTGAAAATGTTTCTAAAAAACGAAATTCTTCTTCTATTATTTTTTTTAAACTTTCAATATCATTTTGCTTATATAAAAGAAGTTCTTTTTCTTCGAAATTAATATATTTATTAATTTTTGGAATATATTCTTTTTTTTTCTCAATAAAAGATGAAATTGTCATTAAATTTTTTAATTGAAATATTTGTTTACTAAATAAAAAATATTGATTTTCAAATTTTAAATCTTCTTTTTGTATATATGATAAAATATTTATATATTTTTCAATTTTTTTATCTTCTTTAATTTCTCCTAATAATTTAGAAGAAAGAAATAAAAATGAATCATTAATTAAAAAAATTACTTCATTTAATATTGCTTTAATTTTTGGATTATTCCTTCCTATTATAAATTCTATTTTTTTAGTTTTAATTAAATTTGTCATTTCTAAATTAAAATCTAATAATTTTTTATTTGAAATTTCACATATTTTTTGAGAATTGCTTTGAATAAAAAAAAAAAAATCTTCTTTTGAATAAATAAATAATATACAATATGAAATATACTCATATATATCTTCTTTTGACTTATTTTGAATTAAATTTTTAGAATAATTTTCATAAAGTAAATCTAATAATAAACTAAAATAATATTTGAATTCTTTTTTATATTTTATTTCTTTCAATTGTATATAATAATCAATAAAATCAAAACAAAAATCTTTTCTTCTTTTCATTGATAAATCTTTCAAAAATATATATTGATTTATATCATTTAAAAAAATATTTTTAATGTCATACTTAATATCACTTAATAAATTTTTCAAATTATTTTTATAATTATTAACAATAATGATACTTTCATTATCTTCATTTATAATATTTTTTACTTCAATTTCATTTTCAATAAATATTTCCAAATGTTTTTTCTTTTTGATTTGTTCAATAATATATTCAAAAAGTTTATTAGAGTCAAGAAAATAAGAATCAGGTTTTTTCTTTATTTTATTGGATAATATATTTTCATTAATCATATAATCATCTAAATTACCATATTTAATTCTTGATTTAAATGAATCTAATAATTCATGATTTGAATGATTTATATTTAATAAAAAATTTATTGTACCTTCTTCCTCTAAAATATAAAATACTTTTATTAAATAAATTTTTATTTCATTTAATGAAAACTGAAGAAACTTTGAAAGTAAATCTATATCGTTTTCAACAATTATTTTTTTACTTAAGAATAATGTTTTTAAATCATTGATTGATTGTAAATATTCTTCAGAAATTTGAATAATAAAATTTTGAAACGTTTTATTTTGGTTTATATTTGTCAAAACATTATTAATATATTCATCATTTGAAAATCCAAATTCTTCAATATTTTCAAAAATAAAAGTACTATAAACATTGTATATTAAATCTTTAAATTTTCTTTCTAAATTTAAAACTTTAATTAATATAGAATTATCAGTGTTTTCAATAATTTTTAAGAATTTAATATCTAAATTAACTTTTAAATTATCTATAAATCTTTGCTCAAAATCAGTATTTAAGTGAGAAAAATTTTTTGATTTTATAATTTCAGAAGTATCTTCTTTTTCATTTTTATTAAATATTCTTTTTAAATGAATAATAAAAAATATAAATTTATTTTTTATTTTATTTTTATCTTCTATATCTTTTTCTATATTTTTTATTATTTCAGAAAATAAATTTAAATGTTCAGTATCTTCAGCCGAGAATTTAAACAATAAAAGATTTTTATTTTTAAATTCTTTTTCAGAATTATAATATTTTAAAATAATACTTTCAAATTCATTTTGACTTTTAATTCCAGAAGTAAAAAATTCAATTATAGAATCTTCATTAATTTCTTGATTATTTAATTTAGATTGTACCTTGTTAAAATTTACTTTAATTATAGTACTTATATTTGTAAAAGTATAAATAATATTTTTCCTAAATTTTGTATTTTTTATAAATTCATATAAATTAATATAACTTACAGTCTTATATAATAATTTAATTTTATTAAGTATTTTATCTTCTATTTTTAAATTATCAATAAAAAGAATCATATCTTGACTGAAATTTTTCACAATCAAAAACATTATTTTTTGCCATAAAAAATCATTATTTTTAAGTGGATATTTTTTAAATAATGTATAAACTAAACCATAAATTTCTTCATCACTACAATTTATCATTTGATTTTTTATATTTATTTGAGAGATTTTTTCATTATTCAAATTAGTAATTTGATTCATTATAGAAATAATACCATCAGTAAAGATTTTTTCATTTTTTGTTAATAATATATCATAATTAATAAAATGTTTTTCTAGTCTATTTAAAAAAGGTGTATCATGTGATAAAATCTCATTTTGTTCAATTAATATTGCCATTCTGAAATTCTCATGAACAATTATTTTTGGTTTATTAATCATTCCAATTGAAATTCTTGCATATTTTTTACTTCCATAATTATTATAATATTGATTTAAAAAATCATATAAAGAAGGATATATAATTTCTAAATTCTTTAATATTAGAAAAGTTCCTTGTTCAATACAACTTATAATTTTATTTAATATTGTATAAGAATATTCTTTTTTTAAAAGATCATTTTTTAATTTACTTCCAATAAAATATAAATAATTTATATTTAATTTTTCTAAAATTTCTTCTAAAAAATAATTAGAAATACCACTATCTGAAATCAATAATAAAAATCTTGCATTATTATCTAAAATATTATTTTCAATACATTTTTTAGCATTATATTCGATATTTGAATTAAAATATAATATATTTTTTTTGATGTATAAATCTCTCATTAATTTGAATTTACTTTTATATTTTTTTTCAATTTTTAATCCACTGAAATTTCTATCAATTCCTTCAATAATTTCATTATTTATTTTTTCATAAGTGGATCCATGAATATTTTGTGTTTTTATTATAATTAATTTAATTAAATAAAAATAATCTCTTGTCCCATGGAAATCCATTTTATTTTTTAATTCTTCATCTAAATTTTGAAATTGTTTTTTATATTCAATATAGCATTCAGCAATTAAATAAAATAAACTTTGATTATAATTAATATTATATGCTTTTGCAATTGAATTACTTGTTTCAATTAATTCTTCTAAATTTAAATCAGGTCTTAATAAATATATTCCTCTATTTAGTTTAGAAGCATCTAATTCAATATTTGAAATTCCAACAAAAGCAAATTTCTCTTCATTATATTCTAATTCAGAATGTAAACTTTTTAAAGGATTATTTTTAGAATTTTCAGCCAAACCTAATTCATCAAAAAATAAAACTGGAATTATTTTTTTTAGATTTTTGGAATTTTCTTTAACAACTTTAAATATATTTTTTACTTCTTCTGATGTAGTTGATAAAGAACCTTGAAAATAAAAAGGTAATAAACTTGGTAATTTTTTAAAAAATTCATCTTTACTTTTTTCCCCTGTTAAAGAAATTAATAATAATTCAAAACTTAAAGTTTTACTACATCCTGGTTTTCCACATAAAAATATAGGAATTTTATTCATTATACATGTAAATAATGCAAATAAATTTTCTTTTAAACTATCATGTAAGGCAATATTATTTGGACATGTTTTTTTTATTTTTTTTGAAAATAGATTAATCTCAATAGAAACTATCCCTTTTAATTGGTATGAATAACATGTATTATTTTGTAAATCAAATAATTCATTCGATAATATAGAATATAATTCATTTCTTTTTTCTTTTTCAGGTATACTTAAAATATAACATATATATATTGATAATATTATACAGTTGAATTTGTGTTTTCTACTAAATTTTATTATTGAATCTTTTAGTGTAAAATAATTTTTAAACCAAGAATATAAAATTATAAATCTTCTTATATTCCTTAAACTTATACTTGAAATTTCTTTATGATTCCTAAAATATCGTTGACATGCAGATAATAACTTTATAGATATTTTTTTTAAATTCTCATCATCAATATTTGCTTGAGTTACCATTGATTCAATATATTTTCTTTCATCATTATCATTTAAATTTCCAAAATCAAAAACAAAATTAACTAAAGAATGAGGAAGAGGGAGAACATTATATACTAAATTTTTATTTTTATTTTTTTTATTATATACTAAAGCATAATATTTTTCTTTTTTTATTTTTTCTCTATAAGGATTACAAGCAGCTAAAAATATAAATTTTTTTGGTAAATCTTGTCCTAACATTGTTCTATTACACATAATTTCTGATAATAAACCAATTGAAGTACTAGTATTTATTTCATCAAAAAAAATCCAAATTTTATTATTGTTGTTTTTATTTTTATCAATAATATCATTCATAAAATTTATAATATCATTTTCTGTTGTTCCAGCATTCACATCTAATATTTTTAATTGTAAATTATAAACTTGACAAATCATTCTAATTAAATAAGTTTTTCCACATCCAGTTTCTCCCATTAATAAAACAGGAATATTAGCATTAGCTTTAATATCTATTAAAATCATTTTAAAATAATTATCAGCTGTAAAAACATAATCTTCAGGAATATTTGGTTCATTATGTAAATTAAAATATATTTTAACCCTTTCAATATATTCTTTTGAGCTTAAATTAAGATAATCAATTAAATTTTCATTTTTATCCATTTTATTTTGAGAATTCCATAATAATAATAAAATTTTTTTTTCTTCTTCTGTAATTTTATTTCCATTTGTTACAACACTTAAACTTAATTTATCTTTATTTATAAATGATATTCCTCCTGGTAATTTATCATAAGTAATTATATTATCATTTGAAGAACGTAAAAAATTAAAATATCTATTTTCTTCATCTTCTTTATTATATTGATAATTTTTATTGTGAGAATAATATGTAAAATTTTGATTATCTATTATATTTTTATATGCAGAAATTGAACAAATATTTGCTAATTTTATGAAACTTTTAATTAATAAACTTCTACTTTTTCTCGTTTCATTATCTAAATTTTCTGGAAAGAGATAATTATTTTCTGAAAAATATATTAATTGTTGTGAAAAAATACTCACAAAAGATTTAAATTGATAATAATTTAATATATTATTCTCTTTAAAGCATTTTTCTTTTATTATTCTATAATAGTATTCAGGTTTATATTTTTTAATTGTTTCATTATAATAAACAATTTCATTTTGTTCATTAATTTTAATTGTAACTTTTTTTTGTTCTTTATTACCTGGTTCTTCATATTTTAAATTTATTTTTGAATTATTGATTGTATCATCATCTAACTTTAAATATGTACAAATTATATTTAAATTATCAAATTCATTTTCTTCTGTTTCACAAATAAAAGGTAAATTATTGATATTAATTGTTTTAATAGTAAAAAAAGATAATATTGAACATTTTTCTTTAAAATCAACAAAACCAAAAGGTAATTCAATAACGATTTTAACATTTTCAGGGATAATAAATATATTTTCTTTATATTTAAAACTTTGAGTAAAAATTATTTTAAATAAAAAGTTATTTGCTTCATCAATATTTCTTGAATCAAATATATTAATTAATAACAAATTTTTTTTATTTGAAAAATTTATTTTTTTTAATCTATTTATTAAAGTAAAATCATTATCATTTTCTCCAAAAGGAAAATTTATAAAATTAAAGTTATTTTTTTTTGCAAATTGTTTAATTAAAGTTGTTTTTCCAACACCAGAACAATTAGAATTAAAGATTTCAACATTAGTTAATTTCTCGATTAAAGTATATAAATGATTATTATTAATCAAATTTGCATTTTCAATTATTTCTTCTAAAATAAAAGATTTTCTAAATAAATTAATAGTTTTTAAACTTTCAAAATTTTCTTTATTTTCTTTTCTTGTAAAAATAAAAATCAAATAAGAATTAACATTTCTCATTTCATTCTTTTTTAAAAATAAAAATAAATCATATTTTATTTGATTTTTTAATTTATCTAAATTTATTATAAAAAAAGGAATTGGATAATTACTTTTAAAAAATCTCATAAAAAAAGAAATAAGTTCTTCAATTGAAGTATATTCTGTACAAAATAAAATAGTAAAAGCTTTTGGAATATCATTACATAAAAAAAAATAAATTTTTATAATTTCTTTTTCGAAATTATTTTCTGATTTATAAATATAAATTCCAGGAAGATAATTTTTTAAATAATATTGATTAAGAATTTGATAAGATTTAATTAAGTTATTAAAGGAAATTTTATTTTCTTCAAATATTAAATCTAGAAATTCACTTATAATTTGGAAAATATTTTCTTTTTCTTTTACATTATATTTTTTTTTTATTTCTTCTAAAGCATTTTTATAATTTTGAATGTTAATACCTCCTGTTAAATAAGAAATAATATGTTTTATATCGTTTCCTTTTTCTTCTAAAATATAATTAAAAAAATTTATAAACAGTTTCCCATAAAGAAAAGTTAAAATAAAATTATTATCATAAGCATTTATTGTATCTCTTAATATTTTATTTAATTTTTCTTCTAATTGAATAATATAATCATCAATTGCAATATTATTATTATTTAATATAATATTTACTTTTTCATTTTTTATTTTTATAATTAATTCTGAAGGAGGTTTATATTCTTTTAAATAACTTTCATTTAATAAATTTTTTATTTTATAAATTTTATGAACAATATTTGAGTAAGTATCATACATTTGATTTTGTTTTATAATTGATTCTAATATTCTTTTATTTTCTGTATTTTTTTTATTTTTTAATAAAAATGAACTTTCAAGTATTTCTTTTAAATCAATATCATCTAAATATTTAACTTGATAATACTCATTTTCTTTTATAGAATCTATATTTTCAAGAATTAACTTTATTTCAGAATCATTTATAATTTTCTTTATAATTTGAATATCATTTTCTTTCCTATTTTTAATTCCTTTTTCAAATTCTTCAATTTTATCAATAATATCTTTTAATGAAGAAATATTTTTTAAAAGTTTGAAATTATCAAATTTTTTTTTATTTTTATTTTCATCCATATAAATTTCTTTACCTGGTAAAAGTGTTTTTATCTTATTAATGAAATCAGATATTTTATTTGGACTATCATTTATTGATTGTAGTAAAATAGTAATATTAATAATATCTTCAATTTCAGAAGCTTGATTAATTGCAAAATAATCATAAAATTCTTTTAAATCTTTTTGAAGTATAAATTTTATTATTTCATTTGATTTCGCCATTTCTTGTAATACAATTGATGTGTTATCTTTTGGATTAAATAAAATATTCCGTTTCTTAATTATTGAAATAATTTCTTTTAAATTTTCTTTTTGTTGATTTAAATTCAAAATTTTATTTAATTCTTCAGTTATTTCCCCTTTTTCACATTTGAAAATTTCAAATAGCTCCAAATAAGACTTTATTAATTTTTCATATTTTTCTTTATTAATTATATATTTTATTATATACATTGAATTTAATATAAAATCATTTTTTTCTTTGTGATTTAAATTTTTATCATATACCTGAATCATTATTTGAATTTCTTTTTCTATATTATATAAATGATCCTTAAAGAATAAATTTATTTTATCTTGATCTAAATCTTCTTCAGCTTTTAACATTGAAAATATTTCTTTAAATTGATTATAAATTTGACGCATTATCCTATAATTATTTTCTATTTGAATTATTTTTGATTTATTTTCTTTCATAAATTTATCTTTTAATTTCGAAAGTTTTTCATTAAATATTATTGAATCTGAAAAAGAGAAAAACATTTCATTATTGTCTAAAAATTCTTTTATTATTTTTCGATGAACAGGAATTTCATTTTCTAAATCTTTTAAAATAGAATTACTTAAAATATTGTTTATTTTATCTTTACTATCTTTAATTGTATTTATATTAGAGTTTTCATAAATATATGTTTTTTAGTTTTCAGTTTGATTAATTTCACTTATAATTGAATCTAATGAATTTAATATTTCTTTAATTAAATTGTTTAAATTATCATCTTTATCATTTATATTCTTTTTAATTTATAGATTTATTTGTTCATTACTTTTATGTTTTGACAACATTTTTTTATTAAAGGAAAAAAATTTAAATTTAATTCAATAAAAATATAAAAAATCAAAATTTTTATCTATTTTAATTTTCAAATAAGATATAATGTCCAAAATAGGGAATTTACAGAATATATCTATTGAATGTAAAATATTATATAACTTTAGCTTCAGGAACAAATATTAAGTTTATTGCTTCGTGATGATTGTTTTGTTTTTTTTCAATTTTTGTAATCAAAATAATTTTTTAAGGATTTTATTTTTATTATTTTGGATTTTTTTATTTCTAAAATTTTTTCAGAGTTTTATCTTTATTTTGTAAATTAATTTATATTGAAATATAACATATAGTTTTTTAATTAAGTTTAGTGATATTTATTTTTTATTAAATAATTAAATTACAAAATAAAAATTCTAGAAATAATTGATAATAAATAAAAAGAAAAAAAGAATAAAAAATTAAAATAATTTTTTTTATTATTATATGATAAAATTAAAATTTTTTTAAATATATTTTTTTCAATTAAATCTATGAATAAGATAAAATTCATTGTATTAGGTTTGGATAAAGTAGGAAAAACAACTATAATATTTCAATTATTTGAAAATATATTTAATGATAAATTGTTACCGACTGTAGGGGATGATAAAAGTTTGAAGGAAATAGAAATAAATCATAAAAAAGTGAAAATAGAAATATGTGATACACCAGGAGCTAAAATTTTTAGCACAGCAAATAAAATATTTATGAGAAATTCAAAAATTGCATTAATAGTTTATGATATAACTGATGAAAGATCATTTGAAGAATTAAATTATTGGATTAAAGAAGTTAAAGAAATAAATAAAAATGAAGAACTTATAATTGGTATTGCTGCAAATAAATGTGATTTATATGAATATCAAGAAGTCAGTTTTGGTGAAGGAGTAAAATTTGCAAAAGATAATAATTGTTTATTTTATATTACAAGTGCAAAGGATCATGATAGTATAGAAAATGCTTTTGAAGGATTAACAAGAGCTTATATTGAACAAATTGAAAGAAAAAAAAAATATTTTAAATAATGAAAATATTATATTTAATAAAAGTAATTTAATAGGAGATAAAAAGATTGAATATAAATAAAAAAAATATAATAATGGGGATAATTATGAAGGACAATTTTTAAAATATAAAAAAGAAGGAAAAGGTATAATGGAATATAAAAATGAAGATAAATATAATGGTGATTGGAAAAATGATAAAAAAGAAGGAAAAGGAAAAATGGTATATTATAATGAAGATATATATAATGGTGATTGGAAAAATGATAAAAAAGAAGGAAATGGAATATATATATTTAAAATTGAAAATAAAAAATTTAAAGGAAATTGGTTAAATGATAATTTTATAAATGGAGAAATAATATTATATTCAAATGGAGATATATAT
>JAEEGJ010023787.1_pt1 | contig 12797 bp, 8 predicted proteins | sample 8958761 | NCBI WGS metagenome assembly JAEEGJ01 (sample SAMN16246546, study PRJNA631951) | gut metagenome | biome: gut microbiome; feature: rumen; material: RS-attached | host: Bos | place: Iran: Karaj | collected 2018-10
AAACACCTCATAATACCCTGGCACGGCAATTTCCGTGTCATGGCTGAAACGAGAATGGTAACCCGCATCGGGGTTGGTTTGTGTGCCCGGGTTGAACTTGATTTCTCCCGTCATGGGCATTACTAGGATGTCGCCCAAATCAGAGTGTCCAGTGCCGCTGAAATGGGTGTGGCTAAAGCCCACGATGGTGCTGTCTTTGTGTTGATAACCAGCGCAATACTCATACACTCTCGGCTGATAAACCCCATTGATATTGTGTGGAACAGTGTCGGTGTCGGGGCTGAGCTGCACGATGCCGAAAGGTGCACAGGCACCCGGAAAAGTGTGCCCCATACCATTAGTCCCGATGATGGGATTGACATATTGGATGTAATTTGTGGTGTCGTCGTTTTTAACGATGGCCTTAGGCTGTTTGGCACATCCTATGAGGATAATGCTCAAAACAATCAACAAATACGGTAACTTTTTCATTGCCCATTGAATTGATTCAATTTGCAAAGGTATGAATTAATTTCGTAGTTTTGCAAAACAAAACACATCGATGGCCATTCCAAGAGAAACAGTGGAGCAAATCCTACAAGCCGCTCACATTGAGGAGGTTGTAGGCGAGTTCGTCACGCTGAAGAAGCGTGGGTCGAACCTGTGGGGCAATTGCCCTTTCCACAATGAGAAGACACCCTCGTTCAGTGTCAACCCAGCGCGCAACATCTTCAAATGCTTCGGCTGCGGCAAGGCGGGCGACTCGGCCAAGTTCCTCATGGAACACGAGCATTTCACCTATCCCGAAGCGCTGCGATACTTGGCCAAAAAGTACAACATCAAAATCGAGGAGAGACAACAGACTGCTGAGAAAATCATGCAGCAGAGCATCCGCGAGAAGATGTTCAATATCAACGAGTTCGCAGACAAGTATTTTGTTGATACACTTTGGAATACGGAGGAAGGCAAAACCATCGGCCTTGAATATTTCCGTGAGCGCGGCTATTTCGACCCCATCATACAGAAATTCCACCTCGGTTACAATCCTGCCAAATGGGACGCCTTCACCGAACATGCCAAGAAAAACGGCTATTCTGAAGAGTTGTTGGAGCAAATAGGCCTTTCCATTAAAGGCAATAACGGCCTTTATGACCGCTATCATGGCCGCGTGATGTTCCCCATCCACAGCCTCACGGGTCGTGTCATTGGCTTCGGCGGCCGTATCCTCACCAACGACAAGAAAAGCCCGAAATACCAGAACTCGCCCGAGTCGGAGATTTACGACAAGAAGCAGACGCTCTATGGCATCTATTTCGCCAAAAATGCAATAGCTCGTCAAGACGAGTGTATTCTTGTGGAAGGTTATTTCGATGTGTTGCGCATGCACCAAATTGGCATCGAGAATGTGGTGGCCAGCAGTGGCACCTCACTGACGATGGAGCAGATTCGCCTCGTGAAGCGTTACACGAAAAACATCACCATGCTCTACGATGGTGATGCAGCAGGTATTCATGCGGCTTTGCGCGGCACCGACATGATTCTCTCCGAGGGCATGAATGTCCGTGTGGTGGTATTACCTCCCGAACACGACCCCGACACCTTCGGCAAGGAGTTTTCGATGGAATATGTCAGCAACTACCTGAAAGAGAACGCAAAAGATTTCATCCGCTTCAAGACCGAGCTGTTGCTGAAAGACGCCGAGAACGACCCCATCAAGCGGGGACAAGTGATCCGCGACATCGTGGAGACTATCTCCGTCATCCCTGACAGCATCTTCCGCATCACCTATGTGAAGGAATGCAGCCGTCTCTTGGACATGCCCGAACAGACGCTCACCAACGAGCTGAACAAGATACTGCGTTCTAAACTGAAGAAGACGTTAGGCATTGAGGATAATGTGGTTCCCGTGACGGATACCACGACAGTGACGCCTAAACAGGAGGAGACAGTCGAGGACCAGCTACCTGCAGGTTATTATCAGGAACGAGAGTTGGTGAAGCTGCTGTTGATGTACGGTAAGGAAATGATTGTGGACGAGCGTACGGATGAGAATGGTGAAAAAGTCTACGAACAAGTATCTGTGGCTCAATTGATTGTCGATGACCTCAAGATGGATGGCTTTGTGTTTACAAATGTTGTCAACAAAAAGATATTCGATATCTTCGACCAAGCCATTGACAAAGGTTATATCCCTGATGGTCAATTCTTCACATCCAACGAGGATGAGACTGTCGCCGGACTTGCTGCCGATCTGCTTTTGACGCCTTACAAGCTTGACCAATGGGAGAAGTACGGCATCTTTGTCAAACAGGAAGAGGATGTGTTGCGTGCAACGGTGTTTTCTTCGCTTTACCGTTACAAGGATCTTATCATCGAAGAGCGGCGCAAGGCCATTGAAGAGGAGTTGAAAACCGCTACCGATGCTGTCGATCAAATTATTTTGCTGAAACAGAAGAAAGACCTTGATGATATCCGTAGGCAAATTAATAAGGAGTTGGGGATTGTAATAGCGAAATAGTTGGGGTTTTCGACGTGCTCAGACACACTTAACTCTGAAATAAATCCAAAGATTCTGAGCCTGTCGAAGGGACGGATTAATTGTCGAATGGCCGTATCTAAAAAAACACTATTTTTGCGCCCAAATTAATAAGCACTATGTTTACCAAGCGTAAAAGATGGCGTGTGCCGGCCGGACAGGAACCGACAGCATTGGACAAAAAGGTGATGGCTATGGAGGCCAAAGGTGCAATGGTGCCTAAGCGCAGCCTCATCCGCACCCCTGAAGAGATTGAAGGTATTAAAAAGAGTGGTGTCATCAACACAGCCATCCTCGACCTTGTGGGCGAGAAGATCCACGCAGGAATGAGTACCCTTGAAATCAACGACCTTGTGCATAACTATACCATAGAACACGGGGCCATTCCAGCCACTTTGGGTTATGAAGGCTTCCCCAAGAGCGTTTGTGTTTCCATCAATGAGGTGGTTTGTCACGGCATCCCTTCTGCCAAGGAAATCCTCAAGGAAGGTGACATTGTCAATGTGGATTGCACCACCATTCTGGACGGTTATTATGCCGATGCCTCTCGAATGTATGTCATCGGGCAAACCTCTGCACGAAAGCAAAAACTGGTTGATGTGGCCAAAGAATGCCTATATATCGGTATGGAAGCCGCCAAGCCTTTCGGCTTCGTTGGCGACATTGGCAATGCCATTCAGCAACACGCCCACAAAAATGGTTTCAGCGTGGTGCGCGACCTCTGCGGACACGGCGTAGGCGTCAAATTTCACGACGATCCCGAGGTGTTACACTATGGTAAGAAGGGCACTGGTATGCTACTTGTCCCAGGTATGGTGTTCACTATTGAGCCGATGATTAATATGGGCACGTGGAGAGTCTTCGTCGACAGTGCCGACGGCTGGACTGTCATTACTGAGGACGAGCTGCCTTCAGCGCAATGGGAACATACTTTCCTAATGACCGAGACAGGACTTGAGATTTTGACGCATTAAAGACCCGCTTCGCATCGTCGAAATGCCTAGCACTGATTACATCGAATCTACGATTTCGGCGTAGCCAATCGGAGATTTGATGTAATCAATCAATGATCCAGAGCAAAGAATTGGATTTCTGGATTGTTCCGTTCTTCGCAAAGACCTATCAGAATTGGAAATAGATGAATGTTTGCAAGTCGGCAGTGATGAATTGATAGATGACAAACACGATAAGGGCGCAGACTACAATCATCAGTGGTAACGGCATCTTGGCGAACCAAATGCGATAACGTCGTTTGAAATTTTCAGGTAGCCAGTGAATAATCAAGCCTATCAAAATGAGGATGAACACATTTTGATAGTGGACAATAATGGTCGGAATCTTGCTCCAGTCCCAGTGGCTGCCCATTTGGTTGACCATATTTTTGGCGGTATTCCAGGCGGTTTCATTAGCTTCGGCAGGGTTGAGATTGGAGCCGCTACGGAAGAACAATCGCGTGAAGGTGATGAAAGTGAAAGTTTGGAAGATGGCCCAAATGTCTTGCAGCCACTGCCAAGCCTTTTTGCCTCCAAACAGGTTGTAAAGCATTCGAATTATGTTGCCGACTAGGATAATCATACACCACACAAACAGCACATTGAAAACGGGCTGTGGTACGAAAACGCATAGCACTCGCAACAAGAAGGTGACCGCCATAATAAACAAGGTGCGACCATAAATGCTCCAATCTTTCCAGAACCTGTAAAATATCAGGCCGATACCGTTCAGTCCACCCCATATCATAAAGTTCCACGAGGCACCATGCCATAAACCACCTAAGAGCATAGTGTCCATTCGGTTGATATCGGAGGTGATTTTTATCCGTTTTTCGGGGATGAAAATGGCCACTAGAGCCAAAATCAAGGCCACAACACCTACGCCCAAGCCAACCCACCAACTACCAGATAGAAACACAGCAATTGCGGAAATCACGATGATAATGCAAAATGAGCCGAAAGTGGCGTTGCGATTGCCTCCCAAGGGAATGTATAGGTAGTCTTTCAGCCAGCGGGAGAGGGACATATGCCAACGGTTCCAAAACTCGCCCGGACTTTTTGCTTTGTAAGGCGAATTGAAGTTTTTAGGCAAGTAAAATCCCATCAGCATAGCCACACCGATGGCAATGTCGGTGTAACCAGAGAAGTCGGCATAAACTTGCAATGAATATCCAAACAAGGCTGTCAGATTTTCAAAGCCAGTGTAAAGCAAAGGCTGTTCAAACACACGGTCGATGAAATTGACCGCGATATAGTCACTGAGCACGATTTTCTTCACCAAGCCATTCATAATCCAGAACACGGCAATGCCAAACTGATTACGGCTGAGGAAGTATTTCTTGTGCAGCTGGGGAATGAACTCGTTGGCTCTCACGATGGGGCCTGCAACCAATTGTGGGAAAAAACTTACATAAAATCCGAAATCAAAGATATTCCGCACAGGTTCGATGCGTTTGCGATACACATCCATAATATAGCTGATAGCCTGGAAGGTGTAGAAAGAGATACCCACTGGGAGCAGGATGGTATCCACACTGAATCGGTTGTCGCCTGTAATTTGGTTGCCCACCCATGAGAAAATATCGAACACGCGGAATTCAAAGCCTGTCAGATTGTTAAGTACGTCAGTGAGGAAATAGGCATATTTGAAGTAGCATAGCGTTGAAAGGTTGACAATCACACTGAGTGCCAGCACAAAATTACGGCTGCTATGCTTCTTTCGCGTATGCATCCATTTGCCCGCGAAGAAATTATATAAGGTAATGAAAACTAGAATTAAAGTGAAGAGTCCGCTGGTCTTGTAATAGAAGAAAAGGCTTACAAAGAACAGGAAGGTATTGCGCAGCAGGCACTTGTTTTTGAACAGACAGAAGAAGGCGAATACAATGGCAAAAAATGCCCAGAAATAAAACTGGGTGAACAACAAGGGATGTGCCTTGTCGAACGAAAAGACTCGGGTGAGGAAGTCTAAAGCTATTTCGGTTCCCTGTGGCATCTTTTATTGTTTGGCGTTCAGTTGGATGTGTTCAATATATCTAGTAATCAAAGCGTTGTAAAACAAGTCGCCCAAAAGTTTGTAACCCTCATTGGTGAAATGTACCTTGTCTTTCTTGGCCAAACCAATTTTCTCCCAATCCTGCATGGATTTCAGGCCACCCATGATGTCGAATTGATTCCAAACGGCAGCATTGTATTTCTTTCCCATCTCCATAAAAGCGTCTTCCACAATTTTTCCGTTGGGATTGACTTCATATCGGGTTTTTCGCTTGACTTTCACTTTTTTGTAACTGTCATTGTTGGTAATAAAGAGCAGGGCACAATCGGGATTGACGCGTTTGATGACCTTAATCAGTTCGTCATAGTTTTTCTTGAAGTTATTTTTTTCAAAGTCTTTTTCTGATGCATCATTGATGCCGATGCCAAAGATGATAAGGTCTGGGCGGATGAGGTTGAGGTCGCGTTCGAAGTCATCGCAACGGAGATAGGAGGGGACACTGGCACCATTGACTCCTACACCATGGACGCTGATGCCAGGCATATCGTTTTCGAGTAGAATACCTGTCAAGGTAAACTCACCTGGAACAGAATCGAATCTAATGCAGATGGAGTCAGTAAAATCGGGTAGGGAGAACGTGTATGTCGACTGCTATTCGTCGTACTTTCCGTGGAGGGTGTTGCTGTTATAGCTGATTACAGGAATCACGTTTTCTGTCTCAGAGAATCCGATAATGGTCACTTTGTTAAAGTCAAAGTCGGGAGTGAGGTCGTTGGGGTATTTCTCCCTCGTTATGATGCTTACTGTAGCTGTAGGGTCATTGGTAGTGATGGCCGCACCAGCCAGTCCCATACGCTTGTCTGTTTCTCTACGAACCGCATTGCGGCAGTAGGTCCAGGTTCCTGTTGACCTGACAATGTAATGGGTGGGGTTGTTGGTGCCCCCTGTTGAAAATGGAAATACAAAAAATTGTCCCCCAATCAAATCTGGGCTGATACTCAATAGGTTGTCACGGAATTGTTGGGTAAACACACCCGCTTGCACATGTGAACCACCAATGTGCATGATGCTCACGTTGCCCTCGCCAAAGAAAACAACGGAATCCATTTTTCGGAAAAAGCGTTCTATGGCCAAACTATCGCCAGGATAAAGGATGGTGTTGTGTCCAAAATGGGCAAACTTGTAATCGGGCACAGATTTAACCCATGGCAAAGTTTGTGTGAAAAGCTGCCCATAGGACAGCAGCAATCCTATGAAAACCAACCACTTTTTCATTGATTCATTGAAATATACTGGGGTTGATAAAAGGGCATTTTGACTCGGCCGGAAGTACGGATTGAGTCTTCTTTTTGGTCAAGATTGATGAACTCGATGACCTTCTCACTTGGCATGTGTTGACGCAATTTGTAAAAATCGTAATAGGTGGTAAAAGATTTCGCCAAATCAGAGCCTATTTCTTGAGCGCCTTTGAATGTGAAATGCACATAATCTGGGCCAGCCATAGGAGGTTTGTGCTTTACCCATTGTGCCATCGAGCCTTCACCACCCATCACGTTGAACATATCCCAATAGGCCATATCGTTGCGTAGAGACATGGCTCGTAGTGAGTCGTTCAACTCTGGAAGACCTTTCAAAGTACCCATTTTACCATTGTAACTTTTACCCATGTCAGCAGGACCAATGAAGAGCAAAGTGGCTTGAGGCGCAACCTGCTTCATATATTGGATTTGCTTCTCTAGTTCGGCAATATAGGGAGTAATATTCTTTGAAGAGGTAATACCTGCCATACGGTTGCCGCCAAATTGCATAATGATGAGCCGGGTGTTAAGCAAATCGAATGACTGTCGTAAGGTGACCTCATTGAGGCGAGTGAAGATGGTGCCTGAGCAGCCGCGCAAGGCCACATTGTCGACGGCAACACCCGTGTCACCATCCAACAGCACGGCATAGATTTCGGCGTTGCCCTTAAAACTGATGACACCGTGTTTGACATTATTGGGCAAAATCCAAGTGATGAGCGATACACTGTCGTTGGCAGGCAGCACTTTGGTTTCGGGTGATATGGTGTCACATTTTAGCGTAGCTTTGAAATTCTTACTGTTTTTGCCCAACAGCACCGAAACCGTGGAGATCTCTTTGGCTTTTGCAAACGCCTGTGAATGGTTGGTTCGCGAAAACGAAATGCTGCCGTTACCTATCACTTGACCGAACTGTGACATCACTCCATAGCGATTGTGCGAAGCACGGGAAGCATCACCATACACCATATAACGTGTCAAATTGGAGGCATGCTGGGTTACTGAGATGGTAGCCACAGGTTGGATGGCAGGTATCATATTTGGCCCCGATCCTCCGAATAATTCCTGCAACTTTTGTCTCAGCACAGAAGAAATACGGTCCATCTCAATCTGCGAATCGCCATAATACATAATGCGGTAGATCTTGTTTTCTTCGTTGGCATGTTCCAATTGACAGAACAAAGTGTCGAAGAAAGTATAGTCATCGTTGGGAAGGTAAATACGGTTCGGGTTTTCTTTCAAGTAATAGCGGAAGAAGCGCATGCTGTCTAAAAGATTATCAGAGCAAGTCATCTCAAAACTCTTGTTCACCTTGTCAATAACGGCATCCACATCCACTTCCTGTTGGGCAGGAGCAACGTCTTCGGCATATGACGGAAAACGTAAGGAGTGTTTGCCAATGGCAAGACCTTCGGCGGGGAAAAAATACCAGGCTACCCCTAATAGGAGTATCACTGAAAAAATAAATACCAAAGTGCGTATCGATTTCATCGTTTATTGATTGTCAATTTTTGTTTTTTTATTATCAGAGGTGGTAAAGTTGAGACGATTTTGATGGCCGAGATAAATGCAGGCAATGAAGTCGGCAATGACTTGAGTGTTAGACAACAGCCGATGTTCATAGAAATCCCAAAGTGCTGGCTCGTTGCCATAATGTATCAGCGTATGGCTCAGCGAGGTAGGGCTGTTGGCGTATGCCAAAATGCTGTACCACCAGTTGTTGTATTTCTTGTTCAAATCGTTAAGATAATCCAAAGCGGCCAGAGTTGATGCTTCCATTTGAAGCCTCTCATCTTCGTTTCTATCGATAAGAAGGCCATAATGCATCCCCACTAAGGAGGGCAAAGCCCAATAGCCGCAGCGGTCACCTTTCGAATAGTTGGTTTTCATTCCGCTGAGAGCATAAGGCAAATATTTGATTTCCAAAGGCATATTTCGTTGTAGCAAGGCAGAATCAATAAAAGCCTCATACATTTTGAAAGTTTTTGGAAGGCTTTTGTTGGCCAACTGTTTCACCGTTTTGTCCAAGGTTAAATGATAAGGCAAAGGAATGTCTTTTTCCATGCTTTTCAATTCTTTAGCAATACTATCTTTGCCCGACGACACACAGCAATTGTTTGCCGCAAGACAAAAAAAGCACGACCAAAAAAAGAATAATACCTTGAATCTCATTATTTTAAATGGTTTTATAAACCATACTTCAACAGGTTGCATAACTTGTAAAGCAGGGCTCGCGAAATGAGTGGCAAAAATACACATTTCTTTTGGATTGAGAACACGCTATTTTGATAAACTCAATATTCATTTTTTTGCTACTTTTGCACCTTAAATTCTTTAGGGAATGCAACAACTTGATAGGACATTAGAGTTAGAAACCAAGAGTATCAGACATTTGTTGTGGGTTTATGCACTGCCAAGCATAGTCAGCCAGATTATTGCATCAGTTTATAATATTGTTGACCGTGTGTTTTTGGGCCAGTATGTGGGCTCCTTGGCCATTGCCGGTTTGGCTATCACAATGCCGATTATGAATATCATTCATGCTTTTGGCTCGCTGGTGGGCGTGGGATCCTCTGCCCGAATGTCGATTGTGTTGGGAAAAAAAGACTACAAATGGGCCGAAGACATCTTGGGTAACAGTATGCTACTGACCTTTATCTTCGGTTTCTTGTTCGTTACAGGTGGCTATCTCTTTATGGATAAGATTCTGACTATGTTCGGAGCTTCACCTGATACAATTGCGTATGCCCGCGAATATATGGACATTGTTTTGCCCGGAATGTTTATGACCACTGTCACCTTCAACCTTACGGGTTTGATTCGTGCCACAGGCTATCCTACTAAGTCGATGTGGATCTTGGCAGGCGGTGCCATCCTCAATATTGTCCTTGACGCGTTGTTCATCTATGTTTTGGACTGGGGCATTGGTGGTGCGGCTTGGGCTACCACCATTTCTATGACTTGTTCAGGCATTGTGGCGGTGTGGCACTTCCTGCAACGCAGTTCTTTTATCCGTTTCCGTCGTCATTCATGGCAACCCAAATTATACATCTTCCGTAACATCCTGCTTATCGGTATGAGTCCTTTCTTGATGAATGTGGCCGCCTCGGGTGTGGTGGCACTGCTTAATAGTCAGCTCATTCACTATGGTGGCGACCTTGCTGTAGGAGCATACGGAATAGTCAATACTTTTGGAAGCCTCAGCATTATGCTCATTCTTGGGGTGTGTCAGGGAATGCAGCCCATAGCGGGTTATAACTATGGTGCTGGGCATCCACAACGATTGAAATCCGTTTACACCTTGACGATGAAGGTCAATGTGTTGATTGGCTTTGTTGGCGCGATATTGGCTTTGACCATACCCCAATTATTGCTCCGAGCCTTTACCAAAGAGGACGACCTCATCCAAATCGCTGTGCCTGCTATGCGTTTTATGCTGGTGATGTTCCCCTTGGTGGGCTTTACCATTACCAATTCCAATTTCTTTCAAAGCATCGACAAACCTTGGATTGCCATCGTCACCAGCCTTTCGCGTCAGGTGCTGTTCCTCGCCCCGATGATTTACATCATTCCGCCAATTTTCGTCAATGTGGGCAGTAATGGTCTGACAGGTGTATGGGCCTCTATGACCATCTCTGATGCGCTAGGTGCCTTACTTGCTTTCTTACTTATGCTTACTCAACGGCACGTGTTCAAACCCTCAGATAGTTAAGTTCCATGAACCCGTCGAAGTGCCGACTGAATAAAGACGGCGTTTCGGCAGGCTCCACGACCTGCGATACCAAATAAAATATGCAAATCAACAATGCCATAGTGACCCCGACTAATACGCACATTATGGATTCGTGCATAGTGAAAAGCAAGGCCGATATGCGTGCCTATTTGGAAAGTTTGCGTGAAGCATCGGCACCTGAGATGGCCGTTAATCAGCGCGATATTGAGTCGCAGGTTCGCGAGTGGCGGTCGCATAATTTCTTCTATAGGATTCATATCTTCCGAAGTCGCACCAAAGACGTCGACCTTGAGCTGAAGCAGGTTTGGTATCGTGAGTTGTTTTGTCGTGTGGTGAGTTTCTTTTATTTTTGGGATTGCGTGTAGAACACAAAAAACTATATCTTTGCAACATCAATAATTACTGTTATGAAACGTTATTCATTTCTGTTGACCATCTTGGTCCTTTTCCCAGCCTTGCTTTTCGCAGGCGAAGGTATGTGGATTCCCATGTTACTGCAATACAACGAGAAAGAAATGCAGGAAATGGGTATGAAAATCACTGCTGAAGACATCTACAGCATCAACCACAGCAGTTTGAAAGATGCCATTGTGCTCTTTGGCGGCGGCTGCACCGGCGAAATCGTCAGCGACTATGGCCTGTTGCTCACCAACCACCATTGTGGCTACGACTATATCCAAAAGCACAGCTCGGTGGAGCACGACTATCTCACCAACGGCTTTTGGGCAATGAACCGTGGCGAGGAACTGCCTTGCCCTGGCCTCAGCGTCACCTTCCTCCGCGAGATGCGCGACGTGACTGAAAAAGTGTTGCTTGGCATCACACCCGATATGCCTGAAAACGAACGTCAGGCTAAAACTGATGAGAACATAAAAAAGCTCATCGCCCAAGTTGAGAAAGAAACCACCTATAAGGTCAGCATCAAGCCGTTCTTCTTGGGCAACGAGTATTACTTGCTACTCAATGAGGTTTACACCGACGTGCGCCTTGTGGGTTGTCCGCCGAGCAACATCGGCAAGTTTGGCGGCGACACCGACAACTGGGTCTGGCCCCGTCACACCGGCGACTTCAGCATCTTCCGTGTCTACGCTGATAAAGACGGCCATCCAGCTGTTTACGACAAGGACAACGTGCCTTACAAGCCTGCCAAACACTTGGACATTTCTTTGAAAGGTGCCGAGGAAGGCGACTTCGCCTTCGTGTTCGGCTATCCTGCTCGCACTAACGAATATTTGCCTTCCGTTGCTGTGGACCAGGAAGCCAATCTTATCGACCCCATCACCGTTGACCTGCGTGGTAAGGTGCTTGACATCTACAACAAATATCAGGAACAAGACCCCAAAGTGCGTATCCAATATGCCTCCAAACATGCGGGCCTTGGCAACGGTTGGAAAAAATGGATGGGCGTGACCGAAGGCATCAACCACTTCCATGGCGTGGAGAAGAAACAAGCCTTTGAGAAGGACTTCCAGGAATGGGCCTTGGGTGCTCGTAACCGTTATATGTACATCGACTTGCTGAAGTATTTCAAGAAAAACTATAAGGAATTGGAACCTTATGAACTGGCCTACACCTATATGGTCGAGGCAGGAATGCGCATCGAGTTGGTCAGTTTTGCAGGACGTTTCGCCCGACTTTCTGAGGTAACTAAAGTCACCCCACAGGAAGACATCGACCGTATGTTGAACCAGTTGAAAGGTACCACTGCCACTTTCTTCAAGGACTATTATGAGCCCATCGACCGTGAGGTGGCTGTCATGGCACTCAGCGAATACCTGAAGGCCCAGCCCGCTGACTTCCGTCCTGCTTTCCTCAACGACATCAAGGATGTGAACGAGTTTGTTGGCAAGCTCTTCGACAAGTCGATGTTTACTGATGAGGCTAAAGTGAATGCATTGCTGGACAATTTCAAGTTGAAGGATGCCAAGAAATTGGCCAACGACCCCGCGTTGAAGGTCTATCAGAGCTTGATCGGTTTTTATCGCGACAATGTATACGACCACATTTCAAGCATCACCAAAGACAACGACCGTCTGCGCCGCATCTACATGAAAGGCCAGATGGAGATGCAGCCCGAGAAACGGCTCTTCCCCGATGCCAACTTCACTTTGCGTGTCACTTACGGTAAAGTGGAAGGTTTCAAGCCTCAGGACGGCAAGACCTACCGCCACTTTACTACGCTCGAAGGCATTATGCAGAAGGAGAACCCCGACATCTACGACTATGTGGTGGAGCCGCGCCTGAAGCAGCTGTATAATAATAA